>VOFK01004052.1_pt1 | contig 60907 bp, 90 predicted proteins | sample 5384121 | NCBI WGS metagenome assembly VOFK01 (sample SAMN12384730, study PRJNA508395) | human gut metagenome | isolation source: healthy gut J | host: Homo sapiens | reverse complement strand
TATTACGCTGTTTCAGAATCGTTTTCGTATGGCCGGACAACTCTCCCGGTCTTTCCCTGTCCATATGCGAACAGTTGAACTCTCTGGCAGTCTCCCGGGCGATGCGCCGGATCGGCCCGAGATTCCTGCGGTACAACTCCTCCAGCGCGCGCTCATCACCGCCGTAATATCGGCGGACCAATTCCTCATTGGTCATGGGTCCCACCCGCCTTTGCTTTCGGTGGACGCCCTCGGGGCTTGCTTTCACTCTGGTGATGCGGCAATATTCATACACTTGCGCAGTAGATATTTGTTCAGAAAACTCCTCAACAGAGATATCCGCTGCGCAGCGCATCGTAGAGCCGGTCTCGCACATGATCCTTGGCTCTTCTGGCATCCTCCTGAGAGATAGCTCCCCGCTGCATATCCTTCGTGATCCTGGAAAAGGCAGTCAGCTTGGCCTTCACCTTAGGGTTGTTCTTTTGCCAGTTCCTTTTGAACTTCCACCGTGCCAAATTGCCGACAGGTGTAGCCAGGAGCGTGGGGACAGGCCCCTTCGCAGTACAAAGCGTGGACGCCGCTCTTCAGCATGAAGTATTTCCCGCAGATGATGCAGCGGCGGATGTTGTGTCCGCTATTCAGGGCCAGCATATAGTCTGCCTTCATCAGCGCCTGTAAGCTGTCCGTCACATGCTCCTGACAGATGGCCATGGACCGTCCGGCAGCTCCTGCGGGACGGAGAGCATATATTCATCGTGTCTCCTGTAGCAGTCCCCGTGGTAAGTGATGGGGTTGACGATCAGCTTCTCTGCGGTGCGATCATCGTTATAGAAACCATAGAGGCGCGCCGCATGACTTTCCGGCCCATTGGTCGTGAGTGTGGAAAGGATAAACTTGATGAAATCTGTGATGGTGTGAAACAAAAAGCGCATGTCGCAAGATCATGTGGCGGTCGGTATTTTTGTGGCATCCTTTGCGGCCTGCACCGTGAGCGCAAAACACCGCAATAAACACCTCGCCCTTTTCCTCGCCCTCTGCGGTCGAAATTGCATCCAGCAGTCCCGGCGATTGCCGTCCCCATCATCGCCTTGCGAGTTCTTCCGGCTGGCGCGCTGGAAGCCTTTGTCTCGATCATCCTCTGAAAGGCTGTGCTCCTCGGCGGTGTCGTAAAGTTCTGTCTCCGCGCATTCCTTGCATCACCGGAAAGAAAGCGTCATAAAGCACCGTCCGTAAAGCGAAACAGTATATCGGCGTAAGCTCCTGACAGAGCCAAGTTCAATGTCCTCATCATTCGTCACCAAAGCCTTGCGGACATACCGTAGATGTCCATAAGGGTACGGATGCGCACCATCCGTTCGTGCAGAGGCGGGGGTGTGTCATCTGGTGATGATCTGCAGCGCATTCGGTTAGCCTGCCTGCCCCCAACCGTTCAGTCTGGGCGGTGCCGTAGGTATGGAATACCGCATGCCCCTCCGCCTGGCAAGTCAATTTGTCCTAATTTGATTTTTAGACCCTGTCCATGCTTTATCAGGGATACCATCTTTTTCCACCAATAACATGCCAGAGGGGCAAGGGATGCCTCAAAAGTCCTGTGAGCACTGTTCTCAGATAATACCCCACTTTCTGAGGTGTGGAGATTTTTGTATTCAGATATTTTGAATTGAGGTACTGACTATGTCCCTCTGTGATTTGTGACGCTGATGGAATCATCCAAAGGGACGCCGCCCAATTTTGTGGTGATTACTGCCGAGACTTCTGGTCTGCATATCCTGGCGGGTTCACCCAAGGTGGGTGTCCTGGCTGGCCCTGTGGCTGGCGGTGACGGTAGCCGGAACCGGTCGGGGAGGCGTGAAGCAGGGCACCACCCTCTATTCGCCTGAGGACCTGTCCTTCGCATCCAGAACCGCCTGTTCGAGATCACGGAGGACGCCCCCGCACAGTCCACTTCACCACCAGTGACACTCATCGGCAAGGGTCTGGAGGAACAGCTGCGCGTTCCTCGCTGAGCATCCCGACACGGTGCTGGTCCCTCATCGATACGCTGCAGATGATCCGCCCCGTCCCGGTTATGCCACCTACGCAAATGACTACCGTGACCTCTCCGCACTGAAGCGAATATTGGGACACCACGGCATCGCCGTTCTGTTGATCCACCATCTGCGAAAGGAGCTTGCCGACGATGTGTTCAGCCGCATCTCCGGCTACGACGGCCATCAGCGGCGCGGTGGATTCCAGCTTTACGCTGGTGGAGGAGCGCGGCAGCGGTAAGCGAAGCTCCTCCTGCATCGGGCGTCGCACATTGAATACCGAGGAACTGACGCTGAACGCAACGCGGAAAATGTGGAGATGGTAGCAGACAGCCGGAACGCAGCCGGAGCTACCAAAGCGACCGGATCAATGTTATTCTGGTCTCTGAACTGATGCGCGACCGTACGAAAATTTATCGGCACTCCCACAGAGCTGTCTGAAAAAAATCGACCCTGTCGGTGTGGAGCGCATCTCGCCCAAGAAGGTGTCCCGACAGATCCTGCAAAAACCTTGACGCACTAAGCAAAATCGGCATTTCCGTTGTGGTGCGCCGCAGCAACGGAAAGCGGCTTATCGGGCTGCGCCGTGCCGGAAGTGACGATACCCAGGGTGTACCTAATGTGGTCGCCCTGTTGACCCTGTTGGGGCGCTGTGCGGCGATTTGCGGGCGATTGCACCGGGCATGGCGAGTAAAAACCCCGCAGGGAAAAAGAAAACGCCGTTTGTGGCCATTTTGGCCGAAAGCGGAGCGCGGGTGTTCGGTGCAGGAAATCACCTCCTTGAGGTGGCCAGCATCGCGTTTTGTCTGGTCGGCTGCAACGCCGCCGCCCTTCCGTGATTCGGGCAGAAGCCCGGACCCACTTTATCTACGATTTGGAGGAAACGACATGAAAAAAGATGTTAAATTCAGCACCCGCATGGCGTCCACAGACCGGGAGGCCATCAAGGAGTTGGCGAAGCAGTCCGGGATGTCCATGAGCGACTACGTCACTGCCTGCTGCCTGGGAAAGCAGGTGGTGGTCATCGACGGCCTGAAAGAAGTGCTGAAGGAGCTGAAGTCCATCGGCAGAAATCTGAACCAGCTCGTCACCCTGGCGCACATGGGACGAGTGACCGTGATCGATCTGGAAAGCGTATGTCGGGCGTTCTCTGAACTCTGTGGTGCCGTTCGGATGATCCTTGAACGAAAGCGCTGGTAAGCTATGGCTATCATCAGCTTCACAAACTACAAGCGGGGCCAGACCACCGGATGCATGAGCGCCGTGATGCGGTATACCATGCAGGATAAAAAGACCGAGTTCGAGGGGCAGCAGTTGGTCACAGGTATCAACTGTCAGCCGGAATCTGTCTACGCGGATTTCATGACCACCAAGCGGCTCTACCACAAGACGGACGGTGTACTGTTCTATCACATGGTACAGAGCTTCCCGAAAGGCGAAGCAGTCGACCCGGTCACCGCTCACGCGGCCGCGCTGAAGCTGGCCGAGTACTATGAGGGATACGAAGTTCTGGTCTGCACCCACACAGACCGTGAGCACATCCATTCCCACTTCCTCATCAACTCGGTCAATTTCGATACCGGACGGAAACTGCATATCGCAAAGGAGCAGCTCCAGGAACTGCGGCAACGCAACGACATGGTCTGCAAGGAGTTTTCACTTCCTGTATTTCAACCCAGGGAACAAAAGCAGAAAACAAAGACTATGACCATCGGAGAGTATCACACGGCAGCCCGCGGTCAGAGCAAGAAGCTGCAGCTCACGAATATCATCAATGACTGTATGCGCCACGCTTCCAACCGCGAGGAGTTCATTGCGCTGATGGAGAGCGAGGGCTACAAGGTTCGCTGGGAAAAGTCCCGAAAGAATATCACCTATACCACGCCGAGTGGCTGGCAGTGTCGGGACCGTTTGCTGTTCGGTGACAAATATCTAAAGGAGAACATGGAATATGAATTCAGGATCAGAGAAGAAATTATCTATGGACGAGCTCATGGCCCTGAACCGGCCCGAGCCTTCACCGCAGCCGACAGCGCGGGAGTCGAGTTCACCGATCACGCCCATTGTCATCCAGTGTCCGCTGCCGGAGGCTCTGACGATGCTGACACAGAAGACAGAATCCATCGGGTGGGAAGTGCGTGGAATGCGGGAGTATCTTCCGAACCTGAGATCACACACAGACCTGACAGCGGTGCAGAACAGCATGGCGGAGATCCAGAAATCGTTGACGGAGATGACCACTCTGCTGGAACAGGCTGGGAAGAAGAAAGAAAAGCATTCCTGCAAATGGCTGGACTGGCTTCCGGACTTCGACCTGATCGTAGTGGCCAAATGGATCGTACTGGTACTGCTCATCGTGGCGGCACTGCTGGGGATGGGGTATGGCACAGCGACAGTGGTCAGCAACATCCGCAACCTGTTTCTATGAAGCCGATCCACGCTGGACTGTATGGTCTGGCGGTAACTGGAGCGTTACTGGATGATGGTAACGAAGATGTCGAGGAACGTTACCGCCGTATCCAGGCAGAACAGGAAGCCAAAAATATCGGCGCTGTCATCGGACTGGTGGCCGGCGTAGCCATGGTGCTCACACAGGATGAGCAATCATCTACAGAACAGCAGTGGACCGAAGATCAGCAGGCAGAACAAACACAGCAGCAGACCATGTAACGGTCTGCTATTTTTGTTGCCTGACTGTAGCGTCAGGGGAAAGGAACGATATGGCGTATAAATTCAAATACAATGAGCGTCCCCGCTCCTACAGTGAAGAAAAGCATGGAGATGAGGATATTCCCTCTGCCAAGGCAGTGCGGGATACCGCAGTGGAAGAAAGGGACGGCAAGATTATAAAAAGCCGCCGACAGCATGTATGCGGCAGAGAGTACATTGTGTTCGCGGAATTCAGTTTCGGAGGAACGCAATCTACGGTCGATCTTATGAAACAGGTCATCGACCTGGAGCAGGACGCAAAAAATATTTCCGCCTGAAAAACAGGTTCGCATAGACAAACAAACCGATTGAGGGTATTGTATGGTTGCAATCTCTCAATCGGTTTGGCGTTTTATGAAGGAGGTCAATCAATATGTTACAGCCAAACCAAAAGATCACGGCGCTCTATTGCCGTCTGTCCCGAGATGATAATCTGGAGGGCGACTCAACAGTATCCAGAACCAAAAACTTATCCTGCAAAAGTACGCCGATGAGAATGGGTTCCAGAACACCAGATTTTATGTGGACGATGGCTATTCCGGCACGAATTTCAATCGCCCAGCCTTTGAACAGATGATGGATGACATGAGCAACGGCGACATCGCCGTCATCATCATCAAAGGATCTTTCCCGCCTTGGAAGAAACCAACTGCACACCGGTCTTTATATCGAGGAGATATTCCCTTCCAATGATGTGCACTACATCGCTGTCAACGACAATGTTGACACCAAGTATGAAAACAGCAACGAGCTGATGCCTTTCAAGAATTTGTTCAATGAGTGGCACGTGCGGGACTGCAGCCGCAAGGTGCGGAATGTAGTGAACGCCAAAAAGGCACAGCGGGGAATCCGGGTGGGGACACGAGCTCCTTACGGCTACCGCAAGGGTGCAACCAAGGACTCTCCTCTGTTGGTGGATGAGGAGGCGGCGGCTGTCGTCAAACGCATCTTCGCCATGTGCGCCGGCGGAATGGGACCAGCCCAGATTGCAAAAGCAGCTCAAGAAAGAATGCATCTACAGTCCATCCATGTACGCCTATACGAAATTCGGCACATCCCATTCCGGGCTGAATGCAGAGCGGCCCTACAACTGGACTGGCGACATGGTGGCGGATATGCTTCAGAACATGGTCTACCTTGGGCACACGGTCAACCTTCGCTACAGCACCAAGTCCTACAAGGACAAAAAACGATGTGAACGCCCCAAATCAGAGTGGCTTATCTTTGAGAATACTCATGAAGAGCTGGTGGATCAGGAAACCTGGGATATCGTACAGGAGGTGCGATCTCATAAGCGCCGCCGCACGAATATGGATGAGCAGAATATGTTCTCTGGATTGGTGTATTGTGCGGACTGCGGTAAGCCCATGGTATTGCACCGGGCGCACACCATGAAGCCGGAACAGAATCATTTCACCTGCCGCACCTACAAGAAGGACGGGGCAGAAGTGTGTAGCGCTCACTATATCCGGGAAGTGGCACTGAAGGAAATCGTGCTGGAAACAATCCGCAGAGCCACAGAGTTTGCCAGGAGCGACCCGGAGCGGTTCGCCGCATATATTCAGCAAAAGCAATCTACTGAGGTGGCAAAGGAGATCCGGGGGGTGGAACGGGAATTGTCCACGATGCGGAAACGGGATGGCGAACTGGATGTAGTGTTCAAGCGGATGTATGAGGACAGCGCCTTGGGACGGGTGAGCAATGAGCAGTTCCGTTTGCTGTCTGAGGCATACTCCAAGGAGAAAGCGCAGCTGGCTGAAGCCATCCCTGCCACGGAGGAGCGCCTGGAGAAACTACGCAGTAGCATGGCCAACGCCAAGAACTTCATCGCCAAGGCCAGAAAGTTCACCGACATGACGGAACTGACCCCGGAACTGCTCCGCACCTTTGTGGCGAAAATCATCGTGTATGAGAAAGAGGTCAAATACTCCAAGCACGCACCGCAGAAGATCCACATCTGTTTTCGGGACTTCAACCTCAACGAGACAGACGATATGCTTCTATGTGGAGAGACAACAGAAAAGGCAGACAGTACAATTGCACTGCCTGCCTAATCCGAGGACACGCTTCAAGGTACCCCTATCAGGAGTAGCCGAAGCGCCTGTCTTCTTTAAAGGTAGCAAAAAAAACGCCTTGCAGCTTTCTGCAAGGCGTTTGTGGTGCACCATCGGGGACTCGAACCCAGGACCCACTGATTAAGAGTCAGTTGCTCTCCTTAGTTGCGCGTACTCATGGTTATTATGCTGGTGTCTTTGTGCTTTAAATCTTTTTACACATCATCCACCATTCGCTCTTTAGCCATTCTTTCCCATTTCTTGTTCGGTCGTTGGTAGGTAGTACCCTTTTCTCATCATATTGCAAATCAATACACTTTGAATTATACAACAAACATATTGCAACTTTAATCATTGGTTTTCTTGTTAGATTTCTTATCTCTTGTTCTGATCCACCTTTCCTCAAATATGCTTGCAGTGCAATAAGTACATTTTGAACAAACAAGCCTTTATATTCGCTCTCATCTTCTTTCTTATCAAGAACATCGAAGAATTCAAACCATAGTGTCATGCATTTTTCACGTTCTTCATCAGATTCTACTTCATCAAATTTTTGTATCAGTACAGATATAATCTCATCGGACAATATCTTTTCAAATTTACACTTTGCCATAAAGCAGATTACTTTTAGTGTTTTATCCAATGGAAAATCTGTTACACATAAGAAATCCACAATACCGGTGCATTGAAAATCCAATAATTCTTTCTGTGACATAGCTATTAGTAAGGGCTCAAATGCAACCAGCGTAAAATTTTGATGCACCGCAATTGAAAGTGCATCATAGTCACAAATTCCAAAAAGATCTTGCAACTGTATATCATCCCTACCAGTTATATTTATCGACTTGTTATTTTTTATAAATTTTAGTTTTTCGCTTTCACTTTTTCTTTTTTCCTGCTTCCTGGATAAAATAGCGTTTTTCTTTCACTTTCTTCATGTATAATTGGTTGTCCTTGGTCAAACATCATTGTCGCTATTTTTTTTCCCTTGATTTGTCCTGAAGCGTCTTTGACCACTCCATATCTAATGATTCATGTAATGACTCTGGAATGTAAACATTATTTTGTATTAAATCCTCCGCTGTAATTCCAGCTTGCATAAAGAAAATTGCCGCCGAAAAACTCAATACATATCTCGTATTTTTCGTTGCTGTTATCGAAAGATGTGAATCCGAACGTATAACTATCATAGAATCTCGAAATGCGATATGAACAAATTGCCCATAGGGAATCGTTACTGATTGCCTTAGCGCATATAGCGGTAATGGCACTTTATCCATTTTTCTATATTCCTCTAATAAATCGTTCTTCTCCGGCGTATACTTCTTAATCTCGTCAAAAAACGCATCTATATTTGTTCTTCCATTTTCTAATGTAGGGATTTCTATTTTATATGCGATTCCCTGTTCTAAACTTTTGTTCATTGCCTTTTGAAGCAAGAAGTAGTCTACCGGCACTACGCTTTCTACCACATAAGTCTTCTTCCCAATCGTTATCTTGTCTCCTTTCTTTTTGCAAATAGAGATTTTTTTTTTTTTCTACGGCATCTGACACCGTCATATGAAATGCATTTTCCCAAGTATACGGCTGTTTCAATCCGTTTCTGTTCGGTATGAGTGCTTCGGCATAAACACAAACCACATATTTGTTTCCAGTTTCTTCTTCGCATAAAACGGCTGATGTATTTTCTTGAATCAGCCCATTGCACTTTTCCTCTCTTTCTCCGCAAAGCTGCGCATGCATTGAAAAATATTGTCCATAAATTGTTCCATCATTTTCCGTTGCTCTCAGCAATGCCTTCGTGATTGCCTTCATCGCCTCATCTTTTTTATTTTATGTCAATGTAATACTGTGCCAAAAATGCCCACGCATATGCAGTGTCCACATTTTGGACATTGATTATCGTCTGCCTATCGATGCGTCGCTTACATACAATTGATAATTGTAGTATTTTCTCGATAACAAAAGGCTTTATGCAGCCGTCTTCCTCAACTGCTTTCAGAATATCCAGTGCCTCAATATATTTGTTTTCTGCTATTAACAGTCTTCCCAAAAAGCACTTTATACTCGTTGCTATACTGCGCAGTCGCTGCCATCATCTCACATATTTGTCTTGCTTCCAATATATATTTATTGTTGAGCAGCTTATGCGCAAACTCTATTCCTCCTCTTATTTGCCCTACAACTTTTCCCTCTTTAACTTGTTTACACAAATCGACAAAATCAACTTTTTTTCTCCCAGTGTAGAATACAAGTTCCAATATTCTATTCTGTTTTTGTAACGATCTTTCTGTTCTTCTACCATGCGGATCAAATCATCTGTGCACCGATTTTCCCTTTTTGCATGCAAGAACATACTCTTCAAATAAGCCGTAATTCTTTTTTCAAAAAAGTACTCCATATTTTTCGTAAAACTCTATAACGAACTCTGCATCTTTTCCTGCACAATAGAGCTCTAATTCCGACGCATCATCAATGCTAATACAAAATCTTACTAATTCCTGTTCATTTACATTTTCGTCAAGAATTTGAACAAAAAATTTTTGCTTTCTTAATAGTTTTACTTTCCTTAATTTGATCAGGGATCTGCGGTAAGTAGTGTACAACTGTCTCTTTGTCACCATTTTCCATGCATATTTCAAAAAGGATTTCCCAGTACAGTAGTTGAGACTGTATCCCCAAATTCTCCACAATGGATTTTCGTCTTAGCAGATTTTCTATCTCTTTCTTAGTTTTCCCCTCTTTATCTTCACCACCATATAGGTGAGTTTTTTTTTCCCCACGCTAAAAAGTATTTCATCATAGATTGTAATAGGCTGTTTAAACAAATCGTCATCCAATCCTACCACACATTTATCTCTAAATCTATTTAGATACCAAAAGAGAATCCTCTTTCCCAACCATATTTCTTCCCTGTATTCTTTTTCAACTAATAATACTACTCGATATTCTTTCTCATCCCTTTTCAATTCAAAAATCTTATCCCAATTTTCAGTATACAAGTCTCCGGCGATTTTCTTAAACTTGGGATCTACGCTGCTGCTAGAAATTTCGCCTACGACCTCTTTCCATAAGAAGCCGTATGCAATAATAAACCTTATCACTATATTGCGGACATAACAGTTTTCGATTTTTTGTATGCTTTCAACTATCACTTCCGGAGAATTGCTTTCTCCTGCCATAAGCTGAATTAATACTGATAGTGCCCGTTCAATCGAGTCACTCTTCTTTTGAAATAGTGGCACTAATTTCTGTATCTGGTGTACTTCACCACTACACAGTATCGTATACAATGCATCAAATATGCTTTTTTCTTCTTCCGGCGATAGCCTTTCTCTTTGATTTAGCTGTGCTTGTATACCCGCAAGTTTTCCATCCATATCATTTTTGAGGTCCTTTATTTGCATTTGCGTCATGCGCTCGCCCGGAGTGATTGCTTCTCTAGCCATCTTCGAGACAATCTCTACCGAGGCTTCAAAAAAAAAAAAAAATGATCAGATGGTTCTCCGTTGGTGGTATTGTTCGTCCTTTCTCCTTTATTGATTCTATACACTGTGTCGATAGTTTTTCGACTATTTCAGTAGTTCCTGCAATCTCTGTACTCGTATCCCAAATGGTTGAGAAAATTTCTTCTATTGGTTTACTATATTGTAAATATTCGCCAAACTCCCGCGATGTCAGTACGGTTCCATCATGATTTTGTAAATACTTTTCTTCAAATTCACAGATGCTTCTTCTTGTATCGGATATAATTTTTGCTTTTTTGACCTCGTCTAACTTATTCTCCATTTTGCTTTCAAGCACAGAAAGTATTATATCACCTATTTTTGACGCACATACCTCTAACATGGTAAAGTCACCTCACAAATTTCATTATCGTTTCCAATCACTCTTTTGTTGCATATCTTTATTATACCACATATTTGACATCTGTTGGTTACTTTTCCATTAAGAGCTTCTTATCATGCGCGATATATTAAGCAAAAAACCGGTTGCTTTGCATTTTGCATTGCAACCGGCTTTCAATTTGCTTTTTAACTTTGGAGCATGGCTCTGTATTTGGCGCGATCTGCTTCAGGAATATGCAACGCATCCATTGCTGCATCGGCAGACACTTTAAAGCTGTTCATCACGTTACGAATCGCATTGAGAGTTGCTTTGTTTTCGCCCCTCTCTTCACCGATGCCAATTCCTTTCGCAACGCCCTTTTCCATAACACCTTGGCTCAAATTGCACATTCTGCGCACCTCACTTTCAAGCGTTTGTGTCATCGGAACATCAAATTCCGTTTCTAATATTTCTTTCTTCGTTTCGGGACTCTTTTCTTCTGAAAGCAGCACTTCCAAGAATTTCAGCAGCCCGCCATAGTTTTTGTCATCCTCATCGCCCAAGCAAATCATTACAGCGCTCATAAGATCGTAGTTCCTGACTTGCTCAACCGCCTCACCAATGATATGCTTTTCCTGTATAGAATACTGCGTAATCGTGTTTCTGCGGTTTTTCGGCGGGTTCATACATACCCAAATCGAGTACACTTTCTTGATTTTTCCGTACTCACCTTTGGTAAATTCTGTGCCATACTGTGCCGAAATCATACGGCTGCAATAGTAAATTGCACGTTTCAACAGCGGGTATCCCGCATTATAGCGGTTCTGCGCCTCCACATTCAGAATCAGCCCAATCAGTCCGTCCTCGCTTGGTGCTGTGGCATAAAACGGACATCGTAGCGGATTGTACCCTCTGTCAGCGTCACATCTTCCGTGTTTTTCGCACCGTGGATTGTAGCCGAGATATTACGGTTGGTTTCATCGGCATCCACGCCGACAGCGCCAATCTGCGGTTCACCTTCGATATACTTCTCCGCAATCTCTCGCACCATACAGCCTCGATATTCCGGAACGCACTCCTTCATAATAACGGCCAGAATGCTTTTGTTGGCAAGCAGACGCTTAACACCCTCATCGTAGCGGGCATCGGCATCCACTTGGGATATACTCTGCGCCAAATAATTTTCTTCCTGCTGCATGGGGTAAGCGCCTCCTTTCCCTTTGCCTTTATTATACGCTGTTTCTTTACTTTTTGCAATAGTGCCGTCCATAGCACAAAAAGCGGACTGTCCACTGTGATACAAACCTTGAACAGTCCGCCTTTTCTGTTATGCACCGATTTCTGCACTGCAGTCTGTATCTAGTGAGCAATCCAGAAACTGTTGATATTCCATGTTCAGTTTTATAGTAACTTGGTATTTTCTTCCAACCTCTACCCTATCAATCAGATGGCTCAGTATCATCCGCTTCATTTCCAGCGGGGCAGCATCAAATTCTTCTGCCCAGCCTCTGAAATCGTCGTAGTAAGTACGTAGTTTCCGAATCTCAGCCGCTTCGTTTAACCTCGCATTTCGGAGTTCGGCATATTCAGCCTTGGCATCATCCAATTCCTGTTGGTATCGGCGGATTTGCTTGGCAATCATGTCTTCGGTAAAATTGCTCGTTCCGTCAAGGCACTTTAGAATCTCACCCTCAAAGCGTTCCAAGGCGTGCTGGGCGGCTTTTATCTTTTTCTCCACTGCTGCACGTTTTGTCTTTTGCAGGTTCGACTCCTGTCGAATCCGATTCTCAGCCACTTGGGAATAGGGTGTGTCTCTGATTTTCTCGAATACTTCCTCAACGATTTTCAGAACAATGGCATCCACCCTTTCGGCAAGGTATAGTGCTTGTCCATCGCAGTCTCTGCCGCCTTTGTTCCGTTGGCCGCGCTGAAAGCAGTTATACTTAGGCTGGACTTTTTCGCGGATACTTCCATCTGCCAATTTGTAGCGGTCTGTGTGCATAAATCCCGACATCTTCGCTCCACAGTGGGCGCAGTAGACAATGCCCGCCAGTAGCGTTGGGTTTTGGCTGGTATGAGCAATGCGTCTGTCTTACGCTGTCTTTGCGCTGCGTCGGCTGATAATGTCATTGGCTTTCTCGAATGTATCTTGGTCGATGATCTGCAATTCCGGGATGTATTCCGAGCGAGCATTTTTCGTAATTATGTAGCCTGTATACCCCTCGTGGCGGATAATTCGGATTATGTTGCTCGACTGGAACTTTGCTCCGGCACGGGTACGCAATCCTCGGTTATTTAACATTTCAGCCAGAGCATATCCACTGGCACCTTCTTGGATAACCTTATAAAAGAGCTCCCGAACCCATGTAGCTTCTTCCTCATTGATGACCAGATCCATGACTGGCTTATCCCGCTTGTTCCGTCGGCCTTGGTCTACCAGTTGATAACCATAGCACACAAAACCACCTGTATAGTGACCACTGGACACGATTTGTCGGATTCTATCGCGGGTTCGGATGGATGTTTTCTCCGACTCCCCTGCCGCCTGCCAAAAGCGGATGTAGTTCATCAACTTATCGCCGTGTGTCTCGATTTTCTGCTGGCCTTCATGGGTACTCCACATTTGAATTCCATGCTGGACGAACCATTCTAGCACAAAGAGGAGTTTCGCTTTCAATTCGTCCGAGGCGGTCAAACATATAGACCAGCAGAATGTCAAATTCTCCGTTGGCGGCTTCTTCCTTCAGTTGCTGGATGGCATCGCGCTTTGAAGCTGACACCTTAGAACCGGAGACGCCCTTTTCGGCCACCTCTTTTACCACCCGCCACCCTTGCTTTTGCGCGAACTTTCGGCAGTCAATTTTCTGCATTGGGATGTCGTCATGGTCTACCTGCCCTTTTGTGGATACTCGATAAGCCAATGCCGCGCGCGGTGCGTCAGGCTCCAGCCTCATCTGCTTTTCCTTAAAATATGCATCGTCCAGCCACATCTGGTCAGCTACCGATATTTCGATAGCTTGACCGTTGGAATCTATACAAATCATTCTGTTCACCTCGCTGTTTGTTTTGCGGAAATGGTTGGTGCATTTTCGCAAGACAAACGATACTCTATGATAATAAGGAAAGCTATTCACCAAAACGGAGAAGAACCGCTGCCAAAGTGGAGCGCAATTCTACCTATTATCCTGTTCTTCCAGCTGCTTGCGCAAATCGTATGCGGACATGATCAGTTCTTTGATTGGAATCATCACATCCGTATCGCACTTTTCCCGGAAAGCAAGATTTGCGGTATATTTCCCGCAGCGGACGACGATGCTCTGCACACCGTTTTTTTCCCTCTTTTTTGTTTCAGCATTCTCCATCCTTACAGTCCTCACATATCCATACAGGTTTTCTCCGTCTCATTCGATTCAGCAGTCTGTTCTCCAGCCCGGTCAGGTACAATTCATATTGGAGATTCGTTTTGGTGGTGATTAGAACCGCGCTGTGGTTCTGCAAAAAGCGCAGGATGCGGTACAAGGTTGTAATGTCGTGACTCAACCGGTCAAGGCTCTGCACCATGACGGCGTTGACCCGCCCCTGCCGCACGGCTGTCAGCATAGCGAATAGGGCGGGACGCCAGAATTCGGTGCCGTATTTCTGCTCCATGCAGGAATTCACAATGATGTAGCCGCGCCTGTCGGCTTCGCGCATGACATCGGCCAGCTGATTTTCCAACGCGGGCAGGTTCGGTGCGGCGCTGCGGGCGAATGCCCAAACTTTGTATTCTGTCATGGCTACACCCCTCAAAACTGATCCATCAGAGGGAGACGAACATCGAAGCGTGGCTTGCCAAAGGATGCCCGCGTGAAGCGGTCGCCGACAAAGCGTTCCAGACCGCTGTTGATAAGTTCGGCGTTCAGGTCACATTCAGTGGTAATAAGGTAGACATCATTCTGACGCAGAATTTCAATAACTCCCACCAGTATGTAGCTGTTGCGGCTGATTTGCTCCAAATCGCGCACCATCACGGCTTCAATCCGACCGTTCTCTACTGCGTCCAGCATAGAACGCAGACCGATGCGGTCTTTCAAGGTGTTTCCGCTGCAATGGTCAAAAGATGTGCCGCGCACGAGAAAACCGTGCCCTGCAGCTTCGTCAATAAGGTCATACAGCCGGTCAAAGGCAATGCGCGGATCGCTGTTGGCGCAACGCACATAAATCCAGATATCGTGGTTTCGCATAGGGTACATTTCAGGTCCCTCTTTTCACAAAAAGTAATCCGGACGCTTCTGCTCCCGGATGAATTGCTGCACATCTTCGATTTTCTCGGTGGTTGGGCAAGTCGGCAGTGCTGCCAGCGCGGCGTCATGGTACTTGCCGCCGATGCCCGCGCGCTCGTCCAGAATCGCCACCACGCAGGAGTCCTGCTCGGTACGGATGGCACGACCAAAACCCTGCCGCAGCTTCTTCTGCATTTCGGGGATGATTTCGGCGTTTATGTAGTCGCGCAGATTTGGGTACTGCCGGCGTTCGTAGTCGCTGACCGGGTCAGGAATCGGAAACGGCAGCTTGGCAATAATCAGCAAGGACACCATATCGCCGGGAAAGTCGATACCCTCCCAGCAGGAGCCAGCAGCGAACAATACACCATTGCCGGATTGCTTGAACTTCTGGATAATTTTGCCGCCGTTGCGCCACGACTGATAGGTCGGGTATTGCCACTGACCGTCCGTCAGCGCGCGGACTTCGGCCATTTGGCGGTAAGACGTGAACAGCACCAGAGCATGGCCGTGGCAGGCATCCACCAATCGGACGATTTCTTCTGCCATTTTGCGGTTGTCCATTCGCGTTTTTACGCGCGGCGGAAAGTACAACAGACATTTTTTCTTGTAGTTAAACGGAGAATCTGCTCGGAAATGGCGCAAGGGTCGATAAGCCGCCAGCCCCAAAAGCTGTTCCGTGTGGCTGAAATCTCCGGCTGCGGCCAATGTGCCGGAGGTCAGAATCGCGGGTTCGCGGGTGTTCCACAGCGCACTGCGAAGCAACTGCGGTACGCGGCTGCTGGCTGCGCAGAATGTAGGCTGACCATCGGCATCGTAGTCGATGTAAAGGATGCGCGTCGGCACTTCTAAGAGAAAAAGGCGCAGGAGACTTTCGGCTTCTCCCAGCCTGTTCAGCAGGTATCGCGGCACATCCGGCAACCCGCCGGCATTTTGCAACAGTGCTATACAGTCGATGAGAGCAGCGCGGCGGAACGGCGTAAGCACGAACGGTTCGCTCGCTTTTCCTCGCAGCTTGGAAAGCCCCTGCGTGCAGGAGAACGACAGCGTAAGGAACGCCGTCCGCAGCTGTCTGGCAAAATCCTTTGTAGTGCGCCTGTTGTAATAAAAGGCACAATTCATCCATGTCGCGCGAGGATAGCGTTTCCGTGTACATCTGACGGGCGGCATCGGGTAATTTGTGCGCCTCGTCCACTACCAGTGCCTGATAGCTGTGCAGGAGCAGCGGTCTATCTTCAAGTCGGTGCGATGCGTCTGCCAGCAAATAATTGTGATTGCAAATTTGGATATCGGGCTTCATGGAATCCCGCAGATATTGCTGGTAGCGGCAATCCAAGCGCATAAAGCAATCGCGCGGGCAGGACTGCGGCACACAAATGCGGCAGCGATCATACCGGGAAAGCTCCGGAATATGATCCATGTCCAAAATGTGCGCAGCAATGTTCAGACTGTTGGTCTGCCGTTTTCTGCTTGGCTGCACCAGCGATGCTCTTTCGGCAAGGCGGGCATCGCAGACGAAACGCTCTTTGCCCTTGCGGACAACGGCTGTGATGGGTGCGGTGATGATACCTTCGTCCAGCAAGATAGCGGACAGGTCGGGCAGATACTCAGTAAGGATAGCGTCCTGCAAGGCAACGCTGGAAGTGGAAATAACGATAGGCAGTTTCATTTGTTCTGGACGATTCATCTGCCAAAGGATACAGCCCACGAGGTAAGCCAGCGTTTTGCCGGTGCCTACGCCTGCTTCGCACAGGGAAATTTCCTTATTATATAAGGTATCTAAAACTTCATGGCAAAGCGCGATTTGTTCCTCGCGCACCGCCATACCGTGCCGGGGCAAAATGTCCCGGAAAATTTTCTCGGCCATACGGTGGGATTCCGCATAGCCCGTTGGATAGGTTTGCATTGGTTTACACCCCTGTTTTCCATCCCGTTTAAAGCAAAATGATGGGCAGCAGGCGCTTGGGGTCCTGCTGCCCACGATTTGCCCTAAACGGCAAAAAGTAGATAGTTAAGAATGTGCCACATTTGCCGCCCGCACCCCCTGACACCGGGAACACAACAGGCAGGGTGTTGGCACACCCGTTCACTGACTCCGCCGGAGTCTTACTGCTTACAACTCCGGCTCGGTCACCCCCCTCTGACGCTGGAGGCCGCTGGCGTATCATTATGGTCTTTCCCGCCGCAATTCCGGTTTGCCGGACCGCCCACTGGGGCTTGCCGGGAAAGGAACGTACCTGTTATGCTGGGTATTTGATTGTCAAGGTGCAAGACGATGATTATTTATCATCGATCAGAGCCAAGTCTCGAAGGATTGACCGTATGTAAACGCGTTCTTCTTCTGGAACTATATACATAATTCTCAATAACGCCGCCGTTTCATCCGGGTCAAGGAATCTAAGGTTTTTTCTTTTAGTTTCCAACTTAATTCCACCATTCGGCCCAGTTTGTGACGATATGCGGTAACTCAGTGATAATACATCGACATCATTTCGGATTGTCGCGTAAGATACTCCAAACCGCACTGCCAAGGGTCGTATTTTGACATAATCATCTGCGAAATATAAAATTTCAATGATTTCACGGCGGCGTGCCGGAGTATCTATCACTCAGTCACCTCCTTCCTGCTGGCTCTATATTCAGCCTACTACCGATTGTGCTAAAAACCCCCGCACAATCCTAAAATTTTCTGAAATTTTTCTGCTCTGCTCATATCCAAAGAAAACAGGTCATGCGTTTGCTATAAACGCATGACCTGTTTTCTTTACTAGATGTACGGTTTCTGTTTTGAAATGGTTACAAGTTCTTTTCTTGTATTTCTATCCCTATGAAGTTTCTTTCACGACCTATTTTGTATAAAAAAAGCCCATAATAAACACTCATGGGCCTATTTATAGCACTATTTAGCCCTCAAATATTGCGTTCGAAACTGATACCCTTATTTTGAGGTGATTATTATGCAAGATATTTATATTTCCATCGGCCAAAACATCCGCCGTCGGCGTAAAGAAAAGCACTTGACTCAGGAGTCCCTAGCCGCAAATGTCGAAACATCTGCACAATATATCAGCCGTATTGAGCGCGGGCAAGTTTGTCCATCTCTCGAATTTTTATATAGACTATCTGCCGCACTGGAATGCCCTATTTATTCTTTACTTCCATCCACTGCACCCAGCGCTTCTACCAGTTTCTTTTCTCAGGAGCTTGCCAGTCAACTCAACAGTTGTACTCCGCAACAGCAACAGTTTTTGATGAGTTTTATTTCTTGGTTTCTCCAACAGTCAACTCCGTTCAGTGAATAAACCAATCTTATAGAAGGAATATTGATGCTTGCACTATATATTTCTCTGCTGGATACCGAAGAGCAGATAAGTAAATTTGAACATATCTACACAAAATATCGTGGGCTCATGTTCTATACTGCCAAAGGTGTCCTGCAAGATTCTTATTTGGCAGAAGATGCTGTCCATGAAACCTTTTTGGATATAATACGGATTATAGATAGTATACGCGCCAACAATGAAAAGGAACTATCACAATTTTTAAGAGTTATGACTCACCACAAATCTGTTGATATGGTTCGCAGGTGCAACCGTCAAAGGAAGTCTGATGCTGAAATTGAAAATCTCGTTCTTTCAAAGTCAGATGTAAATGCGGAAACCATTGTACTTGATAAAATCGACTTTGAAAAGATGCTTTTGCTTGTTCAGTCTATGAACGAAAACTACAAGACGCCGCTTCTTCTAAAAGTTCAAGGCTACAAGGTCAGTGAAATCGCTGATTTTCTCAACATTTCTCCTGAAAATGTAAAAGTTCGTCTGCACAGAGCGCGTAAAATCATTCTGACTGGATTGGAGGAAAATGGTAATGAATGATGACAAAATCCGTATTTCCCCTGACGCTCTTATCGCAATGATCGTAACTGAGGCACAGGATCGAGAACTTGCGCAGATGCCGAGTCTGGAAGAGATGAACGAAGACTTCCAGCCCTCAGAAAAATTCCAGCGAAAAATGGAAGCCCTTGTTCATGACACAAAGCGTAAAGCCGAGCGGAAGAAGCGTCTTTTGGACATCAAACGTTTCTTCATCACACTTACGGCTGCTATTTCCATTTTTTCATGTACCATGCTCCCCGTCAAGGCTGTGCGCGAAGCTGTTATCACAACGCTTATTGAGTGGCACGATAAATTTGTATCAGTTATATATGTTAATGATGAATCTTCTGTCACTACATTTCATATTATACCCTCATATATCCCTAAGGGCTTTTCACAAGTAGAAGTTCCCGACGAAAGCAGCGGTTTCTATTATGGTCAGTTTAGTGATTCGCATAATAACTGGTTTGATATACTAGTTCTTCCTATCGAGAATACGCAAGAGACATTTTTAGATAATGAGTTTTCAACGTATTACTCCATAAATTTTAATGGTATCCAAGCTATCTGGGGCATTATGAACGATGGATCTAACACCTTGCTTTGGGAGCGTGGGACACTTTCTTTTCAAGTCTGTGGGAATCTCGATTTGACAGAACTCATTAAAATATCTGAGAAAATAAAGGTTGAATAATTTTTCTTGTAACCTTTTGCTCTTCTATACCGAATACATCTACAAGAGGTTCACGTAAAGGAGTAAAATACATGAAAAAGAAACTTTGTGCTACATTTCTCACACTTTTAGCACTTATGGTTTTCGCCACATCCGTGTTTGCCGCTGAAGCACGTTGGCGTAATGTCACGAAAATAACCCCGATTATCTTAGCCAGCACTAACACTTATTCTAGTGTCATCAACGGCTCAGAAGGCACAACAAAGATCGACTGTACGCTTATTCTTTACGAAAAGAATCCATCCGGAACATATTCCGAAGTTTCCCGTTGTTCTTCCACCCATTATGGGCAAAGGCACATTTTCTGGTACAGCCAACATTAAATCCGGCACAACATACAAGCTAGAAACCATTGCAACCGTTACATGTAATGGCTCAGATGAAACTGTCAGCACTACTTTTGAAAAAAAGTGCTAATTTCCCCATCATAATATCAAAATAAGAACCTCTTAGAATCCTCGGCTTCTGCAGCCGAGGATTTTTTTTTTATTCTGTAACCAAATGTCGATTGCAAGCGGATTTACAGTGTACTTCAAGCAAAATGATTATTTCACGGGAGGAAAATTCGTGCTGGTTTTCTATCTTGCCGCAATCGATAGCGATGAAAGCAAAAACAAATTCGAATACATATACCACAAATATTATCGGTTTATGCTGCGAACCGCATCATCAATCATTCGGGATTCCTCTCTTGCGGAGGATGCAGTACATGAAACCTTTGTCCAGCTTCTCAAGGAAATTGATTCACTAAGAATCGACAACGAAAAATCTCTCCAATCCTATTTATATATCCTAACTCGTGAGCGAACAATTGACTTTCTTCGAAAATGGGAACGACGACGAGGTGTTCTGACTGACTACGAAAATCGCTCCACCAGCTTTGACAATTTTAAAGAGCCGGAAGAAATCGCATTGACAAATCTGCAGCTAAACAAAGCAGTCAGCATTCTTTCCGATATGCCTTCAATTTACCGCCGAACCTTAGTCCTGCGCGTAAAGGGTTACTCTATCCGCGAAATCGCGCAAATCACAAATTCGAGTGAATCAAACGTTAAAACCCGTATACACCGGGCGCGCGCCATTTTACTTAAATCGTTCGACACCTAACACAAAAATATTTTTGATTTCGGTTTACATTTGCAGATGATTTTTTCTCTTTTCCCTTTCAGGAGGGGAAGAAGAAAATGAAATCATCTCTTTATACTTGCATTCAGGATATTCAAAATGGTGACCGTGAGCAGGCACTCGCTCTTTTGGAGAAGTTTTCTCCCCTGCTCAAGAAATATGCATTCTTCCTGCAATCAGAGGATGCATTGCAGGATTTCCAATGTTTCTTACTAGCGTTCGCCAAAAATTTACAACTCAATGAGTTGACTATAAGCACAGACGGTGCTATCATTAGCTATATCAATAAGGCAATATATCATCATTATATCGCACTTTCTAAGGCGAAGCGCCATCAGCTTCCCACTGTTTCGATTGAAAGCCAAACTGACTATGATCCTTTGCAGTTTGACACTGCATTCAGCGAATCCGATACATACAATAACCTCTTGCTGCTTGATCTTAAACGTGCGCTAAGTACCGAAGAGTATCATGTCATTTATGACCATTACTTCCGTCAATATAGCATCCAAGAAATCGCCACAAGAGACAATAAGTCTCGACAGGCCATAAACAAATGTAAAAAGACAGCAATCATAAAATTGAGACGCTATTTTGGCGTCACGTCATAGCTGTCAACAATTCTCTTTAAAGTTTCTTTCCGCTTTTTCATAAATAGTTTTGAAAGAGCACCTTGGTATCTTCTATTAATTTTTTTCAACTCATACGACTGTATGGAGGCTTATTATGAAAAAAAAGATTTATTTGTTAGCTGGTACATTATTTGTTCTTTCTCTTTGTTCATGCTCCATTCAAACTTTCACTGACGGCAATCATCAGGAATCATCTTCTGCAACTACGAGCAGTTCTTCCAGTGAGGGTAATTCTTCTGAAGTTCCATCAACTCCAGAAATTTCCAACCGTTCGGACATTTCTATCAGCGACTCTACAGCGGATTCTCCGAGTGCAACTCCTGATGTAATTTCATCGTCTACATCTTCGTCTGACTCAAACGAATCTCCTTCCGACACGCAGGTTTCCCCCGACACTTATACTCTTACACGCTATGATTCTATTTATGACGTTCCTTATGCAAAATTAGATTATAAAAGTTATGTTGAGGAAGATGGAGATAGTGGTCATTACACTTTAACAAAAGATGGAATTCCTTGGGTGGGTACCCCTGGCACAGATCAATTTGGAGATATTTGCTTTAGCGATGGGCGCAATCTTTATATCCAATGCTTCTTGTCGTATAACGATACCTTGTCTACCGATTTCCGATGGTTCTGTGTAAACTTTAATCACTTTGATGATGAAGATTCTCATTTTTTGCCTGACGAGACAATGAACAAGCTTTTTACTGGAGCCGATGGCGAGACACTCTACACCGATGATGGTTATCAATACAAATTAAGTACTATGCCTTGGTGTCAAGATGGCACTTGCAAGAGATAGAAAATGTGCATATAATATGCCCTACTATTCTTTTATACACTAAATATCGTTCAAAGCGCCGATTTAATGACGCTTCTCTAAATATTTCTACGCAAAAAAACTCCCCGCTTGTTAGGTGTTCCACCTACAAGCGGGGAGTGTTCACCTATTTGTATTTAGGCTTTAGTTAGGAATACGGATACGATCTACGCCCAGCGTCACATGGCTAGTCTGCATAGCTTCAAGAATAGTGACCCGACGGCCCTCCGTAGAACCAGAATTGCTATTGTACGGATCAAGGACCTTAATGCCTGCAGTTGCCCAAAGTGCCGCCACTTTCACCAGTCAGTTCATATGCAACGAACCAGTGCTGACGACTACCAGAGCCAACTGCATGACAGGCAACCGGAATATGATTCTTGACATAGGAGCGAATCTTCTCAATCGTTTGTGCCTCATTCAGGCTTGCCAGAGAAATGGCATCGCTGCAAGAGAAGTTATCCGGACCAGTCCAGTAGTAGCCATTGGCCTCATCATAGTAGTTCGCAAAATCAGAAATGGTGTAACTCTTATTTTTCTTCCACGATGCCAAGTCCACACCACAGCAAACCGCACAGCCATAATTGATAATCCAAGAACTATTTCCGGAATAATTCTGGTTTGCATTTACGGGCATCGTAATGGTGGTACTGCCACCCGTACTGCCGCCACCGCTGGACTGGGACGCGCAAAGCTGCCAAATCTGATTGTCTGCATTGGACGCATTTTCCCATGTCAGAGCAGCACCGCTCGAATTGGATGCCGGAGTCAGGTACAGGTTGTGGTTGATCATCTTGATGCGGTACAGATTATTAGCTGCGTCAACGGTCAAAAGGTCAATCAAAGCATCGTTAAAGTTGCCAGAGACCGGATAGAAGTCACAAACACTCCCTGCTTTGGTTCCGTAAATGTTCAGACCATACGCATTGTTGAGGTCAGAAAGCAGCTGGCAACCACCGCTAACCTTGTGAACTTTAAGGCGCTGATCAGCAGAACCTGCTGCCGTATACAGCGTAGCCTTCTGGTGAGATGCGATGCTGCCATTGCCATAGCGGTTCAGCCAAAAACTGCTGTTGCCGCGATACGGACGAAAATAGTAAGATTGCTCAAAAGTGTAAGCCATTATTTTTTCACTCCTTCATTGAATTTTGTCCTTGCACCTCGTCAGGTGCTTTTGTGAACGTTCACTAAGTAAAGAGATTACTGCACCAATTTTGTAAACCCTAAAATCAAAAAATCAGAAACCATTTATCGTGTTTGCTTTATCTACCAGTTCCTGCAGCTTTCCGGAAAGATAAGGACCAGGGCATGCCGTCGCAGCGTACATACTGTGCCAAGTCAGATTTTTACCCTTAACCAATTTTCCAAGGCCATTACGGCGGGCGATATCCGCCACCAGTGTAACCAGCGTTTGGAACGTCGTATCCGAAACAGGCCACTCTGGCGCGCCACCACCATTAGATGTCTCAATTGTTACTGCGCGGCAGTTTGCCTCCCAGTTGCCGTTCGTCCATGCCACATCACTTTCATGGACATACTGTCCGATATTCGTTTCCGAAACGCCGTAGTGGGAAGATCCTTTTCGACCTTCGCGCTGCCAAAGTGCGCCCAGAGCGTCAATGGTCAAAATGCTTGCGCAATGGTGAATCGTGATTTCAGAAATAGTTCCACCTTGTGCCTTGCGGTCTTTCGTGTAATTTCCTTCGTAAGCCGGAATAAATTTGGTTACCAGTTTCGAATCAGGAACATTAGAGACTTCTCCGCTATCACTGCCATCGCTGCCAGTGCCAGGTTCCAAAATGGTGAACATCTGTTCTTCTTCGCCCGTATAGGCACTCCATTTTAGGGCAGTGCCAACAGCCGTCAGGTAAATGCTGCGATCCCGCAGCATAAGGTAATAAGTATTGGGGCGATTTTCTACCTCAACGGTAGTAATAACCGTATCAGTATCATCTGCGGTATTCAGGTGCCAAACGATGCAATTGGTGTTTCGCGTATTATAGTTCAACGCGTACCATCCTTCACCCCGCTGCAAAACAATTCGAACATTGCCATTGCCGCCGAAATTTTCCAGCGCCCAGCGCTGATCAGGATTGTTTGTACGGCTAAAAAGGTTGACTGCTTCACCATTTTTTACAGTACCATCTTCGTGGTTGCCCAGAACATTCACATACTTACCTGTTGCCACATTCTGCAGTTCATAGTAGTGGTTAAATTCGTATGCCATTTGTGATTCTCCTTTTTTGCTTTTTGAGCGGCCGCTCAAAAGAGTAAAGAAAATCCCCTGCAAAATGTAAATTGAGTTTACATTTTGCGGAATTTGCTCTCTTTTGATAATAAATCTTATAAAAGGAGAATCCGAAGGATATGCAAACAGATTCCGTTGAAAAGGCCGCTGGCATCGGCGCAATCGGCCTATGGGCCGCATTGCATGGATGGCTTGGTTGGCTTGTTGTTCTCTATGCCGTCTGCATGATGCTGGATTGGGTAACAGGTACCGTTCTTGCTATAAAAAATGGTGTTTGGAGTTCCCACAAAGCAAGGCAGGGATTGTGGCATAAAGGTGGAAGCATTATAATGATTTTTGTCAGTGTGTTGACAGATATCCTGCTTGGATTGACATTAAATCATATTTCCGGACTTACGCTTCCTTTTAGTTATGATATGCTGCTTACGCCAATCGTTCTGTTTTGGTATATTGTATCCGAATTAGGCAGTATCCTCGAAAATGCCGAAAAGATGGGTGCTCCTATTCCGCCACTACTTAAAAATATTCTTGAAAAGATGCGTGACAGTAACGATGATAAGAATACTCCCTCGCTCTAGGTGCTCATTTTTTCTCATAAAACGCGCAAATGCCCATCGGCTTTTGAACCGATGGGCATTTGTGCGTTTTATGGCTTTCTATACAATGTACTTTATTTTTCTAGTTCGTGGTTTTATGGTTTGGTCAAAATTCTATTTCTCTGTTGTTTCTACAGTAACACCCGACTCAGACAAAAGATTCCCACATAACATGCCAGATAATAAACTTTTGCTTTACGAGTAAAATCCCCTATTAAAAATACGTAGACAAAAATTCCATAGCACAGTAACACTATTCCGTGAACTGGCAACAATTTTAGTGAACCATCTCCCAGAAACATTTCCGCAACGAAGGCAATAAACATCGGTGGAAGCATTGTCGCACTTATATCAATCAATTCGTGAATCTCAAACTTTTGATTTTTGAAGGATATCTGTTGTAGAATAGCATACGCCATAATTCCCATCAAACTTCCCAATGTGTTTACAATAAAATCATCTATATCTACGACACCGGTTTTTAGAATGAACTGCGCACTTTCTATGAAGAATGTTGTCAGGCATGACATTCCAACTGCCTTATATACGCAAAAATGCTTCTGGTAATAGCAGTAAATTATTCCAAACGGTACAAACATTACCATATTATAAAGCATATCCCATGAAATAGATTGCGACCATATTGCAAGTTCTCTCTAACACTATGGAACGGCAGTAGATTAATTTCTTCCACCCGTGTTAGTTGACCACCCATAATTGTCATAATCACGTTAAAACGAGATACACACATACCAAATACTATCATAAAATATAGTATAGTCATAAACTGGAAGCCATGCTTTCTTCTGCTTTTCATGATCGGTTGCCTCTCAATCGTTTTAATTTATCATAGCTTTCTTTAAATTTGTTTATCCTTACTGCTGGGCATCATATAGTTCCTTATAGATTCTACATGTATCATATAGTCATCATGTTTTCCGCGAGAAATCAACTTTCCATCGTCAAATACACAAATTTCTTCGTTTCCTCCAATGAAGTTCACAAAATGTTGTAATAACATCACACATACTTTTCTGTTTGCTTGAGCATTAATTTCATTGTACAACATTTCTAAATGTGATTGCATCTAACGCCGCATTTGGTTCATCTAGCAAGAGGGATTTCATTATCTCTTGCCATTGTTCTGCAAATTGCAAGCCGTTGCCATTGTCCCCCCGATAACTGCACGCCATTCTCAAACCAATATCCAATTTGCTGCTTTGGGTTATCACAAATCGAATCTGGCATCTTGTACTTTTTCATAAGTATTTTTATTTCTTTTTCACTTTTTTCGTTCCTGTTTGTCCGATATTTACATTTTCCATTCTCTTGCCCGTTCTGCATCTTCTTCACCAGAGCAGCAGCGGGGTGTGCGCGTGCAGCAACCGGGTCAGCGCGTCATCCACGGCATCGGTATAGCCGCCCTCAGCCAAGCGCTGGGTGCGCAGTTGGTTGAGGGCTGCTTTTGCCAGCCGATACTCTGCCGCCGACATCGTCAGCTTGCCGCCTGCGGGCAGATTGTTCACCCGCAGGATGAGCCGTCCCGTTTCTTCGGCACTGCCGCCGCGGGCGCGCTGGCCGTAGTAGACATCGCCCAGCGCCCGGAGCAGGATGCTTTTGTTGGCACGGTCGAGTTTAACTTTACGTTTCAATTCTTTCTTCAATGCCAATTATATATCGGCAAGCGCTTACGCTTCGCGTTAAAGGCTATTCAATTAAAGAAATTTCAGAAATGACAAAAACCAGTGAAGCCACCGTGAAAAGTCGAATTCACCGTGCGTGGAAGCTTCTGCTTGAATCATTTGATGAATAGCCTCTTGAAGTTCGAATACTTATGCTTTGCCATATAGTTAACGGCCTCGGTAAAATTCCAATTTTGCCTTGCTGAAATATTTCCTTGATCCTTTCAATGTCATTCCTGTATCCAGAAGGACCTTGTAATTAGACATTTGTAGAATATGATCGCCGTTTATAAGGTAACTTTTATGGATTCGTAAGAATGCAGATGAAGCAAATTCATGTTCCGCTTCGTCCAATGTAGCATAGAACGACGGAGAGCCTTCCGGCGTTTGGCGTATGCCATCCAAATGGACAAGGACACAATGGTTTTTGCTTTCCAAATAGATGATGTCACGTTCTTCCTTTTCGTAGTCCGCCAGTATCCCTCTGATGGCTCTCTTTACTTTTTCCTCCTTGCCAGGAATTGCCTTCAAGTACTGCGTCCAAAGGGAACGTGCCGTTTCCCAATAGTGAATATCCCGTACAATGAGAGTGTACCTCGGATCATGTTCAACAAGCGGGAACCGATTATATCCGCAGGATAAACTGCACACTACACTATTGTGGGAATTGCAGTAATTGGGAAAAACAATGCAGTCGAAAGAACTATCTCTGCTGGCATCCAGCAACTGTTCCATATTCCAAAACTCATAAATACGACTGATACGGTCTGAAAGTCCTTTATCATGGTACAATATCGTCTTTATCGCTTCGATAGCAATCCCTTTCGGGTCACAAACTGCGATTATCATAAAAATCCACCTTATCTTACAAATATTATCCGTAAGATAAGGTGGATTGGTTTCATAAATTTGTGGAGTTTTTTTGCTGCCTGCTGAGCATCAGCTTTCCGGCCGCAGCATTGGCGAGCGTTGCGGCAATGAGAAGCCCCAGCGTGTTCCATTTGGCGAGGACATCCTTGGCACAGGGGTTCAGGGAAAAGCCGGTTTCTATGGCTTTGCCCACTGCGGGCAGCAAGCCGCCCCAGTAGGAAAAGTCGCTCCACCGGGCGGGGGTGATCCAGGGCGGGAGCAACCGTAGCAGGGCGGGCAGGACGAGCGCAAGCAGAAAAGCGCCGCCCAAAACAAACCAGCACGTTTCCTTTGGGCACCCCCTGCGCACCCGGCCGCCCAGGGTGCGGGCGGCGGCCAGCAGCACCAGCCCCGCCGGGCAGAGGGCATAGGCCGTCAGGGCGGCCATCCAGGGGAAAGGGAAATAGAGGGTCACCTGCTGTGCGATCCCCGCCGCACGCAAAAGCTGCTGCACCGTCTCCACCGGCGGCGCAGCGTAGCCGCCCCAAAACTCGATGTTGGAAAAGCCATGGTCAAGGCTTTCCCCGCACAGGGCCAGGCTGGCGCTGCTGCGAAAGAGCCCGCACACGCGGTAGATGTCTCCTTCTATCTCCAATTCCTGCCCCAGCACGTCCTCGCTGCCCCAGAGCTGCCACGCGGCAGCGGTTGAGACCGCGCATTTGCCATTCTCCTGCGCAGCGGGGAACCGCCCCCTCCAGAAGCACGGCAGGATACACCGCGTCATACTCGCCGCAATATAGAATGGCAGTGATCCCGCAGGTTTCCCAGCGGCTTTCCGCCGATCCCTCTGCCTGGCTCCAAAAAGCGGGAACAAGCGCGCTCGCCCCATCCTCCTGCCGCAAAGCAGACCGCAGCGCTTCCAGCTGCCGCCCCGTGACCGGCACGTCGGAGCGCACCGAAACCAGCGGATAGGCTGCCCACAGCCTCCCCGCAAACCAAACAGCGATCCCCCAGGAAACCGCGCGCATGCCAAAAGCAGCACCGCCTTTCGAATCTTCATCCCGCTGTACGCACACGTGCGCCCTCCTGCAAGCTCTTCGTTGTAGCGGCCACCACCGGCGCACCGGTCGTATAATTCCGCAGGGCCGCCAGCTCGTTGTTGCGCTCCACGACCTCCACATAAACCTTGCGCACGATGTTTTGCAGCCCCAAAATAGTGTTGCGCTCCTCCACCGAATAGACGAAATCCCCGCCGTTATCACTGTGAAGGGCGCTGACCGGCAGGCAGCAGTCATATTCCGTCTCGGAAAGCCGGATTGTGAGTTCCGCTTTTCCCACCTGCCAATCCGACCCGGTCAGCGCAGCGGAAAGCACCACGCCTCCATCCTGCTGAGAAACGGACGAATTGATTTTCACGCTTTCGGACTTTGCTCCCTGCATGACCGTCACCGTAACGCCGGCGGTATCCTGCACCGCGTCCTCGGCCTCCAGCGCAAATCGGATCTGATACCCCTCTCTTTCGGGGTCGGAAATGCTCCCGCCCACCTGGCCGCTGGTCTGCCCCTGCATAAGCTGCAGAGATTCCACGGTACCCGTCTGCGGCGCACAGAAGACGCCCTCCTGCTCGTCCAATTTTTTCAGCGTCTCCACGCTACTTTCCATTTCCCGGATCTGTTCCGCCAGAACCGTGGCACTGGCCGCATTGGCGGCGGCTGTTTCACTGGCGGCTTCCACGCTTTTCTCGTAGGCGTGCCGGGCGTCGTTTCGGGCCTGCTCCGCCTGTTCGGCGGCCTGCGCAGCCGTGCGAGCCGCTTCTTCCCGTTGGCTTTGGACGCTTTCCAGCGCTGCGTCCGCCTCGTTGAGCCGGGCTTCCGCTTCGGCCAGTGCCTCCCGGTTTTGCGTTTCCTCTGCCGTAAGCTGCGTCAGCTCCGCTTCGATCCGGCTGATGATTTCCTCGTCCGGCGATTCTTCCTGCTGCAGCAACTCCCGCTGTGCCTGCTTCTCTGCGATCTCGCGGGCATATTGGGCGGCCTTTTCCTGCCGTTCGTTCAGTTCGCGCTGCAGGGCATCCCGCTCGCTGCCGGCGTTCGCTTCTTTCTCCGCCCAGGCTGCCGCGCTGTTCTCCGCTGCCTGGTAGGCGGCCTGCAGGGCCTGCTGGGCTTTTTCCAGATCATAGCTGTCCGCCGCCACCGGTTTGGTAAGCCGGGCATATTCCGTCTGTTTCTGCGCAAGTTCTGCCTGAAGGCTCCGCAGCTTCTGTTCCACATCCTCCCGGCGGAGGGCCGCTATTTTGTCTCCTTCCTGTACAGCCTCCCCCTCCGAGACAAAAACCGCCTCCACCAGCAGCCCTTCGGGCAGATAGAACAGGCTGCCCGCCGCCCACTGAATGGTTCCTGTCGCCGTTAGGCTCTGGGTGATGGTATTGGGCGTCGGCGTGGAGAGCTGCACCTCTGGCAGCAGCGCGCCGGATGTTCCGCGGGCAAGCAGCGTAAAAAGCCAGCATCCACAAAAAAGAAAAGCGCGATCTGCCGGGGGCGAATCGAAAACCTGTTTTCCTCCGGCGATACGGCCTGCGGCTGCGCCGGTTCCTGACGAACGGCAGAATCCCTGACGATTTTCACAGAAAATGTCTCCTTCCTTATGCCTTGATGCCTCCGGCCTGGATGCCCAGTTCCAGATAGGTTTGCCCATACAGGAACACCAGCATCGCCGGAATCAGCGAGAACAGGCTGGCCACCATGGCGATCCCCAGGTTGTCTGTCACAATATCGTTCATATACATGGAAAGCGGCCAGTTGGATTGGGATTTCAGAAAGAAAGCAGCGGCTGCTCCACCGCGTTCCACCCTTCGATAAAATTCAGCACCAAGGCGGCAAAGATTCCGGCATATCCCAGCGGAACGCCGATCTTCCAAAAGATCTGCCAGGCCGTTGCGCCGTCCAGCTTGGCCGCCTCGAGGAGTTCATTGGGAACATCCTGAAAGCTGCGGGTCATGATAAAAACCGGGAACGCCGAAAACACCCCTGGCAGGATGACGGACAGCGGCGTATCGTAGATTCCAAGGCGTGTGGCGATCAGGTAGTTGGGTACCATCAGTACCTGAAAGGGCAGCACCATCAGCGCAATGTACCCGAGCAGCAGGAAACGCCTGCCCGCAAAGCGCAGCTTGGCAAACGCCCACGATGCGGGGGCGGCGACCACCAGCTGACCGGCGATCTGTGCAAAGGCCAGCAGGCAGGTGTTCCAGAAGGCCGAAAAAAACTGCGGGGTGTCCAGCAGCAGCTCCGCCAGCGGTTGGAGCGTCGGCCAGGAAGGCAGGATCGTCCACACCGCATACCCGCCGTCTGCTGTGTCCAACAGGGCCGGCCCCAGGGCGGCTGTCAATTCGTCCAACGCCATCAGCGCACCGTCGACGGTAAACCACAGCGGCCAAAGGACGGTGAAGGCCAGCAGGCCAAGGATCAGCACCGGCAAAAGAGGCTCCTTTTTTCTCATTCCTGCCCACCACCCCAAAAGTGATACAGTAGATACACGACGCAGCCAAGCCCCAGCGCCAGCAGCACGGCGGCGGCAGACAGCTTGCCGATGTCCAGCGACAGGAACCAGTTGTTGAAGAGGTGCTGCAGCAGATATATGCTTTCCTGCGGGTAGTTGCCTGCCACCAAGTAGGCCTCCCGAAAGACCTTAAAGGAGTTGACCAGGCTCAGTATGGTGGTCAGCACCACCGTTGGCAGCAGATTGGGCAGCGTGATAAAGACAAAGGTCTGAAAAGGGGTGGCTCCATCCACCGCTGCCGCTTCATACAAGGGCCGGGGGATGGTCTCCAGACCCGCCAGCCACAGCAGCATATCGTACCCGTTGTTTCGCCAAAGGTAGGTGAAAATCAGCACCCAAAAGGCCGCGCTGCTGCCCATAAAGTCCACGGGCCGGCACCCCAGCCCCACCAGCAAGCCGTTGACCAGCCCCTTGCCGGAGAAAAGCGCCCTCCATAACACAAACGATGCTGGCAACAGGGATCGCATAGGGGAGCAGGAGGACGCTTTTGAAAAAGACCGCCCGCCGTTTTGCCGCGCCAAGCAGCACCGCACAGAGCAGGCTGACGGCCAGCAGCGCCGGGATGCAGATGCAGAGAAAGCGGCAGGTGTTGCGGACAGCCAGACGGAACGCAGTATTTTGAAAGAGCGCCCGGTAGTTCCCCCACCCGACGGCCCGGCTGCGCAGCGGGTCCATAAAGCTGGCCCGAACCGTTTCGGCCAGTGGGAACAGATAGAACAGGCACAGCCCCAACAGGCTGGGCAGCAGAAAAGGCAGTGCCTGCCAGCTCTCCCTCCGGCGCAGGCCAGTGACCTTTGGCCGTTTCATCGCCTTCACCTCCTTGCCTACACTGTAGCACAGGGAACCTGAAAAAAACCTGAATACCTTTCTGCCAAAACAGCTTTTAGGTTTCATCCAATTGCGCCAAATGGTCGATTGGTTCGATCTGCGCTTTGATTAATTCTGAATAATACTTCCCAGCTTTCTGCAGTTCCTGATGGGAACCGGATTCGACTAATTTGCCATCTTTTAATACCAGAATGAAATCCGCCAATCGAAGGCTGGAGTATCGATGTGTTATAAAAATGGTAATAGACATTTTTTGTTTTCAAGTTAAGCCGCTTAATAATGTGCTGCTCTGAAATAGCATCTAACGCCGAAAAAGGTTCATCAAACAGGTACACATCACTTTGCTTAAAAAGGCACCGGGCAATTGCAATTTTTTTTGCCATTGTCCTTGTGAGAGTTCTGTTCCCCATTCCACCCCTTTTTGGAGTTGGGTTTGTAAGCGGTGTGGTAACCCATCGATCACTTCTGCTGCCCCGGCATCATCAATCACTTTTGAAAGACGGTGAAGATCGTTGGCATTTTCCAAATCACTGATCGTTATATTTTCTTCCGCAGTAAACGGATACTTAATAAAATCTTGAAATATTGCTGATATCCTTTTTCGCAAACCGGCTGTATCAATCTCTTCGATATCTTGTCCGTTGATCAATATGGTTCCTAGTGTTGGCTTATATAACTTCATTAACAGTTTTAGCAGGGTTGTCTTTCCACTGCCGTTTAGGCCGATAAGGGCATAAGTGTGCCGGTCATCCAGGACGAAGCTTACATTCTTCAAGGCATATACATTGGTAGCAGGGTAGGAAAAGTAAACGTGCCGAAATTCTATCGTGCGAATTGGTTCCGTCAATGGCGTTCCGCAGTTTTCGTCTTCCGTCTGCATATCAAATAAATCAAACAGTGATTCCAAATAAAGTGCCTGCTCATAGAAAGTATTCAATTGGGTGCAAAACGAGAAAATGGCGCTTTGTATTTGATCCAAGGAGCTTGTGTACAAGTTGATCGTACCAAGCGTAGCCCGTTGCTTAATCCCCAAAATAATGATCCAAAGCTTAAGCAGCAAAATCACGAAATCATTGGCGGCTTTTTGGGCCGTATCAATTTTGCAAAATTTTTTGCGGTTCATCTGATCTTCACGAAAAAAATCTGTTTGCTGATTCAAAATGCGGCTTTTCAAATACGATAGAGAGCCAAAAAGTTTTAATTCTTTTATATTGTCATTGCGCAGCATGAGATCGCGGAGAACATCGGAATAGCGTTGTTTTTCTACCCGTCCGACCGATATCTTATACCAAAAACTGCTCACATACTTATTGACGAAAAAAAGAGGAATGCTGGCCACCACACTGGCAATTACAATAATGCCATTAAATGAAACAAGTACGCATACCACGCTCGCAAAAGAAATTAAGCATTGCACGATCGAGAAAACGGTGTTGATTAAGTTTGTACAACGGATCGACGTTTGTTCTGAAGTGAAGCGGATTCGATTATAAGTTGTTTCATTATCATACTGACTCATCGGCAAGTGAACACATTTTTCTAACACCTGTGCGTTCACCAATAAAGATATCCGACCACTCACATCACTTTTTAGTAAGATACTGAGGTTATTCACAACAGACAGCATCATAGTTTGTTAAGAAAAGGAAAAACAAAAGCCAGATGATTTCCATTTCAAACGCCTGCTGGCCACACGCTTTGCCAGGCTATCCAGAAAAGCTCTGGACAGTATCAGGGTTAGTAAAGGGCATACGCCCGCTATTGTGCTAAGGATCCCTAAAAAAGCAATCCCCCCTGGAGCTGCATGAAAAAGTATTTTTAGAGTTCTAAATGTGATGGAAAGCGTCTCTTTAATAGATAACGTACTTTTTTCCATGGATACATTCCTCGATCATTTTTCTGACACCAGAAGGAGGGAAAGCCGGATAGCTTTCCCTCCTTCCGTTGATTGGACGCGATGTAATGATGAATTACGAAACCGCGTTGTGGGCGCCATCGTAGTTGATGGACAGGTTGTACTCGATCGTGGTGTTGCAGGTGCAAGCGCAACCACCGCCAGAATCGCGCTGGCCAGTCCAAACGCTATTGAAGCTGGGCGCAGTCGGGGTAGTTTGCGTGCAAGTGCAGCCGCAGCTGCTCGCCGCATTAACTGCAGTACGACCAAAGATGGGATCTACGACGCTCATAATAGCTCCTCCTCTCTCTTAGAATCTATACAAACAGGCAAAATGCCTATTGTACCGCAGTTACTCAATCACTGCATCTTTTAAGCAGTTGAGCGCTTCTGGATTTTCTTCCATCAGTTCATGGTAGAGAGCCAGATTATTTAGTGCAACTGACCTTGAAGCGCGGCATGCCTCGTTTTTCAGCCCCATATCCAACCCGTTTTCATTGCAAACGCCTGCATAGCATACCCTGCACAGATTGTAAGCCCAACACTTATCGCAGATGTCTTTTGACTGCGCCGCAAATTCCTCAACATACTTTTTCACGATCAGTTCTCGATCAACACCTTCGTCCACATTACCAATCGAAGGGCTGGAGCCGATCCGTTCGCAGGCTTTATATTCTCCGGTTGCCGTGACATACAGTCTTTTCTTTCCTGGCACGCAGCATCCATTTAATCCCCGGCGCAGTGTAGGTTCATCAACGATAATGCGATTGTTGATTTTAACCAAGTCGTCAAAGATCGAATGGTAATATATGTTTCTGGCTTTGTAGGCGTCAAGCCCGTCGGTTTCTGCCTTGCGCTGTTGCCATATCATAAGGGGGTTGCACCTACCATGAAGAGCATACTTGGGATTGCCGGTGATTTTGTCGTAATACCCATCCAAGCCAGGACAAGTTCCATACGATGGATAAGTAATATTTACATGGCAGGTTGCCGGAAGCCAGTCCAGCGATTCGAAGTATGCATTTACCTGCTCCAACTTTTCAAAATCCAAATGGAGGTGTCAACACAGCGTTTATATTAACCGGCATGTGGGAACCTGCGTAGGCATCCGCCAAAATTCGAAGACCGCCAATGCTGTCTTCAAACGTGGGGGCATCATTTGCGTACACACGATATGCGTCGTGGACAGTGCGTGGGCCGTCGATACTGGCCATAATATATAAGTTCGGAACTTGAGCCAGATAGGTGGCGATTTCGCGTGTCATGAGCGACATATTGGAAGTAAAGCTATAAACAATCTCTTTGTTCCCTCTCTTGGCCTGAGACCTCTCAATCACAGCTTTCATCAGCTTAAAGTTGAGCAACGGCTCGCCGCCGTAGAAAGTAATTGCCAGTTTAGCGCCGCTGTTTTCCAACGCCCAATCAATTGCCTTAAAGGCAATTTCTGTCGGCATCCGCCGATTCCCAAAATCACGGTTCCCTGAGAAATCCTCTGAGTAGACGCAGTATTTGCAGCGGAAATTACATTGCTCCGTCACTTCAAGAATGATTTGTTCAACTTTCTGCTCCGTATCGGTTACACCCGCCGCAATTTCTTTTCCCATGCTCAAAAGCGGCGGTCGCTGGAACAAGCGCTCTGCGTCAATTGTCTGTAGGAGGTTTTTCACTGCATTAGGATCGACTTTTGTCAGTGATATCAAAAATGTTTCGGCGCTCAACGTGGGGTCAAACAATACGCGGAAAATGTAGCTGGTATCATCGTCCAACACAATTACCTTTCCGGTGCCTGTATCATAGTAGTAGTTGTTTCTCTTGGTGGAAAACAGTACTCCTTCACGCAGAGCAGACTGCGTAGTTTTCATATCATAAAGTCGCTGCAATACCGGTCGAAGAGAAAGAGGAACCATTTCTAATTCTACTATCTGCATATTGGCGATTCACATCCTATTCCGTAAATTGCCCTTGTTATAGCACGGATTTCATATCAAAGTGCTCATTCGAGCGAAAACGCGCGTTTCTTTCATCGAAAATCGACGATGCCGACGAGTGATTTCTTGTTCGGTATGTACACAAAAAGTGCTGTGAAAACCAAAAGGCTCTCACAGCACTTTTTTTGTGATGCGACAAACGGTTGTGGATTCTGCCAATATCACGCCTGTGGGATCGTGACCTGCAGCGTAGCGCCGCCGCCCGGCGTATCCCGGATCGTGATGCTGCCGTGATGCAGCGCCACAAGCTTCTGCGCGATGCTCAGGCCCAGACCCAGGCTGGCATCGCCGGTTTGCGGGTCTGCGCGATAAAACTTTTGGAAAGCCCGTTCCTTATCCGCAATGCCCGGCCCCGTATCGGCCACCGACAGGCAGACCGTTCGCCCCGCCGCCACGGCGGAAAGTTCGATCTGCGTACCGCTGGGGGGTGTGTGCTGAACGGCGTTGGACAACAGAATGGCCATCACCTGCTTCAGCGCGTCCTCGTCTGCCCGAATGGGCGGCAGCGCGCCGTCCGGCAGGCGGAGGGTCAGCCGGTCACCGGCCTTTGCCGCCACCGGCTGCCATGTCTCGTAAACTTCCCAGAGAAAGGCCTCGGTGTCCAGCTTTGCCGGCATGATCCTGACGGGCAGCGGTCTCCAGACGGGAAAGGGATAGAAGCTCCTGCACCAGCTGCGCCATCCGGTGCGCTTCTGACAGAATGTTGGCGCGGTATTTTGCCTCCTCGCCGCCGGAAGGCAGCAGTTCGGCGCTGGTGATGATCACTGCCAGCGGGCTTTTCAACTCGTGGCTGGCCGCCGCCAAAACTCCCGCTCCATCCGCTCGGCCCGCCGGGCGGGCTGCATGGCCCAGCCGGTCAGCGCAAAGGCCAGCGCCCCCAAAGCCAGCACGCCGCCCGCCGCCACCGCTACGTACAACAGTTGCATCCTGCCCCATTCCTGCCGGAAGGTCGCGGCATCCTGAAAACAGTAATATCTGATCCAATTCCCACTGGCCGTGGGATTGCCAGTATTCCGCAAACCAGGCACTCCCGTCCCGCAGGGTCCCTGCCGGACAAATCGTTTTTGCCCACAGGCCGTTCTGCCCATCCACGCTTTTGCCGCGCCTCTTCCAGCATTGGTTCGCTGAGAGTGAGCAGCGGTGCGCATCATCGCCCCCCGCAGGGGATTCTCATGGGGGCTCCCTTCGAATAAGGCGGGCACCAGGCGTTTTTCCCACCGCGCTGCTGTAGATCGCCTTATGGTCGATGGTGGTCTGTGTCTCCAGGATCGGCTGTTCCAGGGGGGCGGAACAGAGGGAGGCGAAGGCCAGCCCATGCTTCTCCCCAGGGCGTTCTTTCCCTGCCGGGCGGCCACGAAAAACAGAGGGTAGCCCCACCATGGCGGCAAAAGGATGTTCACCGCTACGATCTTCCACCGCAGAACGTCCAACGGCGCGGCCCGCTCAGCGGCCTTTTTTCTTCCACAAGGGCATACCCAACACCTCGAACGGTCCGCAGGCTCATCTTGAGTGATCTGGGCCAGCCGTAAACATGGAAAAAAGCCGATGTAATTGTCCAGAATGGCCTCCTCCACGTCGGCGTCCGCGCCCTGGCATACGCGGGCAAACAAGGGTGCGGTCGTGCCAGCGCCCTGACCCTTTGCTTTTCATAAACAGTTCAAATCATAAAAGGCCCAGCTTTTTGAGAACCGCGATCTCCTCCCGGCCACAGGCCAGCAGCAGCGCCCAATTGTCGCGCCAGATCCCCGTACCGCAACACCACCAGCTCCTCGATGGGGGCCTGCCGCCGCAGGTGGCGGACACGGGCCAACAGCTCCAACTGTCAAAGGGGTTTTGCAGATGATCGGCGCCGACATCCAGGCAGGTCACCTTGTTTTTCCACGTCGGCGCCGTCCCAACATCACCGGCGTCATGATCCCCTTACGGCAGCTTTCCCGCAGAATGTCCGGCCCGCTTTCGCCGGGGCATCAGTCCACCAGCGCCAGGTCGTAGGCGTTCTGCTGCAAATATAAGCGCCTTCCTCCCCCCCGTCGGTTGCCGAGGCTTTCACCGTGTAGCCCTCTTTTTTCAGAAAAGATTTCGCTTACAGCATCCGGTTCAGTTTCCGGTCATCTTCGATCACTAGCAAAAAAGTTCATATTCTACCTCCCCGGGGCGCCCATCTCGCAGGCCGTATCAAAAGCGGCAGATTATTTAATTTATAGCACAAATTCTCCCGGGCGCAACCAAGGCCGGAAAGAGCCGCAGGCGCATTCAGGATTTTTCGGGTTTTGTGTGGTACAGTGGTATTACCAAAATTGCCAGGGCAGCGGCCGCCTGCGCCGCCGTCAGGAGGAATTTTATGAACCGAATTCGATCACGGCTTGCGCCGCTGGCCGCCCTCATGGCTTTTGCTGCTGGCGCTGGCAGGGTGTTCCGCCGCTCGCTTCAACCGAGGAGCCGGGAACGGCCTCCCAAACAAGTACGCCACGGGAAAATACACCCAGACGGAGGTCACCCCCCTGCGGTGGACAGCGGCTTCGCTCCCGCCAAGCTACAGATGCTGGACGGCGTTCCCATGTTATCGCTGTATAATGACGCCCAAAAACACCGCAGCGGCGTTTTCCTGGACGGGGGATGGCTGGGAAACCATCGATCCCTCCACCGTACAAGCCTTTCTGGACGGGCTGGACAAAACGCAGGTGGAAACGCTGACCGCCTGTTACGGCGGCAGCGGCCGATGGTGGCCGCCGCCGAGACCGGCGGCGCGTTGACGCTCTACCGCGTCGATTCGCAGGGAAGCGTCCGCACAGTGTTGACGGATACGCCGCCTGCCGGCGGCACCGCGCCCTACATCACCGACTTTGCCGCCGCCCCCCGCGGTCGTCTGCCTGGCGGACGGCGCAGGAAGCTGTGTTCTGCAGATTGTGGACGGGCAGAGCGGGGATATTTCCGCCACGATCCGTCCCAGCGTTGTGGATTATACCTTTGCGGTATCGGGCAACCGGCTGTATCTGCGCAACCGGAATGCCGGAACGATGGATGTCTATGCGCTTCCTTCCGGTGAAAAGGCCGATTCCTTTGCGATTGTTCCTGAGGCACAGGAGGTGGCCGCCTATGCGGTGGACGGCGAGAACCAGCAGATCGTTTTCCTCACCATGGACGGAGTTTTTCAGGCGGGCTTTGGTTCCTCGGTCAAGCAGGCCATGGTGCAGGAAAAAAGGCTTTGTCTACGCCGCACCGCAGACCACCGACTATGAGATTCTCCCGCTGGGGGATGCCGCCTTCCTGGTGTCCTGCCTGCAGAACGGCGCGCCGCTGACTGTCCTGATCCGGTTGGACGCCACCCTGCCCACACAGGCAGCGCAAAGCCTGTATATTTGGGCGCTGGAGGACAGCGATGTCATCCGCAGCGCCGCCGCGGTCTTTGCCAACCAGTACCCGGATTGTGACGTTCAGTTGGAATTTGGCCGCGATGCCACCAGCCAGGCCCTTTCCGACGAGGATATCATCAAGAATCTAAACACCCGTCTGCTGGCCGGTGAAGCGCCCGACGTGCTTTTTTGGACGGCCTGCCCATCCGTTCGCTGATGGAGAAAGGTGTGCTGGCGTCGCTGGATGGTGTTGTTTCGATGGACGGATACTATGAAAAAAACATCCTGACCGCCTACTCGCTGGACGGCAGGCCCTACGCCTATCCGTCGGTGTTCCGCGTGCCGGTTTTTTTTGTAAGCGGCAGCAGCGAGATCAACGTGGATGACTACGCCTCGCTGGCGTCGCTTGGCCGCGCTCTATCAGGAGCAAAGCCTGATTTTTAACACCTCCTACGAGGATATTTTTGATTCCTTCTATATTGCCTCCAGCGCCGGGCTCTTCCCGGAGGAGAAGCGCATTGACGAGGACGCGCTGCGCGCATTCCTGCAATCCACCAGAGAGATGATCGATGGCCAGCAGATCACCGCCCAAACCAACGAGTATGTGATGGCCAGCGGCAACGGACAGAGCGTGGCCCAGTCGGAGTTTGCCATGAGCCTGATCAAGGTGGCCGAGGGGAGTTACCCCTGCGGTACCGGCGTTGTAAGCAGCCGTTCCGACGCGCTGAAGCTGTTTTGGAGCTACCCCCGCCGTTGCCATCCGGCCGCTGCCCGGCAGCGGCTTTGAGGCCAAAGAGATCGTTTCCATCCCGGCTAACGCCGCCAACCCCACACTGGCAAAAGCTTTTGTCCAAATCATGCTGACAGACCCCGTTGTGCAGTTGAATTCCCTCTACAAGGGCTTCTCGGTACAGCGGGATGTGGAAAACGCCTATCTGGCGCAGACCATCGCGGACGGGGGAGCAGACCTACGCCGCCGACCCGCTGACCTGCGATTGGGATTCCCTGATCGAAGAGCTGGGCGCGCCGTCCGTCAGCTCTGCCACGATTTATGATGTAACGCATGAGGCTGCGTTTGACTACTACGGCAACGAGATCGACCTGGACACCGCCGTCCAGCGCATCGAGGAAAACCTGGGACTCTATTTTTCCGAGCAGCAATAAGCAAAGCAGTAGCAGCATCGCCGAATCATTCTACTTTGGCATTATAGCGGCGTTGTGTGGATGCTTTTCAAATGGCGATTTTCAAAGTCTTACTGCTATAATTTAATTTCTTTTTCTTACGTTTACAAACCGTCCGCTGTTTTTCTCCCTTACCCTTCGGGGTGATAGAAGAAAAATGGCCCCGGAAATTTATCAAGGCATTGTTGCATACCAATCCGGTGATTCAACCGCAGCATGGACACTCGTTCAAAAATTCACATGTTTTTCTTTACAATTTACATTCCGAAATACCTCATTGCGTCTGTCCTGCTTCCGTTTACATGTACCTCTAAGTGCAAATGGCTGCCTGTGGCTCGCCCAGTGTGGCCGACATAACCGATGACCTGCCCGGCCTGCACTTGTTGGTCGGTGGTGACACAAATGCTGGAGCAGTGTGCATATAGTGTTTCCAGTCCGCCGCCGTGGTCGATTTGGATGTAGTAGCCGTAACTGCCGCCCCAGCTATCAAGACCGTTGGCAACAGTGACCACGCCATCTGCGGCAGCAAGGATCGGTGTTCCCTCGGCACAGGCAATGTCGGTGCCGGTGTGGGAGCTTACCTCGCCGGTGATGGGGTCAACGCGGTGACCAAACTGCGAGGTGATCGTACCCGCTACCGGCAGCGGCCATTGCAGGGTGCCTGTCGGGGTGCGGGTGCTGTCAGGAGACATGACCTCTCCCCCGCCCTGCTCAAAGCCGCCGAGAGCAGTTCCGCCCATAGTTCCTCGTACTGCGGGTCTTGCAACAGTTGCAGATAGGTATTCTGTCGGATGGTAAAGTGGTAATCTGCCGCCATCTCGTCGGGTGTTTTGTGGGTCAGTTCGATTACGAGGACGGTTTCGGTTATCTCTGTTGTGGTCGATTTTCCGTTCTTGTCCGTCGTTTCTATAACGGCGGTTTCTCGCACGGGTAGCGTAGTCCACTGCGTTCATTGCCCACATAATTTCCCGCAGCTTGTCCACCTGTTCTTCCGTCAGTGCCGCAACGGGTGCGCCTTGTTCGCTGCCTGCCACATACGAAGAAAAGACCGCCAGGACATCCTGCCAGCGGATGTAGTATACATCATCGTTGGCGATAATGTCTTGGCGGTCGTGCTGTACGGTGTCGGAGATTTCTTCCAGTCTGTCGCGGTATTCTGCCGTCAGGGTTTCTACGGCTTCGCGCACGGTTACGGACGCTGCGTTGGGGGGGCATCGGCGGCGGCAAAAAAGATGCCGTAAGCCGAGCCGGACACAAACGCTACAAGGCTGATGACGATAATGATGCTGAGTGCCACGCTGATACCTGTGGCAATGGCTGCGACAAGGCTGTGCAGACTGGCGAGAAAATGGCGGATAGCCGAGTGTACCGCTGCAACCGTCTTGCGGGTATTGCTGGCGGCGTTCCGGATAGCAAGCTGCACTTGCTGGGTGCGAGTCTGCATTTGTGCTTTTTGTTATGCTCCGCATAGTTTCATTTACAGCGGTGTGCAGTTGGCACTGGCCTTGGTCACGCCGCGAATGTCGCGCGCGCGGTTTTTGGCGGTGACGGCTTTTTCTTTTGCCCGCTGGCGGGGCAAATCTGCCCCACGGCACGGGCGTTGCGCCGCATCGGGCAGCGTGCCGTACTCGGCTTGTTTCGGGCTGACACTGCGCTCGCCGGCGGCGTGGACGCGGGCAGCAGCTTCCTTTTGGCGCTGCTGTCGGGCTTGGGTTTCTGCCAATTTCCGCCCCTGACGCCACACAAACGCAGCCGCCTGTTCCGCAACCGAACCTGCAAGGTCTGTCGGTTCCTGTTGTCGGGGGTCGGTGTCATTTTCCCGTGCGACGGTGCGGGTTTGTTCTTTCGTTTTTATCCACGCCGCTTTTAGGGCGGCTTTCGGTATCGTCCCCGCCGTACTTTTGGGGGTGCGGTCGCGGAGCTTTTGTTTATTCTCTTTTGGCGTTCTCATACTCTCCCCTCGGTTCGGTTATACGCTTTGCCACAACGACCATCCTGCTGTTTTTGCCGGAATCATCGCAGGTGGACAGCGTAATCAGCTTGTCCCCATAAGCAGCCGTCACGCCGGTTTCGTACAATGCGGTGCCCTTACAGGCGTCCACATAGGCGGCAAACTCCTGCGGTGTTTCGGCATCGGAAAATTGATAGTAGGCAAACAGATCCTCCGCTTCGCCCCGAAATACCGCCATTATGGTATATTCTGCTTGTGCCGTCAGGGGTGTGTCAAATTGGATAATTCTGTGCTGCTCCCAAAAGGATTTGCGCTTGTATTGCAGTAAATCAGAGAACATGGTGCCGTCCTTCATGTTGTGTCCGTACACAAGTATGTTGTCGGATGGCGTTTGCAGGTCGCAGTTTGCCTGCACATACGGGCAGCCGTGCGGGGAGTCGGCCTTTTTCAAAGTTGTGCTTTAAGTAAAAGTCTGGGTCATGCTTTGACTGCATGACCGGGTAGTTGATGCTGGTTCCGTCAATCTGTATCCACCCGGCAAGGTCGCTGTTTTGCGTGTACAGCGCCCGATACTGCGGCAAAAAATTATTCCCCGTTGACACGGCGTCACCGGGGAAATTCTCTGCCCGTGCGGCAAGCTGCCGATACATTCGGCTTTGCGTACAGGAGTCGGCGGCATAGCGGGCAATGCCAGCGGTACTTGCAAGAAAAACAGCGGCAAAAGGTAAAAGCAGGATGCGGTGAAATTTTAACATAGGGTGTCCTTTCTCTCGGAATCGGTTTGCAAAGGAAAAACAGACGATGTATAATACAGATATGTTCAAGGACTGCGGGGGTGTTATGATGAATTTGTATCTCAGTGCGGCGGAATACGATTACCACACGCTGCTCAAGGTAGCCGAGATGGCAGGGGCTTGCGGGGATCATCGGTTTTCATGAGACCGGGGACGGCTATCTGGTGACCTTCCCGCAGGGGGAAAAATGTTCAGGCTCTGATAGATGACTATAAGGGACGGCTGCGGGATTTGGAAAACAATATTTGGCAGCATTAAAATAGGTCTATAAATTTGCAAAATGAAAGGGGCGAACAAACTCCGTAATGAAAAAATATCCATGTCCTTGTTGTGGATTTCTTACCTACAATGTCCCGGCAGATGAAGATTGTGGGTATATTTGTCCCGTTTGCTTTTTGGGAGAATGACCCGTTCATCACTTCTGATAACGAGCCAAGCGACTCCAATCATGGAACAACACTAAAAAAAGCAAAATCCAAAAGCGATTTCTTGCAATTCGGTGCTTTGCGTAAAAGAAATGCTACGCTATGTTCGGCCACCGAGAGATGACGAAAAGAAAATATCATAGCGTTGTATTCCAGTTTGCAGCACCCTTCACTTCGGACCGCTTCAGCGGTCCTTTATTTTTATATGTCATGGCTTTTACCTCCTTTTTTCTGGCGGACGGTTGGTCGACATCAGTTTATAGAGCTTTGTATCCTTCGGAAGGAATTGGTGAATGGAACAATGTTGCCCGCGCAGCGAATCAGCCCGCAGCCTGCGGGGACATTGGTGACGTAGCCAAGCTGGTTATCGGAAATATTCAGCAGCTTCGCCAGTTCCGCACGGTCTGTGGCGCTCTGGTTCAGCATTACCAAAAATTCCGAGTTCGCCAGCATCAGGCGGGCGGTGTCGGAGCGCAGCAACTCATCCACATTCTGCGTCAGGCCGGTCACAAGTCCGTTGTACTTGCGGATGCGCTTCCACAGCTTGTAGAAGAAATTGGCGCTGTACTCATAGCGGAACAAAATGTAAAAACTCATCGCAAAAAATCCACGTTCTGCGGCCTTTCTTCCAGTTCTGGATAACCCGATTGAAGATGGCGTCCAGCGTGACCAGCATTCCAATGGGCATGAGCTGTTCGCCCAACTCCCGGATGTCATAGGCAATGATCCGCGCCTGCGTGTCCACATTGGTATGCCGGGCAAATGTGTTCAGCGTGCCGGTAATGAACAGCTTCCGAGGACAGCGCCAACCCCTGCGCCTCGGTTTCCGGCTGCATCTTGAGCAGGCGGTAAAAGTCCTGCAGCGTGGGCGGTGTGCCTTTATAGCCGTTGCGAATGTAGGCAGGTACACCTGCTCGGTGCAGCGACCAAGGATGGACTTTTCTTTCGGTCACCATGCCGTCCCCGATAAGCTGTTCAAACAGCGACAGCACAAATTCCGACTTGCTGACGATGGGATTGCGCTCATCACCATAGGCGCGATCCATGTCCAGCGCGTTGATGGTGGGTGTCGGACGTGGCCGAGATGCGGATAACTTCACCGCCAAGGGCTTCGGTCAGATAAGCAAATTCACTTTCCGGGTCAAGGATCAAAAATATCGTCCTCGGTGGAAAGCGCAATCTGCACGATTTCTTCCTTGGCGCTCATGCTCTTGCCGGAGCCGGACACGCCCAACCGAAAGCTGTTGCCGTTGAGCAGCAAGCGACGGTCTGCCACAATCATATTTTTGCTGACGGCGTTCTGCCCATAGTACAGACCGTTCGGCTGCATGATTTCCTGCGCGCGGAACGGAATCAACACGGCGGTGCTTTCGGTAGTCAGCGTGCGTAGGGCTTTGGATTTTGCGCAGACCGTAAGGCAGCACCGTGTCCAGCCCGTCCTTCTGCTGCCAGCGCAGCGTGGAAAGCTGACACAAGTGCTTACGCGCCGTGGGTAGAGCGTTTCGGTGTCGCTGTCGAGATGCTCTTTGCTGTCTGCCAGATGCACCAGCGTCACCAGCCCGGAACATCATCCGCTGGTCGCGGGTGGTCAGGTCGTCTAGCATCTCCTTGGTTTCCTTTGCGTTGCAACTCCATGTCGTAGGGAATTGTTGCGGTAAAATTGTTGTTGGCGTTCTGGCGGCGCTGCCAGTTGGTGACGTTCGTCTCGATCCCCCAGCAGCGTGCTTTTTGCAGCTGACGAGCGGCTTCGTCCGTTGGCACAGGCAGGATATCGATGGATAACATCAAGTCACGGTCAAGGTCGCAGAGTTCCGACACAAAGCTGTCCTTGATGTAGCTGGCATAGTCCTGCAAATACAGCACCCTGCCATACCGTGCGTCCAGCTTGAAATGGTCGGCGGCAAATTCCATGCTGTCGGGGCAGAACCAGTCCTTGAAATGTTGACCGCGTTTGGCGTGTTTATGGATGTTGAACTCTGCCGCAGCCTGTTCCCCAGCCTTGAAAAAGTCGCGGAAAATGTGTAAGCGCTCGGTCAGCGTCAACTCCTGCGCTACCGATGAAAGCTGCGCAAGGTGCGTCACCAGATCCGTGCCGACACGGGCAAAGTAGCTGCGGGCTTCGTCCGCGTTGCGCTTTACCACGCTTACGGTCAGATAACGCTCCCGCACAATGCTGTTGCTGGTGCCGGTGACCTGTGCGGTCAGCATCTGGTTGAATTCGTGGCGGTATTCGTCCAGACCATCATCCCTGTCGGGCAACAGGACGCTGCGCTCGAACTCGGCCTTATTGATGCGGCGGTTGTAAATTGTGATTTTTGCCGATGCACCGGAGTCGAGGGCGTTCAGCAGTTCCGAGTAATCAAGGAACATACTGGTTTTGTCCTCTTTGCCGGCGATGGCGTAGTTAATGTCGGTGAACGACCATGTTTTGGAATATTGGTTGCCGACTTGGAAAATCCCATCCGCAAAGATGCGGCGGATGGGGATGGCGTCCTGTACACTGCGCGGAATACGGAACTTTTCGCGTTCCATCTTCTGCGCTTTTGACAGGGTTTTAATCAAGCGGTTTCCTCGCTGTCATGGGTGTTTTTCTTCATAGGCAAACCTCTCTTTCTCTTTATGCCCGCACGGATGGCGGGCTGCATGGCTTCTAGTAGTAACTGTCGGACTTGAACACAAGGCGTTTCGGGCAGAGGATTTCAGACTTGAACCACGCCCACAGCACCTGTTCGGCGGTCATGCCGTGATAGGTGAAGAACCCGCAGGCGGCAAAGGGTGCGGCACCCAGAATGCACATCCAGCCGATTTCTTCGGTGCCGACATACGGCTGCAAGGCAAAGTAAATGCCCACTGCCACGCCGACCGCCAGCACCGAGCAAATAAATTGCCGCGTATTCAGCCCGAAAAAGATGTTTTCGTGGTAGTCGCGGACTTCTTTCGGTATTTTGATTTCGATACGGCATTCCTTCTTTCTTTAATAAATAGGTTGAATTTATCCTATAATTCGTGTATACTATATTCAAAGGAGGCGTTGAATTATGGTTATTAACACAGACAATCTTGTATCCATCACGGAGGCCAACCAGAATTTTTCCCGTGTAGCACGGATGGTTGATGAGAACGGCGCGGCGGTCATCTTAAAGAATAATGTCCCGCGTTATGTGCTAATGGAGTTCAGCCAAGTCGAGGACGAGCAACAGGCTAAAGACGAGGACATTCTCGAAATCTCCAAGCGCCTGATTACCAAAAACAAGCAAGCCTATGAGGTACTTGCCAAATGAAAACGCTGAGCAAGGAACAGGTTTTAAGGCTGCATAATGCTCTGTTGGAGACATTTGGCGGTACTGCCGGTGTCCGTGACGATGGTTTATTGGAATCTGCTTTGAATGCTCCTTTTTTGCTACATTCGGCGGGCAGTATCTATATCCATCCGTGCAGGCAAAGGCGGCACAGCTTGGATTTGGCTTAGTCTGCAATCACCCATTCGTGGATGGCAACAAGCGCATCGGCGCCCACGTTATGCTGGTTTTTCTGGCAATTAACGGAATTGAACTTGACTACACGCAGGAAGAACTGATTGACATTATTTTGCAAATTGCAAGCGGTCGTGCAAAGGCAGCGGATTTGCTGGAATGGATTCTCTATCATCAGGCATAATATTTGCGGCGCACCATAATGGTGCGTCGCTTTTGCTTTACAATCCCATAATTTCCTTAACAATGCGGTCACAGCCCTTAATGGCTCCGACCAGCACCAGCAGGTTAAATGCCAGTTCCCCGACATAGGTCCAAACAGCGGTGACAACGGATGCACCGGTATCCACGGTGGGTGGGCTGGACGAGATGGCGGAGAAAATGATGCAGGACAGTGCAATCACCACACCCTGCAAGCAGACACCTGCATAACTGCGAATGAAGTTTTTGCCGACGCTGCTGGTGGGTTCACCTGCAAATGTGGACAGCGGTATCGGCGCAATGGCGGCGTACATCCACAGGCTGAACATTCTGCCGTAGACCGTGAGAATCATCGTGAACGATAGAACGGTTATTAACAGCCCGCCGATCAGCGTAACCGCCCACAGCGGGATGCTATCCCAAAAGCCCACATTGTTGATGGCGTCGATCAACTCCTGCGGCAGCGACACGCTGCTCATGCCGGAGCTGCCCGATTGCGTGATGATGGTCGATACCATGCCCTGCACAATGGAGAACACCGCCAGCATCAATTCCAGCCCATACGTTACCGCGCCCTTGGCCAGCGCAAAGCGGATGAACAGTTTGAGGGCGTGTTCGGGCTTTTTGACTTCCACAAAGCTGCCGCAGGTTTTCATAACACCCACGGCAAAAAACAGCACGAGCAGCCCATAGCCGATTGCCTGCAAAGCGCCGTGAATGCCGGTCATCACGCCCCAAACCTGCCCGCCCTTTGAACGTCTGTGGGCTTTCGGTCAGCAGCGACCAAATCTCCGCCTGCTTGTCGTTCCATGTGGAGAGCGCGGCATTTAAGTTGCTGACGATCCATGACTCACCCACAGGGCATCACCGCCTTTCCTTCCTTGGCGCAATCCTCACGCGGTGATGAGGTCGAGGATTTCTTTGGCGAACGTAATCACCAGCCCACCGGCCAGCGTCAGGAAACCTTGGCTGCGCTGGCTGGGGTCGTGGCTCTGCAACGACAGACCGACCTGCACGATGCCCCACCCCAGCAGGATAAGCCCCACCGCGCGGATCAGCGAAAAGATGAATGTGGAGAGATTTTCGACCACCACCAGCGGGTCATCTGCAGCGAACGCGGGTAAAGCAAAAAATAATGCCGCACACCATGACGGCGTACAGCGCAAACAAATTGAGAGAAATTTTCACGGATTTTTTGTTATGATTCAGCTTCATTTGGGCCTCCTGATTCTTTGTATGGTTGGCTTCATCTCTGTCGCTTCGGCGGGCAGAAAATCGTCCATATCCAGCAGTTCGTAATTTTCGGGTGCGCCGGGCAGATCGTCCAGCGCGTTGTCGGCAGCGGTGTAGTCGTAGGGGCTGCGCCGCCGTCCTCGGTGCAGCGGATGTTCGGGTGTTTGAGCAGATTATATTTCAGGTCAACCACAGGTCGCTCCCCACGGATAAACAAAATGCACTTGCTGTTGTCCAGCAGCCGCACCTCGTCCGGGGTCATAAGATCGCGCCCGGATTGTTGGTGGTTGATGCTGTAACTGCCGCTGCGTCCCTTTTTAAGCTTTGGTTATAGTTGGTGGTGGAGATGGTTTCTTTTCCCAGCAGTTCCGAAACATATTTGTGGGTTTCTTTCTCGGTGCCGCCGAGGTAGAGAAACTCGTCGCACAGACCGACCAGTGATTCCCAATCATCCTTGTACATAGCTTTTTTAACTGTGCCATGTTCTGCACGATGATGGAGCAAAAAATGGCGCGGGAACGCATGGTGGCCAGTGCCGACAAGAATGTATCTTTCGGCAGAGAAATGTTCGCGTACTCGTCCATAAGGCAATGCACCGGCACAGGCAAGCGTCCTTTGTGTATGCGGTCGGCTTGACGATACAGCGTCTGGATAAGTTGGGTGTAAATCATGCCGACCAGATAATTGAGCGACTTATCCGAGTCCGGGATGCAGCAGAACAGCGCAATTTTGCGCTCGCCCAACTCCTGCAGGTGCAGTTCGTCCGTCATGGTCAATTTAGCAATGGACGGCAGATTGAACGCGGCAAGGCGCACACCTACACTTACCAAAATCGATTTCGCCGTTTTGCCTGCCGCTTGTTTGAAAATGCGGTACTGCTTACAGGCAATGCTGTCGGGTTCGCGCATCTCCAAGCGCTCGAACAGGATGTCCAGCGGGGATTGGTAGTTGTCATCGTCCTCGTGGACTTCGGCGGCAGCTATCATTTCCATCACCATCGGGAAGTTTTGTTCTTCGGGCGGGGCCTCGTGCAGCAGGTACAGCATGAGGGGCTTGGAGCAGGGCAGTTTCGGATTTTTCCCAGAAGGGGTCGCTGCTTTTTGAATGTGATGGCGTGGTGTTTTGAATCAGATTTTCAATCAAGGTCAGCACTTCACGGTCATCATGCACATACACAAACGGGTTGTAACAGAACGATGTGGCAGGGTTTATGAGGTCAAAAACAAGTACCTCATATCCCTTTTGCTTCAGCAAATTGCCGGTCTTACGCAAAATTTCGGACTTAGGATCTGTAATTACCATAGAGCAGGCACATTCCAGTACATTCGGCACACCATAGGTGCGGGTCTTACCTGCGCCGGAGCCGCCGACAATGAGGATGTTCGTGTTGTGCTTATGCTTATAGCCGTCGATTCCGATGTGGAAATGTTGCGTCAGCAGCAGGTTCGGTCCTCGCTTGTCCATGTAGAACTTGTTCAAGCGGAACACATCGCCCCAACCGCCGAGCCATGCTCGGCACTGGGGCGGGTGTTCTTCTGATCCGTCACGGCCACGATAACCGCTACCGCGTAAATCACCGTAAACACCAGCAAAAAGCGCGGGCTGTCTTGACTCCACGCCAACGCAAACGGCTCTGCCAGTGCGCTTGTTCAGCGCATCCAGCAGAGCCGTTATCTTCATGCCCGGCTGCCAACGGCAAGCCACCGCCAGTGCCGCCCACCACACGAGGGGCAACGGCAGCAGCCAAACCCACCAAGGGTTCTTTCTTCCCGGCGTGGTTGGCTACCTTTCTTCGCCGCGATAGGGCGGGCGCGTTCGCTGTTCGGCATCCCACGCCAGCCGCTTCTTCCAAAGTTTGGGCAGAGTGCTGGCAATGTCAGGGCTTAGCTTTCCTTGCCGTGGTTGGGGCGTTTCCTCGCGGATAATTTCTCTCAAATAATCCCACTCCCACCTGCATGAAATGTGTTCCTGATAAAACTTATCGTAGCTGTCCAGCCCGCTGATGTCGATGTAGTGCTGTACTTCAAGGCCGAGCAGGTAGCGGTCAAATGCCTGTTCCTGCTCACGGTTCGGATAAAGCAGCACACGCATGATTTCTGCATCCAAGGCTCCAGGGTGTTGCAACAGAGTGGGGTATTTGCGGCGCAGTTCCTTTGGCGATACCTTCCTGTGTAAAGTAGGTTGGCAATGCTCTGCCCACAAAGGCAAGGCTTGTCAGATACCCGCAATCTTCCCATTCAGTGTCATCGAACGGAATCTTGAACTCAGCAAGCGCATCGGGGTCTTTCAGCGCCTGCCGAAAGACATACTGTCCTTGCAGAATCAGCCAATTTTTGAAATAATCGAATCGGTCATCCGATGTACCGCCGTTGATGATACAGGCCGCGGCAATCAACTGCGGACTGTTTGCTATCCTGCGGTATTCCTGCCATGCGCAGTCGAAGCCGACTAATTCATCCGGGGACAGCTTCAAAAGCTGCTTGTACAGTGATTCCCGCAGCGGTTCACCTTCCAACGCCGGTGCTATGGCTCTGGCGTTGTCGATGACCTCCCAAAACTTATCTTTCGTCATAGGAATGTTCTCTTGCCAGTTCTGCATCTTCTTCACCAGAGCAGTAGCGGCGTGTGGGCGTGGAGCAGCCGCGCGAGGGCATCATCCACGGCATCGGTATAGCCGCCCTCAGCCAAGCGCTGGGTACGCAGTTGGTTGAGCGCTGCTTTTGCCAGCCGATACTCTGCCGCCGACAGCGTCAGTTTGCCGCCCGCGGGCAGATCGTTCACCCGAAGGATCAGCCGCCCAGTTACTTCGGTGCTGCCGCCGTTGGCACGCTGGCCGTAGTAGACATCGCCCAGCGCCCGGAGCAGGATGCTTTTGTTGGCACGGTCAAGTTTAACTTTACGTTCTGTCATTGTTTTTCACCATCCTTTGCTCACAGCATATCATAGAACTGCCGCAATAGCTATCCGTCATTTGAAAACAAACGGAAAACAATCAGCCGCGCTCCTGCTGGCGAGATTGCTTCTTGGCAGACGGCACGGCAACAGCGTATTCTGCGGCGAGCAGTTCGCGGGTCTGTACAGCCAGCGTGCGACTCAGACTGCGCAGCAGCCCACCACCAACGGTGTTCACATCCGACAGAAAGCCCCGCTGCTGTTCTTTGCCCAGATTGCCGTACAAGGCAACCACGTGGTCAAAGTTGAAAGCGGTGGTGTCAAGCCCATACCGATGCGCGACCATGTAAGCGGCACAGTAACTCGGCGCAGCGTAGGCTTGGCGGTTGTAGGTGTAATCCTTGTGAAAATCTGCCTGTGCGCACTCCCGAACGATGGCGCACAGCGTCGTGCCTGCATCCATGCCGTTGCGGACATAAATCGTGCGGTTCTTGGGAACATACTGCGCTTGGATGCCGTCCGGCAGACTGTCCGAGATCTGAATCGGCACCGGGCTGCTCTCAATGGTCGCGGCGATCAGTTCATCCACTTGGTATTCGGCGGGCGGTGGCACAGGCCTGCCGCGCGTCTGGGTGATGTCGAACACCTTGCCGATATTATACCCGGAAGCCTTTCGGCCGTTATTCTCGTACACCTGCCCCACAATGGCCGTGTAACCTTCCTCGCCGGTACGGATATGCCTTCCGGCATCCTTCCATTGCTGGAATGTGCGGGCATCCGTGATGTCGGCATTCTGGCCGGAGAGCAAAAGCTGGTTCGGCAGCGAGTTTCTGCTTTGCGACATGAAGTTGAGAAATTCCTGCAAGGCTGGGGCATCTGCCAGTACCTCACCCATGCGGGCATCCACCTGCACCCAAACCGCTTCGCGCTCTGCTTTCTTCATGGCGGCGTACTCTTCCTTGGAATACTGCGTTTCGGGCGCTGCGGTCTCGTTGAGATATTTGTTCAAGTCCATTTACAGTGTTTTCTCCTTTCTCTTGATTTTTTTTTACGGGCATCCTCGGCATTCGGTCTTTGGGCGGCTCAACCTTGCGGCGCAGGTAGGCGGTGATGTCGCTTAATTCCATGCGCACGCTGGGGCGCTCACCCTTGGCCCGAAGCTGATCGGCGCGCGGCGACAGCGAGTTTGCAAAAGATTTGCTGCTGTCGGAGAAAGGCTCGGACGGACTGGCGTTCTCCGAGCCCTGCGGAAAACCCATGTTGAACTGTTCCTCGTCTGTGCCGACCTCAAAATCTACCGCGCCATCCTCGGTTTGGACGCGCTCTGTCTCCGGGGCAGACTCGCCGCGCTCCTGCTGCACAGTGTCGATAAGTTCTGCCGTGCCGGTTGTCCACAATAGCCAGTTGCAGCTTGTCGATGATGCGGTTGGCCTTGGAAGCATCGTCTTGCAAAATGGCAATCTCGATGTGGTCGGGGTCCATCTTGTCACGGATGGGACAGAACAGCAGCCCATGCGCTTTAGCGGCACGGGCAAAATCATGCATACGTTCTTTGTCCACCGTGAAAAACTTCAGCGGTTTCTGTTCTTTCAAAAGCCGAATGAGGTGGGTTTTGCCGTGGGTCTTTTTGCTGTCGTGCAGCACTGCTTGCGCAAAAATAAAGAAGTTTTTTTCGCAGCAGTGCCGGAGATGCGCAGAGCAAACTCTGCGCCCTCCAGTGAGTAGCGAACGACCTGATCTGCGGGTTCAGAACCGTAATTCATCTGGCGTCACCGGCCTTTTCTTTGGGCGAGGGCAAGCGGCTGAACGAGTCCACGCCGGGGATGAGGGCAAGACTGCGCCCGCAGTCCCAATTCATGTGGATTTGTCCGGCATCATCGATGAAATCAACGGTTCCCATAGAGCCGGGAGGCACGGCCATCTCATCTTCCATACAGCTGAGTTGCAGCCGCGTGCCGGGCGGGTACTTGCGGCGCAGGTGTTCGATGTAGTCTTTGTTGGGGTATTTCATAGGCATCCTTCCTTTCATGGTTATAGTGTCAAATCAATGTTAGGGCGGCGGTCACGCTCGTGTTCCTGTTCGCGCTGTTGTTCAGCGCGGTCACGGCGGGCTTCGGTGAGGTGCTGCTGCACTTCTAGGGAGTGTTCAGCAATTTTGCGGCAGAGCCGTTCTTCTTGGCGAAGCTGTTTTAGGGCGGTGTTGACCGATTCATGCTGCGATTGTACATCATCGGTTTTGGGCAGTTGCTTACGCTTTGTCAGCAACTGCCTAATTTCTGTTTGCAGGGCTTGTCGGTGAGTTTCCAGCTGTGTCAGCGTATCAATATTGTTTCTGGACAGGAACTCCATCTGTCGGATGCGCTGGTCTAACTTTTTTGTAAGCATCCTGCCGCACGGCATAGCTGGAGCGGCTCGGCTTGCGGGGCAGCGCGCCCAGTTCGTACAGGTAACGATAATACAGCGCCCGCAGGCCGGTCAACTTGCGGCGTGGCTTGCCGCTGCGCAGGCGGCCATGTTTGATTGTTGGTGGATTTTCAACATAAGGGTGATAGCTTTGTGGATATAGGATGCGCATCTGGATGGCTTCCGGGCGTATACCGCTTGCCCAGCGTTTTGAATCGAACAAAGCGTTCTTTTTTTCCGGGTGGGCGCAGGACGGGATACTTGCGTCCCATGCGGACCTCATAGCCATTGCGCTCCAGCACAGTAAGAAATTGCCGCCATGTAAGGCTTTGTTGAATTGCTTCGTCCACATCCTGCCGGATGGCAGTGCGCCATGTGGGTTGGTTGTTTTCCTCAGCCCTCCACTTTTCATATTGCCGCTTTCCTCGCAGCGATTCCGGTGTTTCAATGATGGAAAGCCCATACTTTTGGCAGAGCGCGTCTGAAAGAGCTCGTACTTCGGTATAGTAACTTTTACTATTGCTGTGGTACTTCTTTCCATCCTCCAAGCTGACGGCGCTCCATACAATGTGGTTGTGGTAATGCTTAGTGTTCAAATGCGTTGTCACAATTGCTTGGTATTTCCCAAGCAATAGCTGTTCCGCAAATTCGACACCAATCTGGTGCGCAAGTTCCGGAGTTACCTCCCCTTCTGCAAAAACTCTGGACAAGATGGTATCCCCCTGCACACCGGTTTCTTTGTGCCAGCGAAGCGTATTTAATCGCATATCTTCAAAGGCGCTGGTGGTTGTGCATCCCAGTCCTGTTTCAAAACAGGCTGATTCGGTTTTATCCCGGTTTGCCGCATAGTCCACAGCTTCTTCCAGTGATTTCGGTGTCGTTTTTTTTGCTTTGTTTTTGTACATAGTCCACTGTGCGGTCAAGGCGGCGCACAGGGATCACGGATGTGTAAGCCATTTTTCATAGTGACTCCTTTACCAGTTTTCTTTTACTTCCCGCCAGACCTCTTGGGTTAGCCGGGTCATTTCATCCACACTCCCCTGCCCTGCTGTTCCGGTACTGTTGGCACGGTGGGCAAGCTGATTTGCATTGTTGCACAGCCCTGCCACCTTGCGGAGCAGATCGGCATGGTGCGTGCAGGGGCGCGGATGGATTTCTTTGCCTGCAATGAGCGTGCGCAGGTATTCTTCTCTCGGCAAACCACTCATTTCAACTTGTTCGCAAAGATAGCGATATTCACGCTCATTTAATCGCAGCGGGATCACATGGCCGCGTCTGCGCATATCGGGGGTTTGGGGATCACCTCAAAAGTGCGTTTGGATATCCAAACGCTATGCTAGCAAAACACAACACCCCGCAAAACGGTTCATGACACAAGGTCGTCACCCTCCGAAACGGCTTTTTTCAAACCGTCCAAGGTTGTGACAATACGGTTGTATTTCTGCGCCAAGCCGATCTGCGCGTTGGTGGTCGCATCCTGATTGCGGCTGCAGACCACCAGCATCGGGCAGCGCAGCAGCTTATCCCGCACAATGGCGGTATATTCGCTGCGTTCCACGGCATCTTCCAGCACCAAATACTGGCTGTCCTGCAATTTCGGGCATACCGGCAGGTAGCCCAGCAGGTACACCTCGCGGCAATAATTGCGCAGGTGTTTGGAGGTTGCGCCCTCGCTGGCGCAGATAAAAGCCCAAGGTCGTTTCATTTTCGTGTTTCCTTTCTGAATTTCGGGAGTGAATCAGTTTTGATTCACTTTTCGGTATTTCTTGCAAAATAGTGAATCAGTTTTGATTCACTTCGGATTCAAGGGCAGTTTTCAGCCGTTCAGTGCTGCGGCGGAAGTAGGCGTCCGACATTTCGATGCCGACAGCCTCATAGCCTTCCTGCACAGCGGCCAGCACGGTGGTGCCTGCCCCGGCAAAGGGGTCAAGGATGCGCCCGCCCGGTTCGCAGATCTGCACCACATCCCGCATAAGCTGCAAGGGCTTTTTCGGTGACATGGATGCGATTCTGGGGATTCGGGTAACGGAACACGCCCGGCAGACACCCAACATTTCTCTCAAGCGGCATTTTGCCGTTGGACCCCACACGATGTACTCAGACTGCTGGCGGAAAGCGTCCTTTCTGCGGGCGGCTGGCGACTTTATCCCACACCGCCACACCGCGCCAGGTCCAGCCCGCCCACTGCAGGGCCAGCGTCATGGCGGGCAACTGCCGCCAATCGATGAACAGGCAGACGGGCGCACCGGGCTTGGCAATACGGCGGGCATCCTGCAGCCATGCCGCCGTCCAGAACATCCAGCTCAGCTGATCCATCTGGTCGCTGTCAAAGTCGGGCAGCGCCTTTTCCTTGCTCATGCTGCTGTACTTTTCGCTGGTGCTGCGGTTCTTGGTGGTCTGGCTGCTGCCGCCGCTGGCATAGGGCGGGTCGGTGATGATGGCATCGAAGCTGTTCGGTTCAAACTGGCGGAGAATCTGCAAAGAATCCCCGTGCAGAATCGACCAGCGGTCACCGCCGCAGTGTTCGGGCATCCGGAAATCAGGGTCGAGAATGTTGAGTGTTTCGGGAGTGTTCGTCAAAGGCATCTTTCCTTTCGTTTTATCGTTCAAAATCATGGGTACAGGCTTCTTTCGGGAGCGGTGTGCGGCTGGCTGTCCGCACAGAAACACGGTCATCTTCGAGTACAAAGCAGTCCTGCGTCCTGTTGTCGAGCTTGGTACCGGGCAGAACAACAGCATTGCCGCGGCAGACAACATTGCCGGAGATTTCGCCATATACGCGGGTGCTGCCGTCAATAGTCGGTGCGCACAAGGTCTGCTCATCCTGCCGAATCACGGCATACCCGCAGACACAGCTTTTTCCCATAATGACCCCGCCGCAGACGATGGCATCATCCTGCACGGTGGCATTTCCTGTTATGGTGGCATTCTTTCCGACATAAGCGCAGCCCTTTGCAACGGCGTGATCTGTAAGGATGGCGTCGCCGCAGACAACTGCATTTTCACAGGCGATGGCATCCGCCGCAATCCACGCGCGGCCATTTTGGTCGAGGTTATCGCAGCTTTCCACATAGCCGCCGAGCATTCCTGCAAGGACATCCTCGGTCAGATCCGTCACCGCCCGAATGCGATGCAGGTTTGGGTTGTCGGGATGGGCGATGTCGGTGATTTCGTATTTCTTCATCTGGCATCACCCCGGTCACGTTTGGGCGCGGGCGTGGGCGACAGTTCGGTTTCCACATACTCGGAGATAATGCCAAGCGCCTCCGCATAGCTCTTGCTGGCGGTGACCCTGTCGCACATTTCCTTGGCTTTCTCCCGCTGACCGCTGCTTTTCAGCAGCCGCGAGGCTCGACCCATAACGGCGAAGATGTTGCCGTCCTGCCCAATCAGCTGCATCTTGGGGCGCAGAGAGTTCTTTTCCGGTTTCTGGATTTTCTCAAAAGACGGCGTCATCTTGAATCCATCTTCCTGCCAGAAATGAACAGCCAACGTGCCGTCATCCACACGAATATCCCGCTGCTCAAAGCCCTCACCCCAGCCGTCACTGTACTGGCCGGAGATGTAGTCGCAGAGAGCCGCCTGCTCACCCTCGTTCAAGGGTTCCCGCAATTCCACGTTCATGCACCCGCACAGCTTGTTGCCGCAAATTTCCACGGACGGCACAGCACTTACCACCTTGCGGCGCACAGAATCGTCCTCGTGGTAATACTGCATCAGGTCGCCGTTGAAATCTGCAATGTCCTTTTTCACAGCCTCATCAACAGCATCGGCATATTGCAGCAGGTCATGATCGTCCAGCGGGTATCCCTCGAATTCGTCATAGGGTTCATCGTCCAAATCCGGCTCATTCGGGAAAAAGTCCGCAGTCAGCGGAGAATAAAATTTCATCTGCAAATTGCATCACCTCTTTCCGCCGCACAAATCGTGGTCGATCTGTGCGGCATAGTAGTTTTCTATCGTCAGCGGCGCGTTGTAGAGCGCCGCCAGTAAGTATTGCTTGATGTTTCGGATGCAGGGCGGGTTGTCCTTGAGACAATCCAGAATATACTGGATATGTTCTGCGCCCAATTTTAGGAATCGTGATTTTACTACTTCTGCAGGCATTTCCTCACCCGAAATGCGGATAGCCGCCCGTTTGGAACAAACCACATCCAGCATCAACTCCACTAGTTCATCCAATCGCATCGTATCCATCGGGTTATTCTGCGCCAAAATCGGATACTCGATATTTTTCAGCAGCAGGGCGCGGTACTCTGTCCGCTGGCCCGCCGCGCGGATAGGATTCGATACGTTATTTGTTTCTTCTTTATTTATTTCTTTAGTATTTAATTGTGCAGGATTTTCCTGTACAGGTTTTTCCCGTTTAGGCTCTGCCTGTTTTGGTTGGGCACACTTAGGCGCAGCTTCTGCGGGACCCTGTTCTGGGGGCTGTGGCTGCTCTAAAACCGTGTACTCCATACCGCGCATTTGACCGTTCTTGTCGCGGATTCGGCGGCGGATAATATACCCCGCCGCTTCTAACTCGCGCACGGTGGCACACACGCTGTCCACACCCTCTTTGCAGATGGACGCCAGCCCTCGCGTGGTATAATCCCAATCTTCAGGAAGAGACAGCATCAAAGATAAAAGCCCCTTCGCCTTGAGCGAAAGAGCCTTGTTGCGCAGATGATGGTTGGATATAATGGTATAATTTTGCGTCTTTTGTACACGGAATACAGCCATAACGATTTACCTCCTGTTTATGCCCGATAAGTGGGCGAACGATTTCTAACTTTCATGTTGATCTCTCTCTATCGGCAAGCCACTGCGCGGTGGGCGGCAGTTCTTGCCATCAGGTTGTTTTTTGCCATATCAGCGTAATCTCCATTCTCGATGTTGGGCGGCAGGTCATGCACGGTGTAGCGGCCAGCGTAGATTTTCTGGATGCCGACACTCGCCATGCGCCCCTTGGCATCGTTGTCCAGCCGCAGTTCTATCGTGGTGATCTCCGGGTGCTGGCGCAGAAATTCTTGCAAGGCCAGCGGTTCTTTGCCGGAGGATGAAACCCCGCCCAGCGACAAACGGTATTTATCTGCAACATCCCCGCAGAGCGTCATCTCTGCCATGGCATCTATGGCGGCTTCAAACACCGCCACGGTAGTGCCGCGCTGCATCGGCGGGATACAGAATCCGTACTGCTTCTGACTGCCGGGAGCCTCCCGCTTGAACGGTTTCCCATAGTCATAAATACCGCGCAGCGCCGCATATTTCGGCACACCCTGCGGGTCTTTGCCCAAGAAAACACAGTTGTGGTATTCTGCACTTTCGTACAGAATTTTTCTCTCAATGCAGTAGCGAATCGTGGGTAATGAGATGCCGCGCCCCAGCAAATACCGCGTCACACGGTCATTATTCAGCGCGGGGGTTCGGCAGACGAAACAGCGGACGCTCGCGCTCCACCGCTTCATGCTGCACGGGGATGTACGTCGGGCTTTCCTCACATAACAGCTGCACCGCCTCCACGAACGGTACACCTTCCACATAAATCAAATATTTCAGCGCCGACTTGCCGCCAATGTCACGGCTTTTCCAGTGCCACACACTGGAAAAGCCGTTTATCTTGAAGCTGTCATGTTCAGCAAGCTGGTACTCGCCCCGCGCACTGCTTCTCACCAGCGAATTGGGACGGTACCGCCGCAGGAACTCGATTGCCGTCATCTGATTGGCAGCATGGATCTGTTCTTTGCTGACGCGCGGCAATTACACAATGTAAGCGGCGAGGTCGCTCATATGTTCAACATTTTCCCACGGAAAATCTTCGCGCCCGAAGTGACCGCCCGCCGCCGTGCGGGAGTAGATGGGGTTCAGCAGGTTCAACTGCTTGATGATGCCCGCAGGGGTCAAGTCATACGCCTTGCGCACAGCGGTCGAAAGGCAATCATCCTCGCAGGGACCGCCAGTACCGAATGTGTTCACATCCACCATAACAGGGTCCTTTCTCCCCGATGGCATACGCCAGCGTGACCTGACAACGATTGGCAAGATGGGCGGCGACCATGTTCTTGGCAATGTAACGCGCCATATATGCGCCGCTGCGGTCTACCTTGGTGGCATCCTTGCCGCTGAACGCACCGCCGCCGTGGGGCGCAAATGTGCCGTAGCTGTCCACCATGAGCTTGCGCCCGGTCAAGCCGGTATCGGCATCCGGACCGCCCTGCACAAACTTACCGCTGGGGTTCAGGATGATTTCCGCGTCATCGGCGGGCATACCGTCAAAGGCCAGCGGGAACACATACTCGTCCAGCAGATCCGCCAGCTTATTGATGTCGGTGTCCTCCTTGTGCTGGACAGAAACGACCACTGTGGTGATGCGCACGGGGGTATCACCGTTGTATTCCATCGTGACCTGCACCTTGCCGTCCGGACCGATGTCCGGGATGATGCCGGTGATTCGGTTAATTTCCAACAGCGTTACAAGGCGCTGCGCCGCTACCACAGGCATCGGCAGATATTCGGGCGTTTCGTTGCAGGCGTAGCCGACCATAACGCCCTGATCGCCCGCGCCGAGGGTATCCTCGTCCTCTCCCTCAGCCAATTCCGGCTCGACAGCGCCCGCAATGTCGGGGCTTTGGTCGTGGATGTAGCAGTCGATTTGGTACGCCTTCGGGTCATAGCCGACATCGCGCAGGGTGTCGCGGACGATGTTGAACACGTCCGGTTTAGCGTTGGTCGTGATTTCGCCCGCCACAATAATGTGACCGTGTGTTGCCATGACTTCACAGGCCACGCGGCTGGCGGGATCATGCTGCAAGACAGGCGTCCAGCACGCTGTCGGCAATGAGGTCGCACAGCTTGTCGGGATGCCCGCGCATGACGGATTCTGCGGTGTAAAAGCGTGGATGCTCGTTTTCTTTCATGGTTTCGGTGTTTTCAAAAATGTCGTTCATAGGTTCTTCTCCTTGCTTGTTGGATGATTTCGGACAAAAAAGAAAAAAGCCCGCAGGCGGGCTGCGGGCTAGGATGGTGATATTCATATCAGCGCTCCGGGGATTTTTTTGTTTTGGCGGCGGAGCCATAACGCGGGTATATTCTTCCGGCGTAGTGTGTTCAACACACAGGGTCTTGCCCAGCAGGAAAAACAGCTGCGGATCGTGGTACATTTCCTTCGTAGTGCTTCATCTGCTTCGGGCGTGAAGGTCAGTAAAATCGTTGCTGGTCAGCCCGCAGACGAAAAATGATGCCGTGGATGATGTCATAGTCGCCCAGCATACGATTCAGCGGCAGGTTTTCTGCAATGCCGTTGTCGTTGCAGACGATACAGGCGCTATCCC
>VOFK01003045.1_pt1 | contig 61066 bp, 75 predicted proteins | sample 5384121 | NCBI WGS metagenome assembly VOFK01 (sample SAMN12384730, study PRJNA508395) | human gut metagenome | isolation source: healthy gut J | host: Homo sapiens | reverse complement strand
GTAGTTCAATCCGCGGGCCAATGTCCAGGTCAAGTTCAATTTGTTCTTCAGCCCCATTGTTTCCAATGTATTCAGAATGACTCACTTTCCTCCACTCCTTCAATCTACTTCACTGGCTGACAACACTTCTTTCAATGTGCAGTTTCTCCGCATTCGTGCCGTTAAGAAGAATAATAGGCTGCAATTTGGCAATAGCCTCATCACTGATCCCTTTTCTCTTTCAGTTCGGCATTCACGTTGTCGAACCGATCTTGTCCAGCTTATCTATGGCTACGGTTATATCGACAATCTTATCAAACTTTCACCGATAATCTCGGCATGCCGGAAAAGAATCTTACGATTATTAATCTTGATGCATACACGAATACCGAAACGGCTGGGCTACAGTATCAACAATCTGCATCAGTTCTACCTCGTTCAGCAACAAGTCACTACCTACCATCATCCGCATCATTGATAAAACTCACGATAACGCCCTTTCTGCGGACGGTCGGCTTTTCATACCGGCTGAATCTGATAGCGTTTGAAAGGGAACGTGATTTCGTCACGGTGCATCACCATAACGGGCAAGGTACAGTCATAACACCAATCGCTTTCTCAACGCCAGTCTTTGCTGCATTACGGCTCAATTTCCTCTCGTCAGTAGCCACCGGAAAATCTCTCCCGAGTTCTGAATCTTAAAAAGAAGTTTGTCGCCTTCATCTCCATACTTTCCCATGGTGGTAGAAAGCATTTCCATGAATGGAGTTTCTATCTGCTGGAAACCATAAAGATGATATACGTCTTGAATCGTATTGAATATATAATTACGCTTCGCATTTCTACCGGCAGTCACGAGTTCCTTTAGGAATACTTGTTTTGCTGCCATAATATTACTGTTTAATTTTAATTGCGCAAATTTAATGCAAATTTCCGAGCAACACTTTGCATATCTGAAAAATCGTCAACATTCTACCCTAAGTTGTGCAAAACCCGAAATATATGTGATAACGTATGACAAATAAAAGAGTGCCTTCCAGAAATCTAATGTGACTGAAAGGCACTCTTTATATTTTATGGAAAGTTTTTAGTCTCTTCTTACCCATGAAGATCATAATGTAGTAAATCAACGTAGCCAATGAACCCAACGCAGCTACTACATAAGTGTATGCAGCGGAACGGAAGTGCATCTTTCTCACCTTTTGTCTGTGATTATACGAGTTGGTGATCCCGGATGGAACTCAGCCAAACGAGTGCATCGCCATTTGCATTGATTTCCACGGCAAGGTGATAAAGCTCTGAACAATGTAGTCATGGCAAACAATATATTACCTGCCAACAGCAACTGAGGGAATGTATTCAGCAATAAAATACCTCCCCAACAATACCTTACGTGTCATGATAGAAGACGCAAAAAGCTCACTACCGGAACCAATGCGTACGCATTTTCAACGGCATACATACGTGCGTGCTGAGCAGCGTGCTCTGGCTATTCGTGTGCAGCTACGGCAGCCGCCATGATACTGTTACTTTCATACACACCTTCACTCAGTTCACTGTTTTTATTTGCAGGATTGTGAGTGATCGGTCAATCGTCCCCGGGTATGTGTTACTTGTACATCATAAATTCCATTGTCGTACATCTTCAAAAGCCACGTCGCGTCCTGTCATGCCATTGCCGGTAGGGATTTTGGAATACTTCTTGAATTTGTTCTGCAAATTCATCTCATTCTGCAACCAACTTACGGCAATTCCAATAAATAATACCCAATAGACATCATATACTTTTCGTTTTAATTATTACTCTATATCTATAAACAAATTGTTTGCCAAAAATACGGGGGAAACTTATCAATGTCAGAATAGTTTCCCCGTGCTTTATGAGTAGCTAAAAATTAGTCAATCGTAAGTTCTACCACATAGTCAATATCTTTCGGGACTTCCACAAATTCCAGCAAGAACGCCCGCTTTCGTTTTTGGTAAGGCGAACCGGAGGCTGATCTTTTAAATACAACCGCCTTCTTCACTTTCTTATCTGTCAAAGGCAGGAATAATGCTTTATCTTTCAAATCAGAATATGCACATAGAGTTTGTTCCCTTTCTGTGTAGTCACTCCCCAATCGAGGCGCAACCACACCGCCACGTGTTCCATGGGTGTCTCTCAGCCAGTGTTTTCATCCACTCGCCCTCTTGCAAACGTTGTACTGCCACTGCAGGAAGTTCTCCGTCAGGTTGAGGACCGATGTTCATCAGAAAGGTGGCATTCTTGCCCGGCAGCCTTCACGAATAATGAATCAATGTTTGGCCAGAACTTATAGTTTTGGTCAGTAATCTTATACCCCCACATCCCATTCATCGTTTCACAAGATTTCCAGCGGCTTGGGTGACTTGTCCTGTCCGAGCCTGCCGTATTCTCACCCGGCAGGTCACGTTCGAATTTAGAATATCTCACCGGCAAAAGGCGTCTGATGATGATTATTTCCGACCAGACACGATTTGGAGAGCATGAATCCAAAAGCATACTGTTCGGGCAATTCCCAATCAAAGTCTTTGTTCTGATCCCACAGTCCACCAACCGTCGAACCAGATAGCACCTACGGGACCGTAGTTCGTAAGCAATTCCGTCAACTGGTTATTCATAAATTGATAATAGCTTTCAGTTTCCTTTTGAATCAAGCGACCTTCCACGTCTATAGTGGTCCCCAAGGGATAGTCTTCACGCGCAGTCGAGATGCGGGCAGTAAATGAAGTTTGATTCCATGTTTGGCACAGGCAGCAACTTAGCTCCTTCTGTCTCTTTTGAAAGGGTAGCTTTCACCATTATAATCGGAATGACTGGTATCCAAACATCGAAACCCTCGTGGTGACGAATTAAACCAAAAAACGGGTATATCTGGCTCCCGAAGCCTTGATAGACTGTACCCACTTATCCGCATCAGAAACTTGGATGGATAAAATCAATCCACCTGCCAGTTTGGCATACTCTTTATAATTCAGATTTATGTTTGTCTTAGTCCATTCACCAGTAGCAACGTACGCCACAGTCTAATGAAGGAAAATACCAAACTTATTATCCTGAAACTCTTCCGTGCTTTCAAGTTTTCTTCTGTCGGCTGATAGGAAGACTGAGCAAAAAGCCCACAACTTTCATAATAAAGAAAAGAAATAAAAAATGTTTTCATAAGGCATTTATTATTTGTGTCCATACTAAGCAACAAAAGATTTGAACAAAAGGCAGGTTGTCCAATCTCCGCCTTCCCAAAATATAATAGAACAAATGTTATTCTTCCGTATAACGTTGATAGTCTGCGCTCTGTCCGGTCCCTACGGATACAATCTTGATTGTACGCCAAGTTCGTTTCTTCGAGAAAGTCGAATAATGCGTTGAATTCTTCGGGGAATTCATCTTCGCTCTGCATCTTCGTCGTGCCGTCTGCCAGCGGAAGTTCTGCATATACAGGTTCCACCCTTCAGTGATGTCGTATGGGGAAGTAATCAATTTCCTCACCGTTAACTTTGTAAGCTACACAAACCTTGATTGTTTCGAAAGTATCGAGCACATCGCTCTTCATCATAATCAATTTGGTAACCCCGTTTATCATAACGGAATATTTCAACACAACGAGGGTCAATCCAACCGCAACGACGCTTTACGACCTGTAACCGGGCCGAACTCATGTCCCAGCATTACGCATCTTGTCTCCTGTTTCATCAAACAGTTCAGTCAAGGAAAGGACCTGCTCCTACGCGAGTACAATAATATGCTTTGAAGATACCGTAAACTTCTCCGATACGGTTGGGAGCTACGCCCAATCGGTGCGAGCACCGGCACAAACTGTATTGGAAGAAGTAACAAACGGATACGAACCGAAGTCGATATCAAAGCATAGTACCTTGTGCACCTTCACCAAAGAACACTCTTTCCGTCCTTCAACAGATTGTTTACTTCATATTCGCTAATCTACAAAATGGAACTGTTTTCCAGATATTCGATACCTTCCAACCATGCCTTTTCAGTTCAGCAAGATCATATTCGTAGTTCCGAGGCTTTTCAGGATTTGTTCGTGACGACCTTTGCAGCAACGTATTTCTGATCGAAATTATGAAGGATATCTACGGACAACACCGTTACGACTTGCTTTATCCGTATATGTGGGACCGATCACCGGTAGTTCCCACTTTTGGCAGGCTCCTTTTGGCAACTTCGTAAGCAACGTCCGGGATACCACGGTGTGTCGGAAGAATGAGATGCGCTTTTTTGAGATGTTACAAAAAACGTTCTTTCAGCGGATGCCCTGATGCTTCAAGTGCTTCTGCTTCTGCCTTAAACAGTGCCGGGTCAAGTACCACACCATTACCGATGATGTTTACCTTGTTTCCCTGAAAAATACCGGAAGGGGATAGGAGCAAAGCTTTTACTTCTGTCAGCTTCAAACTCAAGTGTGTGACCGGCATTCGGACCCGCCCTGGAAACAACAACCCCATCGTACTGTAGGTGTTAATACGTCACTTTTCCTTTACCTTTAATCGCCCATTGTAATCCCTAATAGAACATCTACGCTTTCATTTTCTTCTTTTTATTGTTGTTGCTCTGTCGCAGCTGCATATATATATATAGCGAAAGTTGAAAGCGGCTTATTTCATATTTTTCAATGGCATGCACAAACTCCTCGTTCTGAAAACTCCGGTCACTTTACCGCACTGAGGTACATATCTGGTGATGATGTGTTCTCGGAATTATATGATTTTTTTCGTATTTGGGAGGAAGTGCCGAACTGGTGCTTGATAACCAACCGCGCATTGATAAGAAGGATAATAGTATTGTAGAAAGTCGCCCGGCTCACCCGGAAATTCTCTTGGTCCAAATACTTGAATGAGGCATATCTATATCGAAATGGCCGTCAATGAAAGCCGATAGTATCGGCGTAGCGTTCAGGAGTCTTACGATGCCCGTTCGCCGTGAGATATTCCCCGTGAATATCTGCCTTACTGTATCTTTCACATTTTGAGTTTCCATTATCAGCCAAAATTAGCGCGAACAAAAGTTAAGCGCTTTTTGCGAAAAAAGAAATTCCTCTAAAAAGAAAATACAATGTTATCTGTTATTAAAAATAATAAGGTGATAAAGTTATGGTCAAAGTCCAAAGTCCCTATCACCTTATACAATCATAGTCTTATTATATTATAAATCTGCAGCCTCTTCTTTCACCATATTATAAAGTATCTGCTCCCACTTCTACCTCAGAAATCGGCCATTCCTCTCCAACCGGCGCACCTGAAAAGCGTGTTCCTCGTTATGCTGCATATACTTGCGGATCCTGGCACCAACGCCGCATTACGCACGTGATAACTCTCGGAATGAACTGCTGCGGAATTTGCCTGGTCGAGCAATTCGCCCGCAGGAGCCCGTTCCGTCATATCACCTTTCTTCATCAGGAGACGGGCGGCGGTCGAGAAACCACAGGTTTGCACATGATCCCTGTTCATCCGCAATCCGGTGAAGAGATTTGGCAGGGGCATACGGCAAATGCTGAAAAAAGATTTATTGCAAAGTCAACTCAGCTATTTTCGATATTTTTGAATATCCACTCTCTACCCAGATGTCGCAATCTCCGGGATAAAGGTATCAATCAGTTGAAGCATGGCAGCCATGATCTTACACTTTCACTTGGATATTTTCTTTCCAAAGGCTTGCGCCGGTCATGATTCTTCTCATAGCCTTCGGCTTAATCAGCATCTTGATACGGGGCGGTTCTGACAGTGATGAGTTTGTAGATTGCAACCCTTTCTCACTTATACTTTGGGACACGCCGTTCATGAGAGACGGAGGCGTGTTTGATCTTTGTAATTGTTCTTTAATATCCATATTCCGATTAGTTGTTTACCGAAGAGAGCATTTGTGGAAGTAGTCCTTGCTAGCTGGCCTGTTTAGTTTGCTCACCATGAAAGCGCTTCACTGTAAATCCACAGTGAGCATCCGTAATATTTCCATTATCATCCGTCACTTCAGTTTAAACGTATTCCGATTCCACAAAGCACCTGTAAGGAGCCAGATTCAGTTTCTTGTAACGTTCCAATACTTCTGGCGTGAAGGGCGGAGTCTACACTTTCACAGCATGATTTTCTACCAATGCACGCGCACCCTCCGCAGTCACCGGTCGACTTGATACGTTTGGAGTTCCGGCCAGCAAAGTTCATGAAAAGAGTTCACGCACTTTCTGGTGGTCGGTGATTACGACATACGTGCTTTCCGTCTTTCTTCGCCATTTCGACCACTTCGGCGCTTGCTTTCTCAAACGCACAACGGGCAATCAGCGACGGTTACGCATATGGGCCTCCTCAACAGTATTTCCCGGTTCGATGCGTACTGCTGTGTCATTAACCGTTCATTAAATAATATAATATTGAGCGCTTATAAGCATCGGGGGAGAAAGAAAGGTTTCAGTTCCACCAGTTTTCCGGGTCGGCTTTACATAATAAAGTCCGAACAAATCGGCGCAGGCTTCTTCGATCATCGTGAACCATAAGCCTTCAAAGCATCCAGGTCCCTCCGGAAGCAATTTACCGGAACCGTGTCCAAGGCATTCATTGCAAATCCGTACATGAAGCCGTCCATCGAATCGGCATAAGTATCAATCAGTTTATTTCCGCGTCGCTGTATACCAAATTCTTTAGTTGAATCCATTGCCATGAAAAGCTTTGTTATAAGCATCGGTAATATTTCCATTAGTCACGGTTTAGATCCGGTGCGCACGAATCCAGTTAGCATTCGGAAGGTTGATACCAATCGCTGTCGCCGGATAAAGATCTTCGGCGGGATAGCGGCGTTGATTGCTTTGGCAAATTTCACTTCATCTTTCTTGAAAGGCATTTGTCACCGGAGAATGAAGTCGCTAAACCACTGGGCATTACTGATATTATTTCCGTGCGGTGAGGTAGATTCGATATCGCAAATTAACCAACGATTCCCAACGGCTTTTCCTTGCCCAGCAGATTAAGCCATAACTTTCCTGACCAAGTTCACAAAAGTCAATCCGCGAATCAAGGTCCCTTCACCCAAAAATTGCATGCTCGTCAAAGTCCTTCGGGTTGCGTTTTGCTTGGGGCCGGATCAACTGCTGATAACACTTTCTGCGCCTCATTTGCCAGCAACGGTTTCCTTTCTTCAACCGGTAGAACAAATCGCTATAATCGCCTGCGTATAGATGCGCCTACTTTCCGCCGCTTTTCCTCCAGCTTTCCATTTCTGCTTTCACCGGAACGACTGTTCAAACCGCGCCGACACCAGATTTCGTCCTTCAGGTCTTTTCATTGCATTGTGAAGTCTTCGACTTCTTCGCATCACTCCGTCATGGCTGGTTGGGCGGAGGTCAGCACAAGGTCTTCACCGTCAGCCTGATTCTGCTTCGACATGGCGTGTGGGTCAAAGAAATGCAGGGGAACAGTTCGAAAGCGCAAAAGTTGTTCGAAGCGGTCTGTCCGTCTGACGGGAAGCAATTGGGCATCAATGCCAAACTTACGGCTGTTTTGAAAAATCACCGAGATTCGGGCACAGGTACACCTTCAGTGGTGGTGAATACCATTGGAGAACCATACCCTTTTGAGGTAAACTTCATATTACTTGAAGTCGGGGTAGTTTTCTACCACCCTGTAAGTTCGTATATACTGCTTCAGGCATCCTGCGGATTCTCCATTATACTTTCCATTTGATCGAATAAGATGTCCGTCGCTTCAAGAGCAACCTCTGTCAGGGTGGTAAAAATCGAGTTCTTTTTGTTTCAGCGTCAGTTCCTCAAATCCGGGAACCTTATAACGCAATATCTGTAAATCTGCAAATTGTTCCCACTGGCATAATCGAATTTATCTGCCTCAGCAGTTGTTGTTTTAGCTCCCTCGCGCGATGACTAAAAGCGCAGCGGTCACCGCCATTATCAGATGTTTTTCATAATGCTGATATTGATTCATTAAAATGAAAAAAAGGATTATCTCCAAAATCTTTCATTCCAGAGGTAATTCCTTTTTGGTCAGTTTCGGAAAGCGCAATTACTTTTATCTTCCAAATGTCTTTTTGCGATAACCGTTAGAGGAGTCTCACCTATGTTTTTGTAAAAATGCAGCGTAAAAGATTGACGATTTGCCAAGCCAACCAATTTAATTTCTTCCACATTTTTGTCGGCATAACGTTTATCCGTCAATAAATGCAAAAGCATCTTTACTCTGTATTCATTTAACAGACAAGAATAGTTCATGCCAAAGCGAGAGTTAACTACTGCAGAAAGATAACGGTATTCGTTTTCAATTCTTTCATAAATCCTTTTGCTGAATAGTCAGGATCACTTTTTCTGTACAACAATGATATTCAATATCTTGTCATACAACTCATCTGCCAATTCGGTCTGATTAAAGACCTGTAAGCAACCTTCTTTTTCTTTTCTTTTCCCTCAAATTGTAAGGGACGTTTTTAGGAGTTTCCTCCGTTTTTTTTGTTCTCTAAATCACTCATTGAATTAACTGGTTAGGGTTTGTTCTTTTTGTTAATAATTGCTCATTTGCAACCTTAGATGTTACAAATGTCTTACTTTTTTTAAACACACAATTATTTTGTGCATTTTTTTTTTCTAAATAAACAATCAAAAACCTTGAAAAAGAGAGATTTGGTTTGATTAATAAGAAACTTTAACCTTTATATAATTCATCTTAGAAACTGAAATCTATACATAACGCAAGTTGTGAAAGAAAACGTACCTTTGCAGCAAATTTAAATAATCGTCAATGAGAGAAAACTCTAAAAACATATTTCGGTTACGATAGTTTCCGTCCCTTGCAAGAAGAAATTATCCGTCATATTGTGAGCAGGCAGGATGCACTGGTATTAATGCCCACCGGCGGAGGAAAGTCCATCTGTTACCAACTGCCGGCACTGCTTTGCGAAACGGCTGTCGTGGTTTCTCCCCTCATTTCACTGATGAAGGACCAAGTGGAAGCATTGCAAGCCAACGGCATTGCCGCCGGAGCGCTGAACAGCAGCAACGATGAAACGGAAAACGCCAACCTGCGCCGCGCCTGTATCGAAGGCCGCCTGAAACTGCTTTATATATCACCGGAAAAGTTACTGGCAGAAAAAAGACTATCTCCTGCGGGATATGCATATCTCACTGTTCGCTATTGACGAGGCTCATTGCATTTCCCAATGGGGACACGACTTCCGTCCGGAATATACGCAAATGGGAATGCTCCACCAACAATTCCCGCAAAAGTACCGATCGTTGCATTAACCGCTACTGCGGATAAAATCACTCGCGAAGATATTGTCCGCCAACTGCATCTGGTTCACCCCGTACCTTTTTATTTCTTCTTTCGACCGGCCGAACATCAGCCTGACTGTCAAACGAGGCTTTCAGGCAAAAGGAAAAAGAACAAGGCGATTCTGGAGTTTATCAACCGACACAGCGGGAGAAAGCGGGATTATTTACTGCATGAGCCGGAGCAAAACGGAGACCGTGGCGCAGATGTTGCAAAAGCAAAGGGAATCCGGTGCGGAGTCTATCATGCCGGATTGTCCGCACAGAAACGGGACGAGACACAGGATGATTTTATCAACGACCGCATTCAGGTGGTATGCGCCACGATTGCTTTTTGGTATGGGGAATCGACAAATCAAATGTGCGTTGGGTCATTCATTATAATCTGCCCAAAAAGTATCGAAAGTTTTTTTATCAGGAGATCGGGCGTGCCGGACGTGATGGGTTGCCGAGCGACACGGTTCTGTTCTATTCGCTGGGCGACCTGATCCTACTGACCAAGTTTGCCACGGAAAGCAACCAGCAAAGCATTAACCTGGAAAAGCTCCAACGGATGCAACAGTACGCAGAAGCCGATATCTGCCGGAGAAGAATCTTATTGAGCTATTTCGGTGAAACGGCGACGGAGGACTGCGGTAATTGTGACGTCTGCAAGAACCCTCCGCAACGGTTCGACGGGACTGTCATTGTACAAAAAGGCATTGAGCGCCATTGCACGCACTGAACAGCAGATCGGTACAGGCGTATTGATTGACATTCTTCGTGGAAGTTATTCGGCGGAAGTGACCGGAAAAGGGTATCAGGAACTAAAGACTTTCGGTGCCGGACGGGAGATTCCACCACGCGACTGGCAGGATTACCTGCTTCAAATGCTGCAACTCGGTTATTTCGAAATTGCGTATAATGAGAACAATCATCTCAAAATTACGCCAAGCGGAAGCGATATTTTATTCGGAAGAACAAAAGCCATGCTCGTCGTCATTCATCGTGAAGAAGTTTCAACAAGCAAAGGGAAAAAGAAAAAAATAGTGGTTACAAAAGAACTACCACTCGGTTTGCCGGGGACAGAGAGCGAAGATCTGTTTGAAGCGTTGCGCGGATTAAGAAAGCAGCTTGCCGACCAGGAAGCACTTCCCACTTACATTGTTCTATCAGACAAAGTATTACATTTGCTTTGTATTTCCCGCCCCACCACCATTGAAGAATTCGGTTCGATCAGTGGTATCGGTGAATACAAAAAGAAAAAATACGGAAAGGACTTCGTAAATCTGATTCGGCAGTTCGTCTGACAATCCGTTGAAAAAAGTCCATTTCTTGTCAAGAGCAAGTTTACATATTATTAACAAGGAAGGGGAGGAAATGAAAGGACAGTGAAGGAATCAGCTCCTCTCATCTGTTCTCCCCCTCATCCCCGGGGTGTATAGGCATAAGAAGGAAGACGAGCAACGGTCTGCCTAGGGGTAAAAGGTAATGAGGTGCCTTGTGAACGGTTTAAACAGAGCCTCTATTTCCGGTAAACAGAGCCTCCGTTTCTATAAAATAGAGGCTCTGATAAGGAGAAACAGAGGCTCTATCCGGCAGAGTAGAAACGGGCAGATACAAAAATAGGGAGGCAATCGCCCCCCTATTCTATCTCAATTAAAATCAAATGATATCTTATTATTACTTATACAAAGATACTATATCCAAAAGCCAAAGTCAAGTTTTTAAGGCATTATTTTCATCCGTTTACTTTCAAAAGGCATTTGGCATAAACTGCACATTACTTACATTGCTGAAGTTGTTCGTGCAGATCGGCAGGCGGTACGCCCAAAGAAATAGCTTTCTCAAAATCGGCTTTCGCCAGCGCTTTCTTTTTCTGCATCAGGTAAATGTTACCGCGCAACAAATATGCGTCAGCCAAAGAAGCATTCAGGCGAATAGCTTCTTCCAAATCGACCAGTGCCAGGTCTTCATGCTTCATTTCCCGTTCCACATCGGCGCGGGCAACGTAGAGCGTAGCGTCCTCCGGAGTCTCTACGATCATCTTATTCAGGATGTCGAGCGACTCACGGAATTTCTCCTCTTTCTGTTCCAGAGTAGCCAGTCCGAGACGGCCGCTGTAACTCTGCGGGTCAAGTTCCAGCAAACGGTTATAATCAATCCGTGCAGCAGGATAATCTCTACGGAGGATGTAGATATAGGCACGCATCAGCAAAGCCTCTTTATTCTGCTTGTCTTCATCAAGCACTCGACAATAGTCAGTATAAGCACGGTCCGTCCGCCCCGTTTCCATGTAGATAGCGGCACGGTCGAGCAGAATCGGGACTGCCAACGGAGCGAAGTTCAATGCAAAAGAATAGGATTCGAGTGCCTTGTCATACTCGCCCAAACGACGCTGCACCAAGCCCAGATTGGAAAAAGAGCAACGCATTTTTCGCATTCTTCGGTTCCAGTTTCAATGCCTGGAGCAACAGTTCTTCCGCCCGGTGAAAACTGTCCTTCTCAATACACTCTATCGCTTTCTCGGACAACTGCTGATAGGTTTGCGCACTCAACGCAACCGGAAAACAGAACAGCAACGCTATAATAATTCTTACCATACGGTTCAGGTTTAATGAATAACTTAGTCCAACGGATACGCATCAAATGCGAACAACTCTGTTGACAAATAACGCTCTCCCGTGTCAGGTAACAACGCTACGATTTTTTTGTTCTTGAATTCGGGACGTCCCGCCAACAAACGGGCCGCATATACTGCCGCTCCCGAAGAAATCCCGGCGAGCAAACCTTCGGTTGCCGCCAATTCACGTCCCGCACGAATCGCTTCATCATCGGGCACGCTTATTACTTCGTCCACCACAGACGCATCATAAAGTTTCGGAATAAAATTGGCACCAATCCCCTGAATACGATGCGGAGCCGCCTCTCCTCCTTCCAGAACCGGAGATGCTGCCGGTTCCACGGCTACAATATGAATTTTCGGATTATGTTTCTTCAATGCACGGGCTACACCGCAAACCGTTCCTCCCGTACCAACTCCCGCCACAAAAGCCGCGACTTCGCCGTCCGTATCTTTCCATATTTCCTCGCCTGTCGTCCGTTCGTGAACGGCGGCATTGGCCGGATTCTCGAATTGCTGTAAAATCACCGAACCGGGAATACTGTCACGCAGTTCCTCCGCTTTAGTGATAGACGCTGCCATGCCTCCCAGTCCGTCCGTCAATACGATTTGTGCACCCAGTGCTTTCAACAGATTTCTCCGTTCCAGACTCATCGTTTCGGGCATAGTCAATATCAGATGATAACCTTTTATAGTAGACACCATTGCCAGCCCGACACCGGTATTTCCACTTGTGGGTTCGATAATCGTCGCACCGGGTTTCAGAACTCCGCGAGCTTCGGCGTCTTCAATCATCGAAAGAGCCACCCGGTCCTTCACACTTCCTGCCGCATTGAATGCTTCCAGGCGGCGATAATATTTTGTTCCATACCATATTTCCCGCAATAACCGGAAAGTTCCATTAGAGGAGTATTACCTACCAGATCGGTTAGTTTCTTTACTATCTTTGCCATTTTATTACATTTTATGTCACTTGTACGACAAAGATAGAGAAAAAAAGGTATGTTTTATATCATATCATGAGAAAGATAAGGAAAAGTATAGTAACTTTGTATCCGTTCAATCTTTTTAAGTTTACAGATATGAAAAAGAGAATCATACAATTTCTCACGACTTATTTTTTGTTTGTCCTCTTATTTGCACTTCAGAAACCTATCTTCATGGTTTATTACCGTGAATTATATATCAACGCGTCTCTCGGAGACTATTTCCGGGTCATGTGGCACGGACTTCCCTTGGATTTATCACTGTGCCGCGGGATATCTGACCGCTATTCCGGGCCTGCTGCTCATCGCCTCCGCCTGGACCGATTCATCCGTGCTCCGTCGTATCCGCCAAGTCTACTTCGGACTGATTGCTTTCATCATGGCTTGCATCTTTATCGTCGACCTGGGATTGTACGGCTTTTGGGGATTCCGCCTGGACGCCACTCCGATTTTCTATTTCTTCTCCTCTCCCAAGGACGCCATGGCAAGTGTCAGCTTTTGGTTCGTACTGCTGGGGATAGTAGCCATGCTGATTTACGCCGGTATTTTATACTGCATTTTCTACTACGTACTGATCCGCGAGAAGAACCCCATGAAGATACCTTATCGCCGGCAAAATGTCTCTCTCGCATTATTATTACTGACGGCAGCGCTTTTCATCCCTATCCGCGGCGGTTTCACCGTATCGACCATGAACTTAAGCAAAGTATATTTCAGTTCCGACCAACTGATGAACCATGCCGCCATTAATCCGGCATTCAGTTTCATGTACTCTGCCACGCATCAGAATAACTTCGAGAAGCAGTATCGTTTCATGGACCCTAACACAGCCGACAAGCTATTTGCGGAAATGGTGGACAAACCCGCCACACCGGCCGACAGTATCCCGCAACTCCTGAATACCCAACGCCCGAATATCGTCTTTATCATTCTTGAAAGTTTCTCCACACACCTGATGGAAACTTTCGGTGGGCAGCCGAATGTAGCTGTCAATATGGATAAATTTGCCAAAGAAGGTATCTTATTCAGTAACTTCTATGCCAACAGCTTCCGTACCGACCGTGGTCTGGCGTCTATCATCAGCGGATATCCCGGACAGCCGAGCACCAGCATTATGAAATATCCCGAAAAAGACGGACAAAACTTCCTTCGATCCCGCGCAGCTAAAACGCCGGATACAACCTTGAATATTATTACGGCGGAGATGCGGACTTTACGAATATGCGCTCTTACCTGGTATCTTCCGGTATCGGAAAGATTATTTGCGACAAGGATTTCCCTTTGTCCGAACGTACCGGCAAGTGGGGGGCACAAGACCACGTATTATTCCAGCGTCTGCTGAAAGACATGAAAGAGGAAAAGCAACAGGAACCGTTCCTGAAACTTGTCCAGACTTCAAAGCAGCCACGAACCTTTTGAAGTTCCGTTTCACCGGCTGGATGACAAGGTTCTCAATGCATTCGCTTATGCCGACAGTTGCGTAGGCGACTTCATCAAACAATACCAGGAACTCCCACAGTGGAAAAATACAGTATTTGTACTCGTTCCCGATCATCAAGGAGCCTATCCATATCCGATCGAGAATCCACTGGACGGACAAACAATCCCTCTTATTTTAATCGGAGGCGCGATAAAGGAACCACGTGTGATAGATACTTATGCTTCGCAGATTGACATTGCCGCCACCCTGCTTTCACAACTGGGACTGCCACACGATGAATTTACTTTCAGCAAGGATATCCTGAATCCGTCATCTCCTCATTTCGGATATTTCACCCGCCCGAACTACTTCGGTATGGTGACTCCCGAAAATCAATTGGTATATAATTTGGATGCCAACACCGTACAACTTGACGAAGGAACGGAGAAAGGAGCAAATTTGGAAAAGGGAAAAGCTTTCTTGCAAAAGCTCTATGACGACCTGGCCAAACGTTAGAATAACAGAAATACAGATTATTTATTAAGCGGTATAGAACAATATCTTCTTCTTTATTGTATATTTGCAACGTTCAAAAAATATAACAATAAAGACTGATGATAAATACCGAAATTATCAATTTCCTTTCGGAAGTGGACACCAATGTCTTCCTGTTCTTCAACGGCATACATTCCCCCTTTTGGGACTATTTTATGAGTGCTTTCACGGGGAAAATTATATGGGTACCGATGTACGCTACCATATTATACATATTGCTAATCAATTTCCATTGGAAGGTAGTCCTGTGCTATGTGGCTGCGATCGCGCTTACCATAACCTTTGCCGACCAGATGTGCAGCAGTATCATCCGTCCGGTCGTGGCACGTCTGCGTCCTGCCAATCTGGAAAATCCGATTGTAGACCTGGTGCATATCGTAAACGGCTATCGCGGAGGAAGTTACGGTTTTCCTTCCTGTCATGCCGCCAACTCTTTCGGCCTTGCCATGTATGTAGTATTCTTGTTCCGTAAACGCTGGTTAAGTGTTTTCATCATAACCTGGGCAGTTCTCAATTGTTACACGCGCATATACTTGGGCGTACATTACCCCGGAGACTTAATTGTAGGAGGCATCATCGGAGGGTTCGGTGGCTGGCTGTTCTGTACGATTGCCCATAAAATAGCTTCTTACCTGCAAGAGCCTTCCCGTGTAAGAAGAAATACTATCAGACAAACATCAGTCATTATGTATGTAGGCTTCCTGACAGTACTCGGCATCATTATTTACTCTACAATCAAAAGCTGGTAGAAACAAAAAACAATCCGAAATATATAAAGGAAAAAGCCTGACAACCGGGAAAAGTTGTCAGGCTTTCTTATATGAAGGGGTTACCCGATAAAGGGATATTACCGCCTGATACAATTATTCTTTTTATCAAGCTTTTCTAATGTAATCTACAATCCATTGTCCCACTTCTTTGGTTCCGTATTTGGCACCACCGGCAACTTGAGATTTCAGGTGTACGTACATTCTCGTCCAGAGAAGCGTCTACTGCTTTACGAATCAACGCTCCTTCTTCTTTAAGGTCGAAATACTCGAACAACATAGCTACGGAAAGAATCTGTGCCAACGGATTAGCAATATTCAGCCCTTTAGCCTGCGGCCATGAACCGTGAATCGGTTCGAACACCGGAGTACTTTCCCCTGTAGAGGCCGACGACGGAAGTAATCCCATAGAACCACTGATTACAGAACCTTCATCGGTCAGAATATCACCGAATGTATTTTCCGTTACCATTACGTCAAAGAAAGCCGGCTCCTGAATCATCTTCATCGCAGCATTATCCACAAACATATAATCAGTCGTCACTTCCGGATACTGAGGGGCCATTTCCTGTGCAATCTGACGCCACAGGCGGGAAGAAGCAAGGACATTCGCCTTATCTACCACGGTCAAGTGTTTTTCTGCGCTTCATTGCATATTCGAAAGCTACTTTCAGGATACGTTCGATTTCCGGACGGGTATAATAGTTAGTGTCATAGGCCTTGTCGTTATCCTGATATTTCTCGCCGAAGTACATACCTCCGGTCAGTTCGCGGATACAGATGAAATCTGCATTTTCTACCAGTTCCGCACGCAACGGTGATTTGTGAATCAAGCATTTGAATGTCTGTACGGGACGGATGTTAGCGAAAAGTCCCAACTTCTTACGCATTGCCAGTAATCCCTGTTCCGGACGGACTTTGGCAGTAGGATCATTGTCAAACTTCGGGTCGCCGACAGCAGAGAACAAGACTGCATCCGCGTTCTTACAAGCCTGATATGTTTCTTCCGGAAACGGATCTCCTACCTCGTCAATGGCATTCGCGCCACAGATTGCATATTCGTAACTTACTTTGTGACCAAACTTCTCGCAAACGGCACTCATCACCTCTACACCTTGCACAGAGATCTCCGGTCCGATACCGTCGCCTGCTAATACAGCAATTTTAAAATCCATAATCGTTAATTCTTCTATTTATATATACTTATAAAACATTCTTCGGACAAGCATTTGATTCTCACCTACTCTTCATATTCATCTTCAATGATATTCAGCATTTTCACGGTTGCCTTAATGGCAGCCTCGGTCTGGTCCGCATCCAGTCCGCGCGTACGGAAAGCACAGTCCTCATAACTCCACATGATTACTGTCTGTACAAAAGCGTCCGTGCGTCCGCCCGGAGGAATTGTTACCGTATAATTGGTCAGCATCGGGAATTTACGTCCCAGTGTCACCTTATATATCTTACGCAAAGCACGCACAAATGCATCATACTGACCGTCACCGCTCGAACTTTCCTCGTACTCCTTGCCATTGATTTCTATTTTCAGCGTCGCCATTGGTTTCAAGCCATGAGCCAGATTGACAAAGTAACTTTTCAGTCTGACCTTCTCACCTATCGCACCATGCTTCAACACATCGGAAACGATATACGGCAAATCTTCCTGGGTCACCAATTCTTTCTTATCCCCCAATTCGATGATACGCTCCGTCACCTTACGCATAGAATCCTCGTCCAGTTCCAGACCGAGGTCCTCCAGATTCTTACGGATGTTCGCCTTGCCACTGGTCTTTCCTAACGCATACTCCCGCTTTCTTCCGAACCGTTCGGGCAACAGGTCATTGCAATACAGGTTATTCTTATTATCACCGTCAGCATGAACTCCGGCAACCTGCGTAAAGACATTCTCCCCCACAATCGGCTTATTGGCAGGAATGACAATACCCGAATATGATTCTACCACCCGGCTGACATCATTCAGGCGGCTCTCATCAATATTGGTCACTGCATTGAAGTGGTCTTTCAGAATAGCCTGCACACTTGAAAGAGGAGCATTGCCCGCGCGTTCGCCCAGTCCGTTGATCGTTGTGTGCAATCCTTTGGCACCGCTCAACACGGCAGCCAGCACATTGCTCACCGCCAGATCATAGTCATTGTGGGCATGGAAATCGAAGTGCATATTCGGATAATGCTTCTTCATCTTCCGCATATATTCAATTACCTGCAACGGATTCAGGATACCTAACGTATCAGGCAACATGAAACGTTTGATACTGGTATGCTTCAATCCCTCCATGAGTTGAAATACATATTCGGGGAGAGTCCTTCATTCCGTTGCTCCAATCTCCAGATAGACATTGACAGCAATATCCTGTTCATCGGCATAGCGCACCACATTGATGATATCATCAATATGTTCTTCGGGACTTTTCTTCAATTGCTGCGTACAGTGTTTCAGCGAACCTTTGCAAAGCAGGTTGATGACGCGGCAACCGGTATGCTGTATCCAGTCCACCGAAGTATGGCCGTCTACAAATCCCAGCACTTCCACTTTATGAAACAGATTGCGGCGGGCTGCCCAGTCGCAGATCATCTTCACGGCTTCAAACTCACCGTCCGACACGCGCCGAAGCAACCTCTACCCGGTCTACTTTTAAATCCTCCAACAGCAAACGGGCAATCATTAGTTTTCATGAGGCACAAAAGATACTCCGCTGGTCTGTTCACCGTCACGGAGCGTTGTGTCCATGATCTCTATTTTCGGACGCCTTGTTTTCCCATTCTTCGATTTTATTTTTATTGTTTAGCAAGAAATCTATATCATCCAGTCCGTTCATCAGACAAAGTTTCTTATAAGCGTTGATTTCAAAATGTTCACTCTTGCCTGTAGCCTTGTTAGTAATGGTCTGTTCGGAAGATTCACCTCCACTTCCATTTTCGGGTCAGCATAGATAGAATCGAACAATTCCTGAAGAAACCTTCTGTAACGACTACCGGAAGCACGAAGTTATTCAGCTCGTTATTCTTGTGAATATCTGCAAAGAAAACTGCTTACCACCACCCTAAAACCATAGCCGGCAATAGCCCAGGCTGCGTGCTCGCGGCTCGAACCGGAACCGAAGTTCTTCCCCGCCACCAACACCTGTCCCCCATAAGTGGGATTGTTCAAAACAAATTCCTCATTCAGAGAACCGTCGGCATTGTACCGCCAGTCGCGAAACAGATTTTCACCAAAGACCTTCTTTTCACGAGTAGTGGCTTTCAGGAAGCGGGCAGGAATTATCTGGTCGGTATCCACGTTCTCCAAAGGAAGAGGCACGCAAGTGCTTGTGATTATATTGAATTTTGTCTTAGCCATTGTTGCTGTTATTCTTTGTCTACTATTTTAAGATTTGCAATTTCTCGATTGTCAAAAAATTACATTAATTCTCTCGGATCCGTAAAATCACCCCCGTCACCGCCGCAGCAGCAGCCACCAGCGGACTGGCAAGCAAAAGTGCGTGCACCGGGTCCCCTGACGCCCTTCAAAGTTACGGTTACTGGTGGACACCGCATATTTCCCGGCAGGCACTTTGTCCTCATTCATCGCCAGACAAGCCGAACATCCCGGCTGGCGGATTGCAAAACCGGCTTCCGTCAATATCTTGTCTATTCCTTCCTTCCGAATCTGCGCATCCACCAGCCATGAACCGGGAACCAGCCAAGCCACCACGTCCGCAGCTTTCCTACGTCCTTTCACAATAGAGGCAAACGCACGGAAATCCTCGATACGGCCGTTGGTACAAGCACCCAGAAAAACATAGTCAATCTTCTTGCCCAACAAAGATTCGCCTGGTTGAAAGCCCATATAATCCAGTGACTTCTTGAAAGAAACCTGTGCTGTTTCACTCATTCCTTCAGTAGTAGGAATATGCCGGGTGATCCCCCATCCCCATTCCCGGATTCGTTCCGTAGGTAATCATCGGTTCAATATCAGCTGCATCGAAACGCACTTCTTTGTCAAATACGGCATCATCATCGCTCTTCAACGTCTTCCAATATTCCAAAGCTTTGTCCCACGCCTCCCCTTGCGGAGCACTTTCACGCCCCTTGATATATTCAAAAGTCACTTCGTCCGGAGCCACCATACCACCACGTGCACCCATTTCGATAGAAAGGTTACAGAGAGTAAGGCGTCCTTCCATAGTCAGATTACGGATGGCAGAACCCGCATACTCCACAAAGTAGCCCGTAGCACCGCTGGTAGTCATCTTGGACATCATATAGAGCGCCACATCTTTTGCAGTCACTCCTTTGCCCAGTTCACCGTCTACTGTGATACGCATTGTTTTCGGCCGCGACTGGAGAATACATTGCGATGCCAGCACCATTTCCACCTCACTGGTTCCGATACCGAAAGCGATTGCTCCCATAGCACCGTGAGTAGAAGTGTGTGAATCACCGCACACGATTGTCATTCCCGGCAAAGTCAAGCCACGTTCGGGACCTACTACGTGAATAATACCATTCTTTGGATGCATCATGCCAAAGTGCGTCAATCCGAAATCCTTGGCATTTTTCGTAAGTGTATCGACCTGTGTCTTGGAAACCGGATCTTCAATCGGCTTGTCCTGATCATGTGTCGGTGTATTATGGTCGGGCATACAGAATACCTTTTCCGGACGCAACACTTTGATCCCACGTTCACGCAGTCCTGCAAAAGCCTGGGGACTGGTCACTTCATGGCAATATAACCGATCTATATAAAGCTGTGTCGGGCCGTCTTCCACGGTAGTCACCACATGGGCGTCCCATATCTTATCAAATAATGTATTCATCTGTCTATTTACTATTTTACTAATTACTATTTACAAATTTAGTCAATCCCTGTAATGCTGAGATATGACCTCAGTCTCTATCTTATGATTTGAACTTGTTGATACAGTCAATATAGGCTTCTACCGAAGCGGCGATAATATCCGTATTAGCTCCGAAACCATAATATATCTGGTTATCGTATTCCACCTGCATGTGAACTTTACCTACGTCATCACTTCCCTTGCTGATAGCCTGAATAGTAAATTCTTTCAGTGTCATGTGGCGGTCAACAATCTTCTTCAATGCTTTTGATAGCAGCGTCCACCGGACCATTACCACTGGCACAAAGCTTCAAACTTCTCACCGGAGATATTCAATCCGAGACTGGCTACCGAACGTACACCGACACCACTTGTCACCTGCAAATAATCCAACTTGATGCGATGATTCACACTGCGGTCGGCACCTGCCAATACCAGTATATCATCGTCGTTGATATCTTTCTTCTTATCAGCCAGTTTCAGGAATTCTTCGTAAACCTTATCCAGCTTTTATCCTGTTCCAAATTAACACCCAAGATATTCAGGCGGTTCTTCAATGCAGCACGTCCGCTACGGGCAGTCAATACGATAGAGTTATCATCGATACCCACATCGTGCGGATCAATAATCTCATAGGTCTGTACATTCTTCAAGACACCGTCCTGATGGATACCGGAAGAGTGTGCAAAAAGCATTCCGTCCGACAATCGCCTTATTCGGCTGTACCGGCATATTCATCAAACTGGATACCATGCGGCTTGTCGGATAAATCTTCTGGGTATTGATATTTGTCTGAATATCGATTTCGTGATGACTCTTGATAATCATAGCGATTTCTTCGAGTGCAGTGTTACCGGCACGTTCACCGATACCGTTAATTGTAACTTCCACCTGACGGGCACCGTTCAAGACACCTGCTATAGTGTTTGCAGTTGCCATACCCAAATCGTTGTGGCAATGAGTAGAGATAATTGCATTATCAATACCGTCTACATGGTCAATCAGGTATTTAATCTTGGCACCATATTCAGAAGGCAAACAGTAACCGGTCGTATCCGGAATGTTCACCACCGTAGCACCGGCTTTAATAACAGCTTCTACCACACGTGCCAGATATTCATTATCCGTACGGCCTGCATCTTCTGCATAAAATTCCACATCATCCACAAAACGACGCGCATATTTTACAGCAGCTACCGCACGTTCGATAATTTCTTCACGGTTCGAATTGAATTTGTATTTGATATGCGAATCAGAAGTTCCGATACCTGTATGAATCCGTTTGTGCTTAGCAAACTTCAATGCGTCTACAGCTACATCAATATCTTTTTGAACAGCACGGGTCAAGGCACAAATAGTAGGCCAGGTCACCGCTTTAGAAATCTCAATCACAGAATTAAAATCACCCGGACTTGAAATTGGGAATCCTGCTTCAATCACGTCTACTCCCAGAGCTTCCAATGCCTTCGCAACTTGAATCTTTTCTACTGTATTCAACTGACATCCCGGAACCTGTTCACCATCCCGAAGGGTGGTATCAAAAATAAATAACCTATTGTCCATCTTCTATTTATATTATATAATTATTAGCATTAAAAAAGCCTTTCGCACTTGGAAGTGAGAAAGGCTTTCGTATATCTTCATTATACACATTTACGCGTAGCACTCACTTCCACTAACCCTTGATAGTAGAATAATAATACCGCATAGTAGAATATGTATAAACATCTGATTCATTTTTGTCTCTTTTATTAGTTTGACGGTGCAAAGGTATAGATAATTTCTTTACCACCAAATAATACGTTACTTTTTTATCATAAAAAACTTCATTTCATAAGTTAAAGGCAAATTTTTATAAATAATGTATCACTTATAGAGGTAAGTTCCATTAAACAGAAAAAGGGAACGTCGTGTCTTATACACTTCGTCCCCTCTTTCGTTATCGTTCTAAGTCAATAGATTACTTCTTATTACAGCATTCTTTCTTTTCTGCACAGTCTGCTTTCTTGTCGCAAGCAGTAGCACAAGAATCTTTAGCCTGGCAGCAAGAATCAGCTTCTTCAACAACGGCAGCAGCTTCTACAGTTTCAACTGTTGCTTCTTCGCCTTCAGTAGCGGCAGCATTATTAGTTTTGTTACCTGAACAAGAAATCACAGCGAAGGAAAATGTTACTGCTACAGCAGCTAAAAAAAGTTTTGTTTTCATACCTTTTAATTTGCTTTAAACGTTTAATAAAATAATTGTCGGTGACAAATATAGCATAAATTTCCCAGACTACCAAAACAGATGAAGCCCCTCCCGGTATTTCTACTGAAGGGGCTTCTTAAAAACGGCGGCTACCTACTCTCCCACTGTTACGCAGTACCATCGGCGTGACGAGGCTTAACTTCTCTGTTCGGAATGGGAAGAGGTGGAACCCTCGTGCTATAACCACCTGAATAAGGTTATGACATGACGAAAAGTAAAATGAAAGACATTTGACAAGCTAAACGTATATAACAACCGTCCAAAGTCCGGAAGAAAGTGGACGGGCAATTAGTAATGCTCGGCTTTGCTGTTACCACCTTTACACCTGCATCCTATCAACGTCATCGTCTTTAACGACCCTAAGAAATCTAATCTTGTGGCTGGCTTCGTACTTAGATGCTTTCAGCACTTTCTATCCAATCCCGACTTAGATACCCAGCAATGCACCTGGCGGCACAACTGGTAAACCAGCGGTCAGTCCAACACGGTCCTCTCGTACTAGTGTCAGAGCCACGCAAATTTCATACGCCCACGATAGATAGAGACCGAACTGTCTCACGACGTTCTGAACCCAGCTCGCGTGCCACTTTTAATGGGCGAACAGCCCAACCCTTGGGACCTTCTCCAGCCCCAGGATGTGACGAGCCGACATCGAGGTGCCAAACCCCTCCGTCGATATGAGCTCTTGGGAGGGATCAGCCTGTTATCCCCGGAGTACCTTTTTATCCTTTGAGCGATGTCCCTTCCATACGGAAACACCGGATCACTATGCTCTAGTTTCCTACCTGATCGACTTGTAAGTCTCCCAGTCAAGCGCCCTTATGCCATTACACTCTACGGACGGTTACCAATCGTCCTGAGGGCACCTTTTAGAAGCCTCCGTTACACTTTTGGAGGCGACCACCCCAGTCAAACTACCCACCAAACAGTGTCCCCGTTACAACGGGTTAGAACTCAAATAATCAAAGGGCCGTATTTCAACAGCGACTCCACAAAACTGGCGTCTGCGCTTCAAAGTCTCCGGCCTATCCTACACATCAATTACCCAAATTCAATGTTAAGCTATAGTAAAGGTTCACGGGGTCTTTTCGTCCCATCGCGGGTAATCGGCATCTTCACCGATACTACAATTTCACCGAGCTCACGGTTGAGACAGTGTCCAGATCATTACACCATTCGTGCAGGTCGGAACTTACCCGACAAGGAATTTCGCTACCTTAGGACCGTTATAGTTACGGCCGCCGTTTACTGGGGCTTCAATTCAATGCTTCTCTTGCGATGACATCTCCTCTTAACCTTCCAGCACCGGGCAGGTGTCAGGCTGTATACGTTATCTTTCAATTTTGCACAGCCCTGTGTTTTTGTTAAACAGTTGCCTGGACCTATTCTCTGCGCCCAACTCTCGTTGGGACCCCCTTTATCCCGAAGTTACAGGGTCAATTTGCCTAGTTCCTTAACCGTGAATCACTCAAGCGCCTTAGTATATTCAACCCGACTACGTGTGTCCGTTTGCGGTACGGGTACCTTAAGGATTAAGTTTAGCGGATTTTCTTTGGGAGTATGTTTACACGCACTATTACCGTTATTCCCGAAGGAATTGGTATACTATCAGGTTCGACTCTCTCGTCCCGGATTTGCCTGCCACAATCAACATCTACACCCTTCAACGGACTATTCCGTCAGTCCGCGGCGTTGTCACGACCTCCGTCTCCACGTCACTCCTTAAGGTAGTACAGGAATATTAACCTGTTCTGCCATCGGCCTCACCGTTCGGCTGAGCCTTAGGACCCGACTAACCCTGATCCGATTAGCGTTGATCAGGAAACCTTTTAGTCTTTTTCGGCGAGGGGTTTCTCACCCCTTTATCGTTACTTATACCTACATTTGCTTTTCCACACGCTCCAGCAAAGCTCACGCTTCACCTTCGACGCGGAGTGGAATGCTCCCCTACCGATCATTAATGATCCCATAGCTTCGGTAAGATACTTAATGCCCGATTATTATCCACGCCAAACTCCTCGACTAGTGAGCTGTTACGCACTCTTTAAATGAATGGCTGCTTCCAAGCCAACATCCTAGCTGTCTTAGCAATCTGACTTCGTTAGTTCAACTTAGTGTTTATTTCGGGACCTTAGCTGATGGTCTGGATTCTTCTCCTTTAGGACATGGACCTTAGCACCCATGCCCCTCACTCCTGTGATAGAACTAATGCGCATTCGGAGTTTATCAAGACTTGATAGGCGGTGAAGCCCTCGCATCTTATCAGTCGCTCTACCTCACATTAGTAACTCACAAGGCTGCACCTAAATGCATTTCGGGGAGTACGAGCTATCTCCAAGTTTGATTAGCCTTTCACCCCCACCCTCAGCTCATCCGGAAGCTTTTCAACGCTTATCGGTTCGGTCCTCCAGTTAGTGTTACCTAACCTTCAACCTGGCCAAGGGTAGATCACTTGGTTTCGCGTCTACTCCTACTGACTATACGCCCTGTTCAGACTCGCTTTCGCTTCGGCTACGCATCTCTAGATCCTTAACCTTGCCGGAAAAAAGTAACTCGTAGGTTCATTATGCAAAAAGGCACGCCGTCACAGCATAAGCTGCTCCGACCGCTTGTAGGCGCATGGTTTCAGGGACTATTTCACTCTTCTATTCGAAGTGCTTTTCACCTTTCCTTCACAGTACTGGTTCACTATCGGTCTCTCGGGGTATTTAGCCTTACCGGATGGTCCCGGCTGGTTCACGCAAGATTCCTCGTGTCCCGCGCTACTCAGGATACCACTACGCTTCGTTCGGCTTCGAATACCGGACTATCACCGTCTATGGTTTCATTTTCCAAAGAATTCTTCTCACTGAATGTCTTTGCGACAACGTGGTCCTACAACCCCAATATTGCCGTAACAACATTGGTTTGGGCTAATCCCCGTTTCGCTCGCCACTACTTGGGGAATCATTATTATTTTCTTTTCCTGCAGGTACTAAGATGTTTCAGTTCCCTGCGTTAGCCTCCTCCAAAGATGGATGACATTCCTTCAGAATGTCGGGTTGTCCCCATTCGGAAATCTTCGGATCAAAGGTTATTTGCACCTACCCGAAACTTTTATCGCAGCTTTATCACGTCCTTCATCGCCTCCGAGAGCCAAGGCATCCGCCATGCGCCCTTGCTTACTTTTTTCAAACTGACTGCTCCGAAAACTATCCATTACTGAAATGGGGCATAATCAATATCGGAGAGAGTACGGTTTGATATATACTTTTAGCTCTTTTACTTTTATTTTACTTTTTGTACATCATGTCAAAGATCGTTTCCCCATTGCTGGGGATGTGGAGAATAACGGATTCGAACCGTTGACCCTCTGCGTGCAAGGCAGATGCTCTAGCCAGCCTGAGCTAATCCCCCGTAAGAGTCGTTTCGAGTAGTCCCAGGCAGAGTTGAACTGCCGACCTCTACATTATCAGTGTAGCGCTCTAACCAACTGAGCTATAGGACTAGTTCAACCGTGTCTGTCTTTAGACTCGGCTTCTGTTTTCTCTTGTTTATCTCTATCTATATTACTATAGATGGTTGATCTATATATTATAAATAAACAAGTACCAGTAGTACAATCGAAACAGAACCCGGTTCAATATTCCCCTAAAGGAAATGAACCATGAAGTCATTGTAACGACATCGCTCCAGAAAGGAGGTGTTCCAGCCGCACCTTCCGGTACGGCTACCTTGTTACGACTTAGCCCCACTTACCAGTTTTTACCCTAGGACGCTCCTTGCGGTTACGTACTTCAGGTACCCCCGGCTTTCATGGCTTGACGGGCGGTGTGTACAAGGCCCGGGAACGTATTCACCGCGCCATGGCTGATGCGCGATTACTAGCGAATCCAGCTTCACGAAGTCGGGTTGCAGACTTCGATCCGAACTGAGAGGGTTTTGGGATTGGCATCCCTGTCACCAGGTAGCGGCCTTCTGTACCCCCCCATTGTAATACGTGTGTAGCCCCGGACGTAAGGGCCGTGCTGATTTGACGTCATCCCCACCTTCCTCACATCTTACGACGGCAGTCTCTCCAGAGTCCTCAGCATGACCTGTTAGTAACTGAAGATAAGGGTTGCGCTCGTTATGGCACTTAAGCCGACACCTCACGGCACGAGCGACGACAACCATGCAGCACCTTCACAAATGCCTTGCGGCGTATGGGTTTCCCCATAATTCATTTGCAATTTAAGCCCGGGTAAGGTTCCTCGCGTATCATCGAATTAAACCACATGTTCCTCCGCTTGTGCGGGCCCCGTCAATTCCTTTGAGTTTCACCGTTGCCGGCGTACTCCCCAGGTGGAATACTTAATGCTTTCGCTTGGCCGCTTACTGTATATCGCAAACAGCGAGTATTCATCGTTTACTGTGTGGACTACCAGGGTATCTAATCCTGTTTGATACCCACCACTTTCGAGCATCAGCGTCAGTTACACTCCAGTGAAATGCCTTCGCAATCGGAGTTCTTCGTGATATCTAAGCATTTCACCGCTACACCACGAATTCCGCCCACCTCTACTGCACTCAAGACTGCCAGTATCAACTGCAATTTTACGGTTGAGCCGCAAACTTTCACAACTGACTTAACAATCCGCCTACGCTCCCTTTAAACCCAATAAATCCGGATAACGCTCGGATCCTCCGTATTACCGCGGTTGCTGGCACGGAGTTAGCCGATCCTTATTCATATGGTACATACAAAAAGTCCACACGTGGACAACTTTATTCCCATATAAAAAGAAGTTTACAACCCATAGGGCAGTCATCCTTCACGCTACTTGGCTGGTTCAGACTCGCGTCCATTGACCAATATTCCTCACTGCTGCCTCCCGTAGGAGTTTGGACCGTGTCTCAGTTCCAATGTGGGGACCTTCCTCTCAGAACCCCTATCCATCGTAGTCTTGGTGGGCCGTTACCCCCCCAACAAACTAATGGAACGCATCCCCATCTCATACCGAATTTCTTTAATATAAAACCCATGCGGGAAATATATGCTATCGGATATTAATCTTTCTTTCGAAAGGCTATCCCCGAGTATGAGGCAGGTTGGATACGTGTTACTCACCCGTGCGCCGGTCGCCAGGCTTTGGTTTGCAAGCAAACCAAACTGATGCCCCCCTCGACTTGCATGTGTTAAGCCTGTAGCTAGCGTTCATCCTGAGCCAGGATCAAACTCTTCATTGTAAAAGTATTTTTTAATCGGCATGTGCCGGTTATAGCTCTGTTCAGGATGCCGTACAATTTATTGACTTCATTCTAAATACCTGTATCTATTACATATAGATAAACATAAATAACAGATTGTATTGACGGTTCTATCTTTTCTTGTACTACTTGTATTGTTTATCAATATTTCAAAGAACTTGTCGCTTCCGTTTCAAAAGCGGGTGCAAAGGTAAGAGGTTTATTTTTAACTACCAAACTTTTTCGGAAGTTTTTTTTCAGTTTTTCTTTTTATCCGTTTCTCAGACTCTCTATGCGAAAGGGAAAGAATAAATAGAAAGAAGAACAAGCAAAACACCTTTTCTTTGCGAATCGGACTGCAAAGATAAGAACTTTTTTATTTATATTCCAAAACTTTTCGGAAGTTTTTTTGTTCTTGAGTCAAGCAGTCCTGCGCTTTGTCACTAAGTCATTTTCATCAAGGCTTTCTTCTCTCGGAAAGCGGGTGCAAAAAGGTACTCCCTTTCAGGATACAAAACAAATATATATCACTCTTTTTTCTGATTATTTTTTTATAATCTGACTAACTTGCTGATTGATAGGCTGGTTCAAGAACACCGCCATTTCTATACAAGAAGCTACGAAGGGAAGAATACAAAACTATACACATTATTATATTTAAACGAGGGAGGAAAGCACTAAACAAAGAAACAAGTAATGCAGGCAGATTTTATTCGGTACTAAAAAACAGGCCGGATATAAAAAAAGCGGGGAATTACCCATTCCGACATTTACATACCACCTACCCCTGAGGGGAATCATCCTTCCGGAAGGAGGAGAATAACGGATAATCGAAAAAGACATGCTGTTCGTTCCACTACAGTGAACAGGACAGGACACTTCACTTGGGAAAGGAAAGACCGGCCACCGGAGTGAAAAAAGACCGGGCACCGGAGTGGAACAAAAAGAGAGGATAGGGGAAAAGCACAAGGAGAAAGACGTAATATTAAAAAAAACATGAACATAGCATATGGTATGTAAAGGGAAGACTTCAGAAAAAGAAGCATATATCAGGAGAAAAATATGGAGTAGAGAGAAGAAAGAACAGGAAAGGGGGCTATGAGAAATGACTGAATTATGAGGGAAAACAACAGAAAAACTATGAGAAATACCTCTGTTCCTTTTTATTTCTCATAAATTAATTAATTGAGAATAAATTAGTTATACAAAAAAACATGAGAATATGAGATATGAATCGGATAAAGCGTTGGCATTCCTTCCTTGTGTAATTGAAAATGCTTCCATTAATTGCCCTTTTCTATTTTCAGAAGCAATCAAATCCCCTGTATCATACCTAATAAGCGGCATATCAAAATTATGAAATGATGTTCCTACCAAATGTCCATCAACATTTTCCGTCAAACCATAGGAGAAAAAAGGTTTATATTGATTATTTTTTGATTCATCATAAGCCAAAAAAACACATTTCACTATGTCCATACCAAGAAATCCAATCTAAATTCCAATGTTGTTTTATAATAATAAGAATAATGTATAAAAAGTCGATGCATCTCTTTGTGGAACATTATGAAATGGAAGAAGTGATGCAGGAAGAAACCTTGATGAGGGCGTTTCAGAGGTGGAGGAAGTTGGTGAGAGAGAATAAGAATAGTTACTAAATAAAAAAGAGAGAAGCAAAACAAAAAAGCTTTAGTTGTTATTCATACATAAACATATTATATAGATTAAAAGTCAATATCATGGAGAAAAATATTTTTTAAGTTAGATAATGAACAGCTCAAAAGCAATAGCCCGTTCATTTAAAGAAAAAGTAGAAAAAGGATTGAACACTGAAAACGCTGAAATCCAATGCATTCCTACCTTTATTACTCCGAAGGCTGACAATATCAACGGTAAATCACTTGTGCTTGATCTCGGAGGAACCAATTATCGGGTAGCACTCGTTGATTTCAGCAAATCGGTACCGGACATTCATCCCAACAATGGTTGGAAGAAAGATATGTCGATCATGAAATCGCTGGGGTATACCCAAGAGGAATTATTTAAAGAGTTGGCAGATATGATCACCGGAATAAAACGGGAGGAGGAAATGCCTATCGGCTATTGCTTTTCTTATCCGACCGAATCCGTGCCCGGCGGGGATGCAAAACTGCTGCGCTGGACAAAGGGAGTTGACATCAAAGAGATGATTGGAAAATATATCAGGGAATCCCCTACTCAACTACCTGAATGAAAAAGAATAAAATCAAGTTTACGGATATAAAAAAGTATTGAATGACACCGTAGCCAGTTTATTTGCAGGACTTACAGACAACAGTTATGATGCATATATAGGACTGATTGTAGGAACAGGCACTAATATGGCTACTTTCATCCCAGCCGACAAAATAAAAAAGCTGAATCCAGCGGATAATATTCAAGGCATGATTCCCGTCAATTTGGAATCCGGGAATTTTCATCCGCCATTTCTTACCGGAGTGGATAATACAGTCGATGTAATTTCCGGTAACCCCAGAAAACAACGTTTCGAGAAAGCAGTATCCGGTATGTATCTGGGAGATATTTTAAAAGCAACTTTTCCTTTAGAAGAATTTGAAGAAAAATTTGATGCGCAAAAAAACTTACCGCTATCATGAACTATCCGGATATATACAAGGATGTATATGTACAAGTGGCGCAATGGATATATACCAGATCGGCACAGTTGGTGGCCGCTTCAATTACAGGGCTTGTCATGTTGTTGAAATCATACAATAAAGATATACGTAGGATTTGCCTGGTGGCTGAAGGCAGTCTTTTCTGGAGTGAGAACAGAAAAGATAAGAATTATCACAGTATTGTTACAGAGGAATTAAAGGAGCTTTTTCGACTTGTTCGGTTTGAAAGATGTTACAGTTGATATAAAAAGTATGAATAATGCGAATCTGATAGGTACAGCCATTGCGGCATTATCGTAACAAAGAAAATTCGGTGCTGTATCAAAGCCCTGATGCAGCACCGAATCTGTTTCAAACCATACCTATGACATAGCTTTTTATTATACCTTAAAACGGCTATTTTATTTGAAGTGCAAAACCTCCTCCGGGAGCCAGATGAATTTTCAACTTGCTATCCTTCTTTACAGAGAAAGATTCCCGTTTATAGTCACGTGCGACACGGTGAGCATTGACTCCGTCTTTAAATAAAGTGGCGTTATATGCCTTATCTCCCAAAAAAGAACAATCGACTTCGATATCCCTGGCCGTCCAATCAGTAATTCCGCCTATATACCAGACATCCCCTTTCCGGCGTGCAGTGACAATGTACTCTCCCCATTTTACCGTCAAGCACAATGCTTTCATCCCATACAGTCGGAATGGCAGCTATGAAATCTGTTGATTCCGGCTCGCGCATATAGTTGCTCGGGTTATCACATAACATATTGAAAGGTGACTCGAACACCACATACAAAGCCAACTGCCGGCAACGTGTCCCCTGGCTCATCGGTTCTGAATTGCAAGGATAATAATTACCTTTCGAAGCATTCCTCATCGCGCCCTGTGTATAGTCCATAGGACCGGAAACCTGACGAATAAAAGGAATCATCACATCATATTTCACCTGATCGAGTGAAGCCGGGCTCCACTTCATCTGCTCCAGTCCGTTTACCCCTTCGAAGTTCAACACATTCGGATAAGTACGGTTCAGACCTGCCGGTTTGTGTGTGCCGTGCAAATCGAGGATCATCTTATATTTAGCACAAGTCTCGGCGGCCCGGTAGTTGAATGCGGTCATTTCCTGATCGTCACGGTCCATGAAGTCGACTTTGAAGCCTTTCACCCCCATTGCAGCATAATGACGGCAGACATTCTCCATATCACGTTCGAAAGCATAATAACCTGCCCAAAGAATGATACCTACATTTCTGTCAGCGGCATAATCTACCAACTCTTTCAAATCAATATCTTTCACCACCTGCATCAGGTCCGCCTTCAGATTGACCGCCCAACCTTCATCAAGTATCACATATTCTATACCCTTTGACGAAGCAAAATCAATATATGCTTTATAAGTAGCATTATTCACTCCGGTAGCGAAATCGACACTATCCAAGTTCCATGCGTTCCACCAATCCCAAGCCACTTTGCCGGGTTTGATCCATGAAAGATCCGACAAGCGTGAAGGCGCAGCCAGCAAATAGCTCAGATTACTTGACGCCAAGTCTTTATCGGAAGTAGTCACAATAGCCATGCGCCATGGGAAACTTCTGGGCTTATCCACCTTTGCTATATAATCCTCGCGTTCTGCCACCAACATCTGAAGTTTGTTATGTCCGCCCTGAACAGTACGCTTCGGATATGGAGCAAATTTGCCGCTCAACCGATTTTCACCTTTAGCAGCAGACAAGAAAAGCCCCGGATAATTCTCCAGATCGGACTCGGTAATACAAATCTTAACCCCATCACCGGCTTCCACCACTAGCGGCAGAAACATCAAACGCTTCTTATTTTGTTTAGACAGATTATTTGTAACATATGTATTTTCAAAAGAGTTGAAGAACTGAGATTCGTAATCACCGTCCTTTCCTCTATTCACATAAGGCACGGAAGCAACCGCATCAAACGGGAACTGATAGTCAACAATCTCATCCAGCACATTGAAAGGCTTTTTAGCCCGACTAACAAAGCGATAAACGATTCCGTCATCGTATGCTCGAAATTCCACATTCCAGTCTTTTTTAAACCGCAATGTCAGTTCATTATAATGATCTCTCAATTCATTGGCACGATAGAAGGGAGAAGACACCATACGATCAACACTTTTCCGGGAAGTACCGGACAATTTCGCTTTCTCACCCCATACTTCTCCGTTGTCCAACGACATGGCTATCGGCGAGGGAGCCAGAATCTGCCGTCCGTCACAAGTAATATCGTAAGTCAGTTGATCGCCTATGGTAATAGTAGTTTGCAGATTCCCGCCCGGAGAATTCAGAGTAAATTGCTTTTGTGCCTGTGCAGTAAATACACAACATACACACATTAGTAAGACTGTCAGTTTTTTCATGGTTTTAATTATAGTTATTATCAAATCAACAAAAGAACGGTACAAAAATAAAAATAATAAATTAGCAACCTACTATAATACTCCCTTAAAAACATTTTAATAGGAAAGGCTTTGAAAAAAACTTTCTCGCTAAATTATGACATCATAGAATAAAAAAGCTATTTTTACACCGTTTTTTAATTTTATCTTAAACTAATATTATGTACAAGATTTTTTTCATGGCTTCCATCTGAGTGGAAGCTTATCAGGATTTAAAAGAAAGCCAGACGGTTGGCAAAGAATCAGGCAGTGGCCAGATGTATTAAGTTAACCGTAGCTATTACCATTTCCCTTATTTTATGGCTCCTCCCTATCGACACATTTGGTATAGAAGGGTTAACCGTTATAGAACAAAGACTGATTTCTATCTTTATTTTTGCCACACTTATGTGGGTTTTTCGAAGCTGTCCCTGCATGGACTACTTCCGTACTGATTGTCGTATTACTATTACTTACCGTTTCCGACAGCAGTTTATGGTTCCTCACTCAAGATATTCCAGCAGGAGAATTGGGACAGACAGTCAAATATAAGTCCATTATGCATTGCTTTGCCGATCCTATCATTATGTTATTTATTGGTGGGTTCATACTTTTGCCATTGCTGCGACCAAAAAGCGGTCTGGACGTATTGTTGGGCACGTGTCATGTTACGCCCCTTCGGAACACAATCACGCTATGTATTATTAGGATTCATTCTTGTTACAGCTGCATTTTCAATGTTCCTTAGCAACACGGCTACAGCTGCCATGATGCTCACTTTCCTAACTCCTGTATTAAAAGCACTTCCGGCAGACGGTAAAGGAAAAATCGGTCTGGCCATGGCCATTCCCGTAGCTGCTAATGTAGGCGGTATGGGAACTCCTATCGGTACGCCACCCAACGCCATTGCACTAAAATACCTGAATGATCCGGAAGGGTTGAACTTGAATATCGGCTTCGGAGAATGGATGAGTTTTATGCTGCCTTACACCATTATCGTACTGTTTATTGCATGGTTTATTCTTTGCGGTTGTTCCCTTTCAAACAAAAAGAATATTAAATTACAAATTGAAGGCGAAGCAAAAAAAGGACTGGCGTTCGGTCGTAGTTTATATTACTTTCGCCATCACGGTCGTATTATGGATGTTCGACAAGGGTGACAGGAGTTAACTCCAACGTGGTAGCCATGATTCCGGTAGCCGTATTCTGTATAACAGGAGTTATCACCAAACGCGACCTGGAAGAAATCAGCTGGAGCGTACTCTGGATGGTAGCCGGCGGCTTCGCACTAGGGGTTGCCTTACAGGAAACCGGACTCGCCAAACACATGATCGAAGCAATCCCATTCAACACATGGCCTCCTGTATTAATGATTGTCGGCTCCGGACTGATTTGTTACGCCATGGCAAACTTCATCTCACACACGGCGACTGCCGCATTGCTCGTTCCCATTCTTGCCATTGCGGGAAGCAGTATGCGTGAGAACCTGTCTTCGCTGGGAGGTGTAGAAACTTTATTGATCGGAGTGGCAATCGGTTCATCATTAGCAATGATATTGCCTATCAGTACTCCGCCCAACGCTTTGGCACATGCCACAGGCATGATTCAACAAAAGGATATGGAGAAAGTCGGTATAATCATGGGAATTATCGGACTGATACTTGGATATACCATGTTGATTATACTTGGTTCTAATAAGATGTTATAAATTTAAGTACCCCTTTTCCATAAAATTAAGACATAGAAAAAGCCCTGTGAGAACCAATCATTCTTACAGGGCTTTTTACTAGTCAGTCTTGCTCTGAAGACTGAGAATGTATCTTCTCCGCCTCTACATACTTACTCGGACTTACTCCATAATACTTTTTAAATACCTCACGGAAATATTTCGCATCCGAGAATCCGACCTTGTCGGCAATCTCCGTTATTGTATATTCACCCTGCTTCAGCAACTGTGCAGCATGTTGCAAACGTATCAGCCGGATATAATCAGCCGGAGCATAGCCGGTCAATGCCTTGAAGTTTGTTGAAGAAGCTCGTACGACTCATATAATGCAGGTTGCTGAGCATTTCCACATTAAAGTCCGAATCCCCCATGTTCTTCTCTATACATTCCTTGACAGAAGCAATGAATTTCCAGTCTAAGGTATTAGTGGCAATTAACCGGAAAAATTCGGTTCTTCATCTTCGATACTATTATAAACCCGGCGGAGCAAAGCACGATTTGTAAGTATGTTTTTGACCGTTGCCTTGAGTATCCCCACACTAAAAGGTTTGGTGATGTAGGCATCCGCTCCGATTTCCAGCCCTTCGAGCATATGCTTTCATCTCCCAGCGCTGTCAGCAAAACGACCGGAATATGAGACATCTCAAGATCCCCTTTTATAGCTGCACAAAGTTCATCTCCACCCATCTCAGGCATCATTATATCGGATATGACGAGATCCGGATCAAACTCCCGTATTATGACAAGTGCCTCCTTTCCATTCGGGCAAGCTTGAACATTATAACTCGTCTTCAGCATATCCACCAGATAATTACGCAAATCATCATTATCCTCCACTATCAAAATACGCTGCAAGGAACTGTTGATCCGGGATATCTCCATATCCGGCAATCCCGGCGTATCACCTGTTACAATAGTCTCCAAACGTTCCTATCCGGTGTTTTGGGAGAGATAAATTTTTGCTTTATGGAAATGGCTATTTCCTTTCGGAAAAGTAACCCGTACACAAGTGCCTTGATTTTCAGCACTCTGAATCTGAATCTTGCCTTTATGCAACTTGACTAGTTTGTATACCAGCATCAACCCGATTCCGCTACCTGTCACTTTCAGATTAATGACATTACTACCCCGAAAACAGTTCTGAACAATTTCTTTTGTTCACACGTTGGAATACCGATTCCCGTATCTTTCACCTCAATACTCCAACTATTTCCTTCCTCGGAAGCGTAAATACACACACTACCGTCTTCAGGTGTATATTTCAATGCATTTGAGAGAATATTCTTCAGAATAGATCCCATCTTGTCACTGTCAAACCACACATTCAGGTAGTCAAAATTGCTTTCATAAACAAACCTGACACGCTTCATCTCGGCATATTTGCGGAAAGTGGCGCAAACATCATTCATATAAGTATTCAACTCATACTCGGAGACGTAGAGAGTGGAAGAGTAGACATCTATCCGTTCAAAATTTATCAGGTTAGTCGTCAACTGAAGTAATGTATTCACATTCTTAAGAGCCATATTCATATGGGGTAACGCCTGCTCAGCCACCATGCGATTTTCCACGACTTCCTCCAACGGAGCTTTTATCAACGTAAGCGGCGTACGTATGTCATGGGCGGTATTAATGAAGAACCGTGTCTTTTCGTCCGACACCTTCTTCTGTTTATGTAACATGATGATACGGAATATAATACCCATAACTAGACACCAATAGGATTACATACCCCACCATAGCCCATACACTGGCCCATACAGGAGGCGTTATAATAATCTGAATGCTTCTTGTCTCATAATCTTATATTTCTCTTCATTGGATACGGCACGAATTTGTAATGTATAACTGCCGGGAGGCAGATTTCTGACAAGAATCCGGTTGTCCGGGCTCGGACGGCTCCACTCTTTATGATAACCATCGATTTTCCATGAAAAAAGAATATTGGAAGGATAATCATAATTGATAGAAGCTACATCAAGGGAAAACGTGTTTTGCCCGTAGGCCAGCTCCAGCCGGTCAGTCTCGTCAATATCTTTCTCCAAAGGTGATCCTTCATCACCCGGATAAACAGGATGATAGGCTATCATAAAATCACGCAATAGCAAACGCGAATAATGTGGCTCCGGTATCTGTATGTCTGTTGGAAATTTAACAGCTCCGTCATTCCCCCCGAAAACAAGCGTGCTTTTGTTATAGGTCGTAGCAGAACCTGCATTAAAATTAACACTCATCAATCCTTGTTCACGTGTCCAGTTACGAAAGAAGTGCTCCTCAGGTGAATAAATCGTTATACCATTCTCTGTACCCATCAGAAGACTCCCGTCCTGACGCGGAAGAATTGTATAGATATTATCGGAGATCAGCGCACAGTTGTCACTTCGGTACTGATAAATAAAGTTCTTCTTATTAATGTCATAAACAAGAAGTCCGGCTCCACGGGTACCAATATACAAAATTCCGTCTTCTCTTTGGTATAATGCGCATATATAGAGAGATTCAACAGGCAGGTCAATATACCTGTAAACTCCAGATTGCCTTTCAAGTTGATAAAGGCCCATTCGCGTGCCAACCCACATATGCTGGGCATCTTTCTCCTGAATGGTAGTGATAGAGTTACTCCCGGATATAAACGCACACTTTTAGTCTCAAGATTGATGCGTTTCAAATGATAATATCCTCCGGACCATATATCACCGCCCGAGTCTTTTTTTAATGTCAAAAATATATTGATCGGGGCGTACCCCTGCCATTACAGCTGGAGAAAGGTAACTAATCTTAAATCTTTCCTTCTTTTCTATCTTGCAAATTCCAGACATAAAACCACCGGCCCATATTACACCGGGAGAAACTTCACACAGCGCTAGAAATATGTGATTTTCATCATCAGGTACCGGATCAAAGGAACTGAAAAAGAACGCCATTCTTTTGTATCAGTCTGATAGATACTGATACCGTTACTGGTTGCAAACCAAAGATCACCATCACTGTCCTCTATCACATCATGAACCTGATCATTCACCAATGAACGGTTATTGCCAAGAGAATGCTTTATCAGGTCGTAACTCCCATAACGATTGTTACGGACAGTAATACCAGTAGGATAATTAGCAAGCCAGATGCGTTCTTCTTCATCCACATAGACATCATTGATATTGTTTCCGTTCATCCCGTTATAACTACTATAATTGGCAGTTATATAGGGCTCACTCATACAGGTATTCACATCCAGTTTATATACACCTTTTCCACCCGTAGCTACCAAAAGCTCGTGGCAATCAAAGCTACTATCTGGTTTATTTCCACATTATTGGGAGATTGGCAGGTAATGATTTTTCCTGTTCCACCTATATCATATATAAGTATGCCCTCTTTGTAGGTTCCCACAAACAACTGTTGTGAAACGGCATGATAATAAAGTTCATGTACAGATGCAGCGATACTTTCCACCACTTTATCAGGAACCAGCTTTAACTTCCCCTCTTCTATCCCGGCACGAAACAGACCGCTTCCCGTACCAATAAAGAAATGATTGTCATCTACCTGTTCAATGGCAGTTATTTCACCGTCAACCGGCATTGGCATATGTAACACCGTTCCAGTGTGGGTATCATACCAGGTAATACTATCCTTATAGCATAACCAAATACGGTCATCCCTATCCAAGTAACCGTAGTTCAAAAAGGCCTGTGACTTATTCCTGAGCAGCTCCGGATGCACATAAGCCAGTTCGAATTTATCATGTTGCAAATCGTACCTGAAAATACGACCTTTCTGACCGATTACCCATAATACATTTCCTCTGTCCATATAGAGCCAGTTTAAGGCAATTCGTGAATCCAATATCATGTGCCGTCTGAAAAGTTGTAATGCTTTATATGTTTACCATCATAGCGGTCTATTCCCCCTTCTGGAGTCAGAAACCACATATACCCCCGTCGATCTTTTTGAATATGGTATATTTTCTGATATTCAGGCCGTCTTCCAGGCCTATGTACTTATAAATCTGCCCTTTACTTACAGTACTACTTATGAGAAGAAGCACAAAAAAAACAAACATCTTCCCCATTTTTACAAAACCATTCATGTCTTTCACAAATATTCAAAAAATACCCTGCAAAAATATGAAAAAATTAATTAAAACACAAGATATAAATGTATTTATATTTCAATCAGTAATCATCATTAATTTTTCATATCCTCAGTTTTTAGTTTGTGGAAGAATATATCATAAATGAAAATGGGGAGAGAGAGTATTTTTCCTCAATTAATTTGCATCTTTCAATATATTATCCGAATATTGCAGAGATGAAAAAAGCACACTATGAATCCAGTTGATGAAAAAAATCATAATAAAAAAGCTAAAGGCAGGAGACAACGAGGCATACAAGTATTTGTATGACTATCATTATGTTGCTCTCTGCAAACTTAGTTATTATATGCTGAAGGATAAAATACAAGCAGAAAGTATAGTCAGTGATGTTATTTTTCACTTATGGGAGATTAGGGAGAATCTGGAACTTGTTCCTCCTCTACGTAATTACTTAATTATAGCCGTACGTAATAAATGCCTGAATGATCTGGCTCTCAAACAACAAGAAGTGGAAATCCGTTTTTCTGTTATGGAACGGGCAGGAATCCAACTGCAAAATATCATCCCAGACAATCAGCAACCTCTAGGGACGCTAATAAAGAAAGAACTGGAACATAAAATTCAGGAAGTGATTCAAAAACTTCCCCCTGTCTGCAAGCAGGTATTTATGATGAGCCGCTTCCGAGAGATGAGCTACGAAGAAATTTCTCAGGAACTTGACATCTCCGTCAATACGGTTAAATATCACATAAAGAACGCATTAGTAGTACTCAAGAAAGAATTTGGAACTTTTTTTATGCATTTTTCTCGCTTTTTACCCTACCCTCTTATTCTAAAAAACTGTAGTATATATAAAGGCAATCATTATTTATGGATGAACAATCACTACATACAGACACAGTCCACGATTGGATTACCGGATATCTGACCAATAGCCTGACACCGGAAGAAATGCAATCATTTCAAGAATGGCTGAATGCCTCGGAAGAAAACAGAAAATATTTCTCCGATATACAGGAGGTATGGATAGCCGCCTCGAATGAGGCAGACGATGTTCATAGCTTCAACAAAGACAGAGCTTATCAACTATTCCTGAGACGAACCGGAGAAACTACCCAACAAGGTATCAATAAACGCAAGGCTTTCCAACTTCGCCCATGGATGTATGCTGCCGCGATGACTATCATTGTCTTTATTTGCGGAACGATTGCTTTCCAGACAGGAAAGAGTGTTATCCGCAAGCAGTTAACCCAAATTTCCATTGAAGCCCCATACGGCTCAAAAACCAAATTATATCTTCCGGACGGGACGCTGGTCTGGCTCAATGCCGGTTCGAAGATGAGTTATGCGCAAGACTTCGGTATCAACGAACGGGCACTGAATCTTACCGGAGAAGCTTATTTCGAAGTAACCAAGAATAAACATATTCCTTTTAAAGTACATACTGATGAACTGGACGTAAAGGTATTAGGAACCAAATTCAATTTCAGAAATTATCAGGATGATCTGGAAGCGAAAGTTTGTTTGCTCGAAGGTAAAGTGGCTCTCAGCACCCAACAAAAGGAAACGATACTTCACCCGGATCAGCAAGCCCTATTAGACAAGAAGACCGGAAAATTATTGATTTCAAATACTAAAGCTGCTTACAGTGCCGAATGGACAAACGACCGTCTCTATTTCGACGAAGCGCTGCTCCCCGATATTGTGAAGGAACTGGAAAGAAGCTACAACATAAAAATCACTATTGCAGACGCTGCTCTAAACTCCGTCCGTTTCTATGGTAATTTCCGCAGAAGGGAACAGAGTATCCGGGAAATTATGGATGTACTATCATCTACCGATAAAATGACTTATACCATTGAAGGAAAAAATATTGTGATCACACTTCCTGAATGAGACTGAATGTTAAACCTTTTAAAACTTAAAAGAATATGAAAAGCAACTTTGAAAAAACATGATTTTACTCTCCCTGATAGAAATAAAAAAAGGTCAGGTTCCTTTCCAACCCCTGACCCCTTTTTGACTTTCTGTCTTAAAAGCCACAGTGACTTTATTGATGAAAGTTTAGGCAAATATAAATAAAATCCTAAACTTCTCATCCTATTTATCAATTATTTATTCATTGACTTATGAAAACTAATAAAAAAGTTTTTTTCATGGTCCTGCTCATGCTATGTCTTCATCTGAACTCATTTGCACAGCATATCAGTATGCAGTTGAAGAATGTGACTGTAAAACAGGCCATTGAAACCATACAGGTTTTTTTCAAGCAAAATGGATATTCATTTACATTTGCGGCAAGCGATCTGAATACCCAGAAGATTATTATTACGGTAACAGCAAGGAACCTACCCATAGAGAAGGTAGTGGAACAGATTTTAATAGGACAAAATGTTAGTTATACAGTTCAAGGTAAAGACATCATTATAAAAAAGAAAAGTAACCAAGCCACACAACAGAAGAAAAAAAGTACAATCAGCGGAATCATCACAGACAATTACGGGGAACCGATCATCGGTGCCAATATCAAAGAAAAAAATGGTACAAATGGGACTATCTCCGATATTGACGGAAAGTTTCAGCTCACTGTTGACGAAGGTAGCAGCGTACAAATATCTTACCTGGGATATCTGACGCAGGAAGTGAATACCAGGAACAAAACGCATCTGGCTATCTCAATGAAAGAAGACGCGCAGGCGTTGGATGAAGTTGTCGTTGTAGGGTACGGAACGATGAAGAAAAGAGACCTGACCGGTGCCATTTCTTCTATCAAAATGGATGAAACTCCCGTGCAGACCTTCACGACGGTCAGCCATGCGTTAGCCGGAAAAGCAGCAGGTCTGCAAGTAGTGCAGACGAGTGCACAGGTAGGCGGCGGCAGTAGTTTCAATATACGTGGAGCAGCCTCTGTCGGCGCCGGGAACGATCCGCTTATCATCATTGACGGTTTTCCCGTTTCTTCCAGTTCTACGCTTGGTTCGGGCAATCGTTACGAAGCGGGGCAAACCGATAATATTCTCGAATCTATCAATCCGAATGACATTGAGTCGATAGAGGTTCTGAAAGACGCCAGCTCTACCGCTATTTACGGTGCAAGGGCCGGACACGGTGTGATTATCGTTACTACCAAACGGGGAAAAGAAGGAAAAAGCAAGCGTCAACTACTCAGCCAATGTCTCTGTGCAAAGAATGAAAAACTCATTCAAGATGTTGAACGGGCAGGACTATATGTATCAGACCAACCGATATTATCACGAGCTATGGCTGAAAGAAAAAAAAGGAGAAGGCATTTACGAGGATTATATGATTCCGAATGATGATGCGGCGGACTTTAAGCCCAGATACTCGAACGACCAGATACTCAACGCGCCGACAGTTCCTTGGTTTGACGAAATCACACGTACCGGACTTATGCACCAGCATAATGTTTCTATAAACGGCGGAACGGAAAAAACGAAATATATGGCTTCTATCAACTACCTCAACCACTCCGGTGTAGTGAAAAATAATGACATGGAGCACTTCACTGCAAAAAATAAATCTGGACCAGCAGATTTCCAAGTACGTAAAGGCCGGATTGTCTTTCAATATTAGCCGTAATAACTACGATAATGTACCTTTGGGAAACGGCGAGAATGAAAATTCCGGTATCATTACTGCTGCTGTTGCTTTCAACCCGACTGTTCCCGTCAGAGATGAAAAAGGAAATTATTCGACCAATCCTCAGATGCCTCAACTCCCGAACCCGGTGTCTCCCTCGAAATTAATGATAAAAAACTGTAAAGGAACGATTGTTGGGTTCGGCTTATATAGAAGTGGAACCCATCAAGGGACTGAAACTAAAAGCCAATTTGGGTATCGACCGAAAATATCAGAAACGAAAAACTTATCTTCCGAAAACCACTCAATACGGGGCGGCAGTCAACGGTCAGGCATATTTAGCCCAGGAAGATAACAACGACTATTTAATGGATCTGACAGCCAATTATCAAAAAATATTTGGTGAACATAGTTTCAATGTTCTTTTCGGTTATTCCTATCAGAAGTTCAACACCGAAGGAATGAGTGCAGGTAATCAAGATTTTATCAATGATTCATTCCTATACAATAATCTGGGAGCAGGAAACTATAGTCGACCGCCGGTAGGTTCGTACGCTTCGGTAAGCAGCTTGAGTTCTTACTTCGGACGTTTCAATTATTCGTGGAAAGAAAAATACCTGCTCACTGCCACCATTCGTGCCGACGGCGCCTCCAACTTTGCCAAAGGACATCAATGGGGTTATTTCCCTTCCGTATCCGCCGGCTGGCGCTTCTCCGAAGAAAAATTTATCAAGAGCTCTTCCTCTGACTTTCTTTCGAATGGTAAACTACGCTTAAGTTGGGGACAAACCGGTAATTATAATGTAGGCAACGGAGGAACTCTCGACTATTATGGAGCAGACCCGTGGTATGGCAGCCAATTCGGTGATTCACAGCACGTAGGTATCTATGTATCACAATTAGGTAACCCGAACCTGACATGGGAAACGACAACCGAATTTAATATCGGTCTGGACTTGGGATTTTTCAACAATCGGATTAACCTGACTGCCGAATATTTCCAGCGTACGATCTCCGATTTGCTGGTGAAGAACAAAACGATTCCCCATTATAATGAAGTGAAAACCATTGCAGCCAACATTGGTTCGACTCAAAGTAACGGTGTAGAACTGACTCTGAACACGCAAAATATACAGACTAAACAGTTTACATGGAGTACTGATTTAACTTTCTCAACGTATAACGACCGTTGGAAAGAACGAGATCCGAACTGGAAACCTGCTGCCTATCAGAAGGAACAAGACCCGATTCGCGGAGTCTTTGCCTATGTAGCCGACGGACTGTTACAACCTGGTGAGGAAGCCCCGCCCACCAGCCGCAACTTCTTCCCGGACAAGTGAAACTCAAGAATATAAATGGAGATGATAAACTGAATGAGGAAGATATGGTCTTAATCGGACGCAATGACCCCAAATTCATTTTCGGTTTCAACAACAATTTTTCTTATAAAATTTCGACCTTAATATATATATGTATGGACAGGTAGGTAAAATTGCCGGAGCAAACAGTTATTACGACGCCTGGGGATCTTACGGAAACCGCATCAAACTGGGACAGAATGTACCTGTCTCTTTCAAGGATGCCTGGAGTTCGGACAACCAGACAAGTACACGCCCCAGCCTTCATCGAGTCGGCTTATGGTACCGGTGATCTGTTCCTCCAGAAAATTTCATTCCTGCGTATCAGAAATATCACATTAGGCTACACCGTACCAATCAGTAAAAGTATCTGTAACCGACTGCGAGTATATGCTGACGTCAACAATCCATGTGTATGGACCAACTGGAAAGGCCAAGATCCGGAAACGGACAGTAACACGAATGCATATCCCAACGTCACTAGTTTTAGTATCGGAGTAGATATTTCATTCTAAAATAAACCTAAAAAAAGAATTGAACATGAAAAAGAATTACAAAACTTATATATCTTGCTCTCGGAAGCTGCCTCATCGCAGGAATAAACGCTTCGTGTGAACTCGTCTCCGAGAACTATGGTGATATCAATACCAGTATCTTCCCCAAAACGGCAGAAGACGCTGACGCTATCACAACGTCTGCCGCATACGCCACCTTTAAAAATAGTGGCTATGGAGGTCTGTTCAATATAGCAACAGGCATACAAATCGTCAGCGACGAAGCAGGCGATTACGGAATGTGCAACTGGGGTTGGGACCACATCAACTATGCCAACTGGAACACCCTCAAGATATCCGGTTCCGGTAGCTGGCTGACTGTTGAGAGCTACGCCTATGTAAACGATATCAGTAAAATGACTCTGACTATCGACCGGTTGAACGATATTGAAATGGACGATGCCCTCAAACAGCAATACATCGCCGAACTTCGTATGGGCAGGGGGTGGCTGGCATACCTTCTCTATGATTTCTACGGTCCAATCCCCATTGCCGACCTGGAAACACTCAAGAAATCCTATGGCTGAGAAAATTCTCCCCCGACTCAGCGAGGAAGAAATGCAGACATATATCGAGACTGAACTTACAGAAGCAAGCAAAGTACTGCCTGCCAACTACAAAAAGGGAGATAAGAACTATGGTCGTTTTACAGCCGGATTGGCACATACTGTTTTGCTAAAAACTCTATATGCTGACCAAGCAATGGGACAAGGCGGAAGCAGAGGGACGCGAACTGATGAAACCTGAATATGGTTTCGAACTTGTGCCCGAATACAAAGATATATTCACGCTGGCAAATGAGAAGAACCCGGAAATTATCTGGGCTTGCCAATGTGCCAAAGGATATCAGGAACACAAATGGCAACCTCATGTATTACCCAACGACTATAATTTCACTTCTTATCTAGATAAAAATGACCAAAATGGAACGGATATAAAATCTCATGGGATTTTATGCAGACCTTGATCCGGCAGACAGACGTTTGCTGACGATTGCATACGAATATACCAGTAAAGACGGAGTGGTACATAATGAAAAGAATGACAGACCGGATCCTTCCGCTCAATTATATTTAGAGCAGTTCCATTGAAATATGAATTTGATCCGGATTGTACGGGAGAAGATTCACAAATAGACTGGATTATCTACCGGTATGCCGATGTGCTCACTTTGACAGCAGAGGCTATTGTACGCAACAAGAATGCCGTAACGCAGGAAGCTGTTAATTTGCTTAATGAAGTGCGTACCCGATCGCTTCCGGGCAAAGGATACAGCCTACAAGATTTGAACAGTGTGTGGACAAATTTCTGAAAGCTGTATTGGACGAAAGAGGGTTGGGAGTTATATTTCGAAGGAAACCGCCGCCAAGACCTGATCCGCTATGGATTATTTGTGGAAGCTATCAAAAAGAAGGCTCAATCAATGGGTAAACAAACGCTTGTGGATGAAGACCGTTACCGCTTCCCTATTCCACAAGATATTATTGATGAAGGTAAGGGAATAATCAAACAGAACCCCGGTTATTAATCACTGAAAAGAAAAAAACATGAAAAAGTTAATTTATAGCATCATCGGGCTACTAATGTTCGCCGGTTGCGAAGATAATTATAAGACCAATATCACAATTCCAATGTCGGGCATATATCTGAGTTCTCCCGCCGAAGGAGCAACTATGGACTTAAACGATGAAAGTAAAGATTCATACGAATTTACTTGGGATAAGGCTTCGGAACAAGGTTCCGTACTGATATTCAGCACTACCAAGGACCTTGTGAAACAAGTTACCGTAGAAGCAAGGGACAGGAAAAAATTGCAATATATCAACACTGGTTATCAACCAATTACTTTCCAAGTTAGATATTAAATCCGGAAATGAAAGACTCATTTACTGGACTGTAAAAGATAAAAATAACCAGACTGCCGCCGCATCAGAAGTTCGTACGCTACAAGCCAGACGAATGAAAAGTATCTTGCTTGCTCCTGAAGATATGTCGACAGCCACTTTGTTGGCAGACGCTACACAAACCAAAATAAAATTTGAATGGGATGCTTCAGGAATCGGTAATGATACAGAGTGTACGGTACTTCTTTCTTTAGATCCGAAATGGACAACTTCGTAGAACTGCCGACCAAAGGAACAGGAAATATATCGATCACCCACGAAGAAATGGAACAGACAATCGAAAAACTGTCTATCAAGCGTTACCGCACCAATACTATTTATTGGAATGTACGTAACAATGCAGATCAGTCACTTATTTCGCGTGTCGCCAACACATTATACACAAACGACATGATGCGTTTGGTTGACAAACGTGGAGATGAGACGATCACTTATCCCGTAGTCCGCGTGACATTCTCCGACGGAACTTCGCAAGTGTGGACAGCCCAAAATCTGAATACAACCAGATATCCGGACGGCACGGAAATCGAAGCCGAATATTACAGATATGCTCCCGAATCCCTTGGAGAAGACTGGATCAAAGCAATCGGTACCTATTACAGTTTCGTAATCCGCGACCGAATTATACCCGAAGGTTGGAGAATACCAACAGAAGCCGAATGGAATTATTTATTCTCTGAAGCCGGAAAGAATGGCGGGTATAATGTTCTTAAAGATCCTGTCTATTATTATAAAGATCCTACCGGTCAGGAACATTTGAATGAATGGGGACTGAGCCTTTTACTTCAGCAGGTACATGGAACTTGGATAGGGACGCAATCGAACTGGCTCAGGAAAAATTCTACTTTATGGCCGCCGACTTGGGCGATCCTGCAACCTGGAACGATCCCCTGGCGAGCTTTAATCCATGACAACAGCGAAACATTATGGGTATCCTGGGCTAAAGGAACCGTCATGCGCTATATCTATGCAGAATAACTAATAAAACATGAATCATTATGAAAAGATATTACTTTCAAATATTACTGGCGTGTTGTCTGACGCTATTTGCTGGATGTTCCGATTCCGATTCGGAATCCGGTCAGAACGGCATACCCAAAGGTTCAAAAGCTATTGACCTGCAACAAGACAGAAGTGGTCTGCTACGTAATCCCTGCATGGGTTGGGGACTTTATGACGATGCAGTCGGCAATGTAGCCAACGCAGAAGAATATTGGGCTGCACAAGATGAAGCTGCACGCAACTATGCATCTTTCTTCTATATACGCTGGCGTTGGTCGGAAATGGAACCGGAGGAAGGAAAATATGCCTGGATCTACGACGAGAACTATAAAAAGCTGATTCAAGGAGCGCTCGACCGGGGATTGAAGTTATGTTTCCGTATCTATGACAACGGACAGGACAACATCCGCCAAGGTACTCCCGAATATGTCCGTGCCGCAGGTGCCCAAGGATACGAAGTCGAAGGACAAAATAACGCCAAACTATGGACTCCTTATGCCGACGACCCTATCTTTCAGCAAAATATGAAAAGTTTGTCGCAGCATTCGCCAAAGAGTATGATAACCCGGATATCGTAGATTTTATCGACGGGCACTCTTTAGGCTGGTGGGGCGAAGGCTCACATATCAAGTACCTGAATTCTGACAAGAAGAAAGAGACTTTCGACTGGTTTACAACGATGTATTCCAAGAACTTCAAGAATATCATTCTGGTATTACCTTATAATAGCGAAATCGGATTCAATACGGAAAAAGAAATCGCTATCGACCAAAAAGGGTATGGATTGCGCAGAGACGGTCTGGGAAGTATGTGGTTTACTGAAAATGACGAGAAAGTAGCGAACGAGATGTATGGAAAAGTTTTAATGGTGGGCGAATGTGCTTACTGGGGAGGATATACGGCTGCTTACGAACCTTTCAAAAATGACACAAAATATTCCTTCAAATCATGGAAGGATGTATATAATCAGAGTTTCGACCATGCCCAGACTTATCATTTCAATACACTCGACCTAAGGACGATTACCGAAACAAAGGGCTGGACGGGACTGGCACCGGAACTTGTCCGCAAATTTGTTCTGAACGGCGGATACAGGGTATATCCTACTTATGTAATCATGCCTTATGAAGCCTCAGCAGGCCAAACCGTATCTATCTCCCACTCATGGAGAAACACCGGATATGGTTACTTGCCGAATAACATGAAGAATTGGAACTATAAGTACAAACCGGCCTTTGCCTTGTTCGACGAGAGCGGCAAACTGGTAAAATCATGGATTGACGAGGATGCCGAACCTTCGCAATGGTTGTCTAACCAACGGAAAAACTATACTTACGAGGTTTCCCTCGACGGTATTTCCAGAGGCAATTACCAATGGGCGGTAGCTATTGTCGACAAGACCAAAGATAACCAACCAGGTATCAATATCGGTATCAAAGATAAGGAGAAGAAGGATGGGTGGACATTTATCAGTGAAATGACTATTAAATAAATGAACCGATAAAGCATGAAACATATACATTTATATCTATTTGCACTTATCTCCGTGATCCTTACAAGCTGCTCACACGCCTGTCAAAAAGGTAGAGTTGCAGGAAGACACCGTATCATTGCTTCGCAACCCTTGTATGGGTTGGGGAGTATATGATGACGCTAATGATGAAGTACAAAACGCGAATATTTACTGGGCTGCCCAAGATGAGGCAGCCCGTCAATACGCTTTTTCTTTTATGTACGTTGGAGGTGGTCGGACATGGAACCGGAAGAAGGCAAATACGCCTGGCTGTATGATGAAAATTACAAAAAACTGATACAGGGTGCCTTAGACCGTGGATTGAAACTCTGTTTCCGTATTTACAACAACGGACAGGATAACCTGCGTGCCGGAACTCCTGACTACGTACGCCGTGCCGGAGCAAAAGGATATACCGTAAAAGGATTGAAAGGTGATCTTTGGACACCTTATCCGGATGATCCGATTTTTCAGGAAAAACTGGAAAAGTTTGTCGAAGCCTTTGCCAAGAATATGATAATCCGGATATTGTAGACTTTGTAGACGGATATAGTCTTGGTTGGTGGGGAGAATGTCACCATGTGATCCTGCAAGACCAAAACAAATTCGAGCAAGTGTTCGACTGGTTCACAACCCTCTATTCCACTCACTTCAAAAATGTGCTTCTTACGCTCCCCTTCGGCAGCCAAATCGGTTTCGACACCGAAAAACGAATTGCAATTGACGGAAAAGGATATGGCATGAGACGAGACGGATTGGGAAGCATGTGGTTCAGTGATGAAGAAAGGAGGATCGTCGCGGATATGTATGGAAAGACACTTCTTGTCGGAGAATCCTGTTACTGGGGGATGTTCCACCGATGATTGCACTCCATTCACCTCGGATACACGTTATCGGATGAATACATGGAGAGATGTATACAAACAGACCTTCCAACACGCCATTGAAGGACATTTCAATACGTTGGATTTAAGAGAGCTCCCCGAAACAAAAGGGTGGACCGAACGGGCAAATGACCTGGTAGAAAAGTTTATTATCCAAGGAGGATACCGGATATATCCATGCAGCGTATCATTGCCAGTCCGTGCCAAAGCCAAATCGACAGTCCTCATTTCACACGAATGGAAAAATACAGGAAATGGTTATTTACCTAACAATATACCCAACTGGAATTATAAATATAAACCGGCTTTTGCATTGTTTGACCTACAAGGGAATCTAGTGCAAACATGGGTAGACGACAACGCAGAACCTTCGGACTGGTTGCATAACACAGTGCATTCTTATACTTATCCGGTTACTTTCACGGATATTCCGAAAGGTACTTATCAATGGGCTGTAGCTATCATCGACCAAACAAAAGACCAACAGCCGGGAATTAAACTGGCAATCAAAGACAAGCAAGAAAAAAAAAAGGCTGGTTTCTACTTAATGAGATCGTTATTCAATAAAAAACAATTATATGAAAAATTACAAATTTTCTAAAGAAATAAAGGGATTATTCTCACCGCAGTGAGAATAAATTCTTATCGCTATGAGAAAAAGTTCTCACCATAATGAGAATTTTTTTCTCATCACGGTGAGAATACTTTGAGAATTATTTCATCTTATAAACCAATGTTCCTCCCTTGACAATATCTTCATGAGAGATAGTATTCTTCGTATAAGGTTCACCATTCAAAGTAATGCTATCCACATACTTATGCTCTTTCGACAGGTTCTCTGCGATAATAGTAAAAGTCTTGCCACCAGCCAGATGCAATACCATTTCAGGCAACTGGGGCGCCCCGAATACATACTCGCCACTCACCGGATTCACCGGATAAAATCCCATTGCACTCAACATATACCATGCAGACATCTGACCACAATCGTCATTTCCGCAAAGTCCGTCAGGTTTGTTTCGGTATTGAGTATCGAAAATCTCACGGATTAACTCTTGTGTACGCTCCGGACGACCAGCTAATGCATATAAATAAGTTACGTGATGACTCGGTTCGTTGCCGTGAGCATATTGTCCGATCAATCCTGTTACATCAGCCAGACCTTCACCTTCCAAAGTAACGGTAAACAAAGAATCCAATTTATTCAGGAAAGGTTTTTCACCACCAAAGAGCCGGATTAATCCCGGGACGTCATGTTGCACGTGCCAGGTATATTGCCATGCATTTCCCTCCGTATAATCTCCCCCTATACTTTCCGAATGTCCCAAAGCACTCGGATTAAACGGAGCCTTCCATGTTCCATCTGCTTTGCGCGGACGCATAAACTGGGTTTCAGTATCAAAGAGGTTCTTATAATAATCGGCACGTTTTGCAAAGTACGCCGCATCTTCTTCTTTTCCCCATACGGCGTGCCATGTCGGCAGCAGCATAATCGTCATATACCGACTCTAATGTGGAAGACACCGATTCGGCTTTTATCAGGTCGGTCGGGAAATAGCCGTATTTCGTATATACTTCCCAGTTTGACTTCAACGGATGTGAAACAGTCTGCGTCTTCTTTATAATATTGAAAGCACGCTCCGCGTCAAAGCCACGGAATCCCTTACGATAGGCCTCGGCAATCACAGAAACCCCATGATTACCTATCATACAGTAGTTCTCCTTTCCCCATAATGCCCAGATAGGCAGGAATCCCTGCACTTCACCTTGTTCTATCAACGAATTAACAAAACCGTCGACACGTTCGGGAATTATCAATGTATAGAAAGGATGAGCGGCACGATAAGTATCCCACAAAGAGAACGTAGAATAAAAAGTCCCCGTTCCCGCTTTCACAACGGAGTCGGCAGCGTTACGATACATACCATCGACATCCGAAATCTCATTCGGTTGAATCAAAGCATGATAGAAACTGGTATAGAAGTTTGTCTTTTTCATCATCGGTACCCTCTATTTCGATACGGCTCAGATAACTATTCCATTCATTATGCGCAGCGTCTCTCACTCCGTCAAAGTCCCAGGCAGGAATTTCCGCTTCCAAGTTCTTCTTGGCTCCGGCTACGCTCGTAGTGGAAAGGGCCACTTTCATCATCAACTCGTCTCCCGGCTGCATGTCGAAAGTAGCAACAATGCGTTTCCCTTTCTCCGTCTCTCCCATCGGAAGGTAAAGTGAGTCTGCAACAGGACGATTAAATTTTATCACAAAGAAATAATCCTGATTCACCCATACGGCATTATTGACATGTCCGGTCAGCGTTTGGGCGTCTTCCCAATTCACCTCACAACTCTTCACGTGTGAATGATATTGTTCTTCCCTCCAGGCAGGACCATGCTGAAGATCTATCAGCAGAGAAGCGGAGTCTGCTTTGTTGTAGGTATATCGATGCAGGGCAGCATGGATAGAAGCCGTCAGTTCCCGCTTTCACCTGCGGATCGGAAAGTTCCACAGTATAGTAACCCGGCGCAGCCGCTTCTTTATCTTTCGGGAAATGACTGCGATAAGCGTCCCAGGCACGGGTACGTGTACCGGTAACAGGCATTACCAGAATATCACCCAAGTCCATACATCCTGTTCCATTCAGATGCGTCTGCGTGAATCCCCAAATCAGAGAATCCTGATAGGTATACTCGGAACAATAGCGCCAGCCGACTGCACCCGTCACAGGGCTGCTCTGGATCATTCCGAAAGGATAACAAGCCCCCGGAAAGGTATGCCCATTATCGGCCGCACCGATGAATGTATTAACGTATCGGGTATAATCTTTTGTTTCCGCTTTTTCTGTCGGAGAACAGGAAGAATAGAAAAATAAACCTGCCAAAGCAGCAGCCATAAGAGGGATTCTTCTTTTCATAGTAAATATAATGTTAAATTAATGTCGCATAATGACAGCGACAAAGATAAAAAAAATCCCTCTCATGACATCCGTACGATTCGTTTATTTCCAAAGGCAATCTATCGTTCCACTGTGATAAAACAAAAAATCTTGCGACTTATTGGATAAATACAACTCAATTATTTATCTTTGTTAGCTTAATAATAAAGCTGGCTCAAAAAAACAATAAGCATAATGAAAGATTTCTTGAAATTTACACTTGCAACAGTAACCGGTATTATCCTGTCAAGTATCGTATTATTTATTGTCAGCATGGTGACCTTGTTCGGTATCATGTCTGCTTCGGATACGGAGACAATAGTAAAAAAGAATTCGGTAATGATGCTCGATCTGAACGGAACGTTGGTCGAACGCACGCAAGAGAATCCATTGGACATTCTATCACAATTATTCAGTGACGATTCCAATATATACGGTCTGGACGATATTCTCTCTTCTATCAAAAAAGCAAAAGAGAATGAAAATATTAAAGGAATTTACTTGCAGGCCTCTTCATTGGGAACGTCATACGCTTCTTTACAGGAGATCCGTAATGCACTACTTGATTTCAAGGAAAGCGGAAAGTTTATCATTGCTTATGGAGACTCTTACACCCAGGGACTTTATTATCTTTCCAGCGTAGCCGACAAAGTGCTGCTCAATCCTAAAGGGATGATAGAGTGGCGTGGCATTGCCGCTGCTCCTGTCTTCTACAAAGATTTGCTGCAAAAAATTGGTGTAGAAATGCAAATCTTCAAGGTAGGCACATACAAATCGGCAGTGGAACCGTTTATTTCTACCGAGATGAGCCCCGCCAACCGGGAACAAGTGACTGCTTATATCAATTCTATTTGGAGACAAGTGACTGAAGGTGTATCTAATTCACGCTATATCCCGGTAGATTCATTGAATGCCTATGCCGACCGTATGCTAATGTTCTATCCGGCAGAGGAAAGTGTAAAAATGCGGATTGGCTGATACGCTGATTTACCGAAATGATGTGCGTAACTATCTAAAAGAGCTGGTAGAAATAGGCAAGGACGATCAATTGCCTATGCTTGGCTTGAGCGATATGGTCAATGTGAGGAAAAATGTACCGAAGGATAAGAGTGGCAATATCGTAGCTGTTTATTATGCTTCCGGAGAAATTACCGATTATGCCGGTTCATCTGCTTCTGATGAAGGTATAGTAGGTTCCAAAGTGAGCCGCGACCTTCGCAAACTGAAAGACAATGATGATGTGAAGGCAGTCGTGCTTCGAGTTAACTCTCCGGGCGGAAGCGCTTTTTTTGCTTCCGAACAAATCTGGCACGCCGTAAAGGAGCCTGAAAAACTAAAAAGCCGGTTATTGTCTCCATGAGCGATTATGCCGCTTCAGGTGGTTACTACATCTCATGTGCGGCTGATACGATTGTGGCGGAACCGACAACATTGACCGGTTCTATCGGTATTTTCGGTATGGTACCGAATGTAAAAGGGCTGACAGACAAAATCGGTTTGACTTACGATGTAGTAAAAACAAATAAATATTCGGATTTCGGAAATATCATGCGTCCTTTCAATGAAGGAGAAAAAGCATTGCTGCAAATGACGATAACCGAAGGATACAATACATTTATCGGCCGTTGCGCCGAAGGACGCCACATGACTAAAGAAGCTATCGAGAAGATCGCCGAAGGTCGTGTGGGACCGGTGAAGCCGCCAAGGAACTGGGTCTGGTGGACGAGCTTGGAGGTATTGACAAAGCATTGGATATCGCCGTAGCCAAAGCGGATATTGAAAATTATACTGTTATCTCCTATCCGGCGAAACAGGATTTTTTCTCCTCTCTGTTTGAAACTAAACCGACAAATTACGTAGAAGCACAATTGCTGAAAAGCAAATTGGGCGAATACTACCGTCAGTTTGATCTGTTGAAGAATCTGCAAGAAAAATCCATGATTCAGGCACGCGTCCCATTTGAACTGAATATAAAATAACCTGTACTGCATGGACGAACACTTTATCAAGATACATAAGTGGCTATACCCTGTCTCATGGATATACGGAGCAGTGGTAGTGATGAGAAACAAAGCTCTTTGACTGGGGAATCTTCCGGTCGAAGAGTTTCGATGTTCCCGTTATTTGTGTCGGCAACCTTGCCGTAGGAGGTACAGGCAAAACCCCGCACACTGAATATCTGATAAAGTTACTTCGTGATAAATATCAAGTGGCCGTCCTCAGCCGGGGGTACAAACGACGTACTAAAGGCTATGTGCTCGCCACTCCCCAATGTACGGCAAAAACAATTGGAGATGAACCTTACCAGATGTATACAAAAGTTCTCTTCCGTCACACTGGCTGTTGACGAAAAACGTTGCCACGGAATAGAAAAGCTACTCAAACTGAAAGAGCCTTCGACAGACGTTATCCTGCTCGACGACGCCTTCCAACACCGTCACGTAAAAGCGGGATTAAACATTCTGCTGACTGATTATCACCGTCTTTTCTGCGATGACACCTTACTTCCGGCCGGACGCGTTTACGCGAGCCCGTCAGCGGAAAGAACCGGGCGCAGATTGTCATTGTCACTAAATGTCCGCAGGATATCAAACCGATTGATTATAACATTATCACGAAACGGCTGAACCTTTATCCGTATCAGCGGCTATTCTTCTCGTCGTTCCGGTATGGTAACTTGCAACCCGTATTTTCGAACGAGGGCGGCATTGCGTTATCTTTACTGACTGATACTGATATCCTGTTAATCACAGGTATTGCCTCTCCTGCCCCTATCCTCGAAAGACTGGGAGATTGTACGAAGCAAATAGACTTGCTTTCATTCGGCGATCACCATGACTTCACCCATAAGGATATGCAACAGATAAGGGAACGATTCAACAAGTTAAAAGGTAAACGGCGGTTGATTATCACTACCGAGAAAGACGCCACACGCCTGATCAATCATCCGGGCTTGGATGCGGAATTAAAACCGTTCATCTATGCTCTGCCTATTGAAATAGAAATATTACAGAACCAACAAGATAAATTTAACCAACATATTATTGACTATGTTAGAGAAAATACAAGAAACAGCAGCTTACCTGAAAGGAAAGATGCACACCAGTCCTGAAACAGCCATCATTCTTGGCACCGGACTTGGCAGTTTGGCGGACGAAATCACCGAGAAGTATGAAATAAAGTATTCGGATATTCCTAACTTCCCGATATCTACCGTCGAAGGTCATAGCGGAAAGCTGATTTTCGGTAAATTGGGCAATAAGGATATTATGGCAATGCAAGGCCGTTTTCACTATTATGAGGGTTATTCAATGAAAGAGGTTACTTTCCCCGTACGTGTGATGCGTGAACTGGGTATCAAAACCTTGTTTGTATCCAATGCCAGTGGCGGGACGAATGCAGATTTTGAAATCGGTGACCTGATGATTATCACTGACCATATCAACTACTTCCCCGAACATCCGCTACGCGGAAAGAATATCCCTTACGGTCCCCGTTTTCCGGATATGAGTGAAGCATATAGCAAAGAACTGATCCGCAAGGCGGACGAAATTGCCGAAGAAAAAGGCATCAAGGTTCAGCACGGAGTTTACATCGGTACACAAGGCCCTACTTTCGAAACTCCGGCTGAATATAAATTATTCCATATTCTAGGTGCCGATGCCGTAGGTATGTCTACCGTTCCCGAAGTGATTGTTGCCAATCATTGCGGAATTAAGGTATTCGGTATTTCTGTTATCACAGATTTAGGAGTAGAGGGAAAGATCGTGGAAGTAACGCACGAAGAAGTCCAGAAAGCAGCCGATGCCGCCCAACCGAAAATGACAACTATCATGCGTGAACTTATCAACCGTGCCTAAACATTAAAATCGATTTATGAGAACTGAAATAGCTACTCTTGGTGAGTTCGGTCTGATTGACCGCCTCACCGAGGGAATTAAATTAGAAAACGAATCCAGTAAATACGGAGTAGGTGACGACGCTGCTGTCCTCTCTTACCCTTCAGAGAAGCAAAGTATTGGTGACTACCGACTTACTAATGGAGGGTGTACATTTCGACCTGACTTATGTCCCCTTGAAACATCTGGGATACAAAGCTGCCGTAGTCAACTTTTCCGACATTTATGCCATGAACGGTACTCCCCGGCAGATCACGGTTTCTATCGCCCTTTCCAAACGGTTCAGCGTAGAGGACATGGATGATCTTTATGCCGGTATCCGTCTGGCCTGCCAGCCAACAATATAATGTTGATATCGTAGGAGGTGATACGACTTCTTCCCTTACAGGACTTGCTATCAGCATTACTTGTATCGGCGACGCAGACAAAGATAAAAGTGGTCTATCGCAACGGAGCCAAAGAAACCGACCTGATTTGTGTCAGCGGGGATCTAGGTGCCGCCTATATGGGGCTACAACTTCTTGAACGTGAAAAGGTTGTACTGAAAGGCGAAAAAGATGTCCAACCGGATTTCTCCGGCAAGGAGTATCTACTGGAACGCCAACTTAAGCCGGAAGCCCCGTAAAGATATCATTGAGAAACTTGCTGCCGCCAATATCATCCCGACATCCATGATGGACATTTCCGATGGCTTATCATCCGAACTAATGCATATCTGCAAACAAAGTAATACCGGCTGTCGCGTATACGAGGAGCACATCCCCCATTGATTACCAGACTGCCGTCATGGCCGAAGAGTTTAACATGAACCTAACAACTTGTGCCATGAACGGAGGCGAAGACTACGAGCTTCTTTTCACCGTACCTATTGCCGATCACGAGAAAGTATCACAAATGGAAGGCATCCGCCTCATCGGACACATCACCAAACCCGAACTTGGCTGTGCATTGATTACTCGCGACGGGCAAGAGTTCGAACTGAAAGCCCAAGGTTGGAATCCGCTAAAAAGGAGGATAAATAGAATATTCCGGTTAACAGCAAAAAATATTTTCAATTCATATAACACTGATAATAAGCAGACTAACTTTTTATCAGTGTTTTTTATTACCGGAAGCCTTGCAGATTCCAAAAAGTTTCACTACCTTTGCAACCGCAATCAAGACAAGGTGCCATAGCTCCAGTTGGTAGAGCAAAAGGACTGAAAATCCTTGTGTCCCCGGTTCGATTCCTGGTGGCACCACTATCGATTCGGTAATTTCTCGGAACCCATTGAAATTCAATCATTTCAATGGGTTTTCTTTTATACTCCAATACGCAAATTCTAGCCGATTCGAGTATCTGGAAATGTCCCATTCGGTGGCTTTTTCAGAGTCCCTTTAAAAAACCACCGATTGCACTATATTTCACTCATTTACAATAATTTGCGCCAATCATTTTTAGGAGCAAAAAACATACTTTTGCATACCTGCTTGAATGTAATGGAAACAGCGAAAAAAGAAAAGCAAAAAAAGATTCTTCCTTTACTGACAAATATAAGATGAAGGAAAACAAAGAGAATCTTAAAACTAAAAAAAACGGTGGTTTTTCAGACCATGTCTACCAAAAAGCCACCGATTTTAACTTTTTTACCGACTTCCAACTCATCTTTCAAGTTGACAGAATAACTAATTGTATTTACCAACTTAAAGAAAAAAGGTTATGAAACAAGGAACAATGAAGATTCTGTTTTTCGTTCTCAAAACGAAATTATTAAAAAATGGTGAAGCACCTATTCTAATGAGGATCACAATTAACGGTCAATACGAAGAAACACGAATCCAAAGAAGCGTTCCTCTCAAACTGTGGAACGCAGCCAAAGGATGTAGTAAAGGAAAAGACCGGGCTTCCAATGAACTCAACAGTTATTTATCTGAATTAGCCACGCGAGCATTGGAAAAGTATAAGGAACTTATACTGGAGCAGGCAATATCCACTCCCTCCTTAATATTAAAACGTGTATTCGGTAAGGATACGGAAATGCGTACCCTGCTTGGAGCAATACGACAAGAAATCAAGGAGATGGAGAAAGTTGTGAATATTGACTATGCACCAGTGACCATCAACCGTTACAAAAAAATGTACCTGAAAAAAAAAACTCGAAAATTCCATTCCTACATTTTTTTATGACAAAGAAGATATTACTTTCCATGAACTCACTCCGGAATTCATAAAAGCCTTTGACCTTCATTTAAAAACAGAAGTCGGTTTATGCCGCAACACTATTGTACGATATATGAAATGTTTCAAGAAAATCACAAATATGGCACTGGCAAAAGGTTGGATGAAGAAACAGATGCGTTTTATGGATACAAAATGGAACAGGATGAAACAGCTCCTGTATTCCTCACATATGACGAATTACAGACCGTTATGAATAAGGAATTCACTATACCCCGACTGGCACTGGTACGGGATATTTTTCATTTTCGCCTGTTTCACCGGTCTGGCATTTGTCGATGTGTCCACGCTCAAAAAAAAGAAGATATGGTGCAAGATAATAATGGAGACTGGTGGATCAGAAAAGGAAGAATCAAACTGATGCATCGGCGTAAAAGCATCTTCAATCTGTAACATACCTCTACTTCCCGTTCCGCTTGCCATACTAAAAAAGTATGAAAATAATCCTGTCTGTATCAAAAAAGGATATTGTCTCCCAGTTCCCTGCAATCAGAAAATGAACAGCTATCTCAAAGAAATAGCAGATTTCTGCGGGATTAAAAAAAATATCACCACTCATGTCGCCCGGCATACATTCGGGACTACCATTACGCTCGCTAACAATGTACCCCTACAAGATGTATCGGTTATGCTTGGGCATGCTTCCACACGAATGACGCAACATTACGCACGAGTAATGAATGCAAGCCTAAAGAAATCCATGATTCATGTTAAGGAGCAATTGACACAATAAATTAACGTGAGTTCGACAAATTCAAAAATAAGGCAAGCTGTATATCAATTGTTCTCGTAACATTGATACACGGCTTCTTTGGAAAAAACGGCAGTATGCTGCGATTGCACCCAAGAGGTTGACAATGAAATTATCAAAGGTTCTATGTCTTGAATGTTCCACTTGTGATATATTCCTGAGGTTCGTCATTAACGGTTTCTATAATGGTTCGTTTCCTAAGAAGGAGTTTGTCTGAAAGTGACATCAACGTTCCTTTCATATTGCTTTTTAACTTGGTTATAAGCTGTATGCCATTGACAAACAATCTTTGAAAGAGGTTCTTGCATACCCGTAAAGGAGTACTGTCAACGAAACTGATGCCTGTACATTTGCCCAAAAGTATCTTTTTGATAAACAAAGCCAACGGGATGGCCACCTCTTTTCCAATTCCACAAAGCGGTTATAAGACAGCCTTTTTGAAAAGGTGGCGCATATACATGCAGACCTTTCTTGATAGAAATGAGGCTGTCTCAAAATAGAAAAAATGAGGCAGCCTTACTTATAATCTGTAAAAGTATAAAAGAATCCCCTTATTTTAGCCTTTATTTCCTTTATAAGAAAGGGCAAAATAAGGAGATTTTTTTCAAAGAGATTTCAATCTATAAGTTTTTCGTTCTTGAAATTTATTTTGAGACAGCTCTTTCTATTTACACAATCAGATGGATAGTCCCATCCCGATATTAGGACATCATCTTCATATGCCATCGTATTTTTTTAAGACATTTATTGAATATCCCTATATTGATATAATAATCAACAACTTATAAAGTCATTTCTGTGATAATCTACGATAATTCGCGTTAATCTTGTGTTTTTATTATTCATTATAAACCCATACACATTACCGGGCAAAAGCTGTTGTTACATACAAAGCGTTTCCCCGCAATAGATAATGTAGAAAATATGGGTTTTTTCGGTTTGGTATTTCCACAGTTTTTTATATTTATGTTCAATGCATACCGTATTCCGTCAGAAGCCCCAAAAAAAATAGTATCTCCAACCAACACTGGACCAAGTCTCTACAGTTGAAGATAATGGTTTAGAATAAGGGAGATGTAAAATCAAAAGTTTTGTTTTAAAAATTCCATTTCTTTCTTCTAAGGTCTGCTTATCTAAAGCTATGACTCCATTAGTAGCTGTTCAAAATATTATCTCCGATCCAGTGATGACTAAAGGAGTTGAATTCACATTGACCGAACAATTCAATTTTTTTTACGTACTATAATCTCACCGTTCTTTGAATTCAAGATAAAAAGGAACGGGGAAGAAAGAAGATAGAGAGATTTCTCCTTCCCCAAGCAACAGAGGCCGAACGATATTTTACCCTGCATCTTTATTCTCCCACAACAACTCACCATTAACAGTATTATTGGCATACAACCCCTTCCAGTTTGCATGCCCAATCAGAATACTATGTCTCAAGAGAAAGTGGGTACAAGCACGCATCCTTTTCCCCTGCTCCAAGCCCATTCTTCCAAATAAGTTCCCCGTAGCTGCTTTCAAGGCATAATGATTTTCCCTGTACCGGCATATACTATATCCGAAACAGCAACCAAACCGTCATTCAAAAAGGAAAAGCAATCGATATTTAAATCTTTTTTTTCCAAACCAATGTAGCAATACGTAACCGAACGAAGCATCGAG
>VOFK01000508.1_pt1 | contig 61068 bp, 96 predicted proteins | sample 5384121 | NCBI WGS metagenome assembly VOFK01 (sample SAMN12384730, study PRJNA508395) | human gut metagenome | isolation source: healthy gut J | host: Homo sapiens | reverse complement strand
GCCGGATGTGGCGAACAAGCACGGAGGAACGGTACCGCGGCCAGTATTCGGCGGGGGCTTCGTTTTCAAATTACGGGCTGGTTTGTTGATCGACGAACTTTACAACGACATCTCTATAAAAGGATGCTAAATACAGGAGGACCACGGCCCCCTCTTCCCCGATACTCAGGAGGGCCGTGAAGCACCTCAACGCGAGCATCGGAACGCTTCTTGAGCCGCATTTCTCTACGCGCTTCTAACAAGAGGTTGGGTAGAGATCCAGGGACTGGAGTCCTCGACAACCTCAAGACATTCAAAATTAATCGAGACTTAATAACAGAACTGGCGAAAGATGAAACTAACGAATGAACAGATCATTGCCGCCGCCGGCGCTGGGCTGGATCAACGAAAACGAAATTGCCACCTTGAAGCGGCGACAGGAACCGGGGGCGAGGCAATCCAGATCGAGAACCCTATCGGTCAGCTATGACCAAGCCGAAAAAAGGTTCGCGTGGTTGTGGGATAAGTACCGGACGCCGAGGGGGTGCCGAGCGCAGAACAACCCTTCTCGAATCCGGAGGGAGAAGGCGTTGGGTGGGCAAATATGCACAGGGCCCGCTTCACCTTCAACGGCTTCTACGGAACCGGAAACAACTGGCATGAACCTATTTACGAACTTATCACGCCGATCTGCGACATACAATATATTGTCACCCTCGGCCAATTCAAAAGAGCATGAACACAAAATCCTTTTCCGAGGTTGCGAATAAAGTAATGGCCCGGATAGAAAAGTAGCGAGGTACGAGGGGTAGTCACTGAAATATTGGAGCCCGCGTTTTTGGGCGACAAAACATCCCGACCCCCTGCATCGAAGGTGGGACACGGACGAAAATGTGACCTTGTGTACGAACTCAAAGAGGCACCTAAAACCAGTCAGATAACGATACTTGCGGCCGTGTTCCCCAGCATGACGAACGAAAGGGGAAGCAAACTCAAAATATATTACGATGATATTTTTTCTAAAACGAGCAGGGAGTTCATAGTCAAACAAATGCGGCGCGTCGGTATCGAAGTATATGCGGCGACAGATCAGTTAGTGACCTGCAAGGGGTCGCAGTGGGAGCGCTATGCGATCGCGGTGGCAAAGCGAGCGAATGCGACGGTCGAAGTCCACCAACAGCCGACCGGGGAAACCAGTTACCGTTTCCGGCCCGATCTGGAGACGTGGACGTGCATAGATTCCCACCGTATCACCTTCATGCGGCACAACAAGATCGAGAAGCGTTTCGAGCGTCTCCGGGTCAAGGATGTAGACGACAAATACGCAGTATATCAATCGGTACCGAACCAAGAGCGGCGAGTATTTGCCGCTGAAACTCAACCGAATCAATATGATCCGCTCCGAATCGTGGGAGCACTCCGAGATCGAAGAGGCGGCCGTCGAAGCGTTTTTTGAAGGACAACGGCGACAACTACATCCCGGAGGAAATGATCCTCGCGGCAAACTATCTTATGCGATGAAAAGGTTCATCATATTGCCGGATGATTGTGGAGATGTTCGGGCAAGTAACTATAACTGGCGTTTCAAGTTCCTGCACTTCTACCGCGACGGCGACCGCTTCGGTTACGTCGAGGTAGGGAACGAGCGCCACATCGAGGGAGTACATCCCGGCATTTCGAAACACGCAAGACTTACAGATGAAGTGCTTCAAGTGTTTCGGGAACCGGGTGAGCCTCAAGAAAACGAAAGAGATTTACAAGGGCATCGACAAGGTGGCGGAGACCGTGCAGGACTTCGCCGACCGAAAATGGCCCGAATACCGTGCCGCTGTTCGGGCGGCCGAAGAGAAAGAAGCAAACGAAATTTTAAATTCAATACTATGCAACATGTAGAGATCGGGCAGAAAGTTGTCCGGAGCAAAGGGGATTACGTTGTCGGCCGGATCGGAGAGGTCGTCGAGATCGACAACGAGAAGAAACGGGCGCGGGTCTACTGGCTCAGCGAAAACCTGCGGACGTGGGTAAAGTTCGACGTCATCGAGGACATCAACATCCCCTACATCATCACGCACGCCGGGCGGTTCCCGAAATACGAGCGGCGATGAAACGAATCATCGAGCGGCGAACGAACGTGGACTTCTGCAAGCGTGTAGAAGTCTGGCAAGGGTACAGAATCATCGACCGCTACCTCACGATTCCGGGCTGGAAATTGGAGGGCTTCACGGCGGTGAATCCGAGAACGGACACTCCGATCTTCGGCAAGACTTGGGGCAACAATTACGAGGGATTCCTTTCGAACCTCGCTATCCAGAGCCCGGACGAGTTCCTGCCCGAGATTGCGTGGCGGCGGTATTTGGACTACTTCTGCCGCCAACGAATACTTCCCGGTCCCGTGATAGCAAAAGACTACGAGGAGGCCATGCAATATGGCGAAGTGTCGCATCATTATGAACTGAGCGTCGAAGGCAACACCGCGACCGTGACCTTCGACAAGTACTATACATTTAAACTAACAAAACTATGACACTGAATCAAGCGATCAAGACGCTGAACATCGAGGGCCGCCGACTGACGGTCCCCAGCGTCCGCAAACTTACCGGAATCAAGAGCGACACGGTGATCCGGGCCGCGATAGACAAATTTAAGGCCGATTTGAGCCGCAAAGAGAAAGAAAATGAGGAGAAGTCTCAGATGAACGTGAAGTGCGCTGAAATCGTCGTAAGATGGCGAAAAAACCGCACATGGGGATCGACCTGCACCGCCGAGGCAAAGGTAAAGACCGAGAACGAAGAGTGGCATCACTACACCTCCCCAGTTGTGATAGGTTGCGGGTACGACAAGCATTCGCAGGCCCTCTCCTACGTCTTCAATGCCTTCTTCAAGGGCATGATCTGGCGACTGACCCCGGCCAAGGTCCGGCGGCGGGCGGAGAAAATGGGGCGATACTACACGCCGCACGGTAATGATAAGTGGGCAGGAATCCCGCTTGCTTTCTGCATCAACGACTACGGCCGCTACTGGCAGGGCGCTATCGGGACGGGACCCTACATGGAAGCCGTGGCCTTTTTGGGCGGCAAGATGACGCAGACCCACTGCTCGGAAGACCTCGACATCTGGAACATTCAATTTTAAAAACTATGCTGACAATCTTAATCTATGTCGTCGCGTTCCTGACCTTCGGGTCGGAACCTCTTCGGCAACTACGACGGAAAAAAATGAAAATCGGAGACATCTATATTCATACTATCACCAACACCCGGCTCCGGGTCGAAGAGATCGTGGATGAACGAAAAGGGGGATTTTACGGCGTACTTGAGACCCGAAGACCCGGAGTGCAGGAGCATGTACGGGTATATGGCGGATCACGGACGCTACCCCTTTCCGGTGAAATTTGTCGAGGAGGAACTCGAAAAAGAAAACGGATCGTTTAAACGAGTATAGCCATGAAGGTAGGGAGATACTTATATGTACTTGCCCGAGGAGGTCATCCTGCGGGTGAACAAAATCGAGGGAGACACGGTTTTTATGGGCCCGAAATACCGCTGTCTTCGGTTCTTGTGGAGCGACAACAAAGGCTACCCGTTCTGCATCGACCATGTAGAGAACGAATCGGGGCCATTCAAAAACTGAAACAATGAAATTCAACGGAGAAATCATGCACTTCCATCCCAGCAGGCCCGACCGCTTGCTGGGGTTCAGCCGGTCCGGAGAACTTTGGGCCGTGGTTGGAAATATCGAGTTTAGCAACACCCGACCGATAGGCGGCTGGGTTCGGATCTACGGCGACGATAGCGCCACAATCACCACCATCGAAAAAAACGAGGTCGGAACGATCGAGGTGCGAAAAGGGTTTCCGGTGCAGAAATCCATCATCGAGACTGTTGTCGAAAAGAGAAGATTCGTCGCCTACTACAACGACCCGAAGGAACGGGCCAATGTGAGGTACGAGTTCAAGCTATCGAATCCGTGCGAAGACCCGATGATGCGCAAGTACATCGAGACCCACATCGACGAGCTAATCTATATGTTGCCCAGAGGCGGCATCACCTTTATGTATAACCCCGATGACAACCGGACGGTCGGTTACATCACAAGAATCGAGTAAATTATGGCAACGTTTTTTAAGCTACATCAACAACAACGAACTGCTCAGCCGCCGCTTCGTGGCGAAGTGGTGGGACGGCAGACTCGATGTCCTTCTCAGAGCACAAATTCGCTTTGGGCGACGAAGTTAGCGACAGCGATTACGAGTTCAAATACGCGCTGGCCGACGAGGTGGACGCAATCATCGGGCTGGAGATCAACGATACGCACTTCATGTCCTTCAACCGGGATGATGACCGACACAAGGGCGTCGTCGTAAGACTGGTATAACCATGTTCATCAAGCAATACACATCCGTATATTACCACCACAGCGAACGAGACACGATCCGTCTCTTCGCTGACGGGTACATGGTAGTATTCAACCTCGACCGTACACTGGAGATGGACGATGGTATGTACTCGGTATCGTTCCCGAAATCAAGCAAGGGAATAGAGGTGAATTTTGATTTCGCCACGTTCGAGCATTGGCCGTTTCGGGATAGAATCGACATCATGCTCAATAATTCACAAAAAAGGCCCAGATCGAAGGGTTTACGGCCTTCCCTCTTCGGCCCGAGGCTCCGGAAACGAAGAAGGTTAAGCTGTGTGAACGATTGAAAGAGCGAAAGTACTTGGCGACATGGTATCAACCCGGCGTCGGTATGATCTCGTGCGAGTTTACGCCGATGGATCGCCTCAAAACGAGCGATAAGTACTCAAAACTCCTCGAATCATACCTATACGACAACATGAGCGGGTTGGTTAAGATGGAAGTATATGATGCAGTGTCGTTTACGGTTGACCCGGAGGACGAACGCACGAAAGGTATTATAATAAGGAGGTTTTAACTTGCAAATTAAAAATTAAACATTTATCTTTGCGTCATGGAAGGAGGATTAACATTCACAATAGGTAAAGGCTTCGGCCGGATGCTCACGAATATCGCGTGGGAGAAACTGACGGACAAACTCAACCCGAGGGAGGCCGTCGAACTTATCACCAAATCATTGCCGGGGTGTACCGAAGGCATGGCTGTCGATATTCTGGACGGCAAGATCATCCTCCGCGAGGACGAGTTGACGCAGGAGGTTCTGGGAGAATCTGGTCCCGGCGGAAGATTCAATGACTGGATCAGAGAACAGCGCATCCATCTGGAGGAGGAAGCGAAGGAGTGGGTTGATGGCCTCGAAAAGGTTCGGCAGACTATCGCGGACGCTGGCGGCAAGTTTGAGTTCTCGGTGCGATACCCGGAACTCGTCAGCTACATCTCCGGCGACAAGGACGCGGGGCTTCTCGACAATCCGCATTCCGATGCGGTCGAACAGATCAAGGGAACGGTAGAAGGAGCAAACAACTTCTTCGTGAAGGTCGAAGAAGTGTACGGGGTTATCGCATGGATGTGCCATTCCCTGAATACGTCTCGCTCTATTTTTTACCGACTCTATTTTCGGAATTAGAACGATCCTCGACTCGTTTATGACCACCGATCCCGAAGTGGAGGCTTCGATCCGCAAGCAGGACTTCCAGAAGCAACGACTGTCGGAGTGGATGGAGAACGAGGCGAAGATAGAAGAGTACCACAAAACCGAGTTGAAAGCCCGTGGAGATCACCGAAGGGTATGATGCCGGATGGCTGTCTCCCGATGGCGATTTCTACGGCCTCAACGGGAGCGTCGGGAACATGCTCCACCTCAATATCGCCGAACGGTTGTTGGCCTCGAAAAAAAGATTCCGGTAAAAGAGACGCGGAATCCGGATCGCTGGCTGGAAGAGAGCGGCTGGGTTAAGATTCACCACGACTGGATTCTGTTCTCGGGATCGTTCTACGGCAAAACACTCACTGAAATTCAGATCGACAAACTGTACTACTACGGAAATGTCTGTCACAAAGGTGTTCTGCTCCTCGGAACATCACAAGAACCAATAACCGCGACACGGCTCCGTGCAACTGAGCCGATAATGCTTAATAAACTACTGGGATGAAACGGTTTTTAGGGAAGAGGATTATGATAAACGAACGCTCGATCCCATATTCAGGCGAGGTTATTTCAGTCGGAACCACAAATATCGTGTTGAGATGCGATTCTGACATGTACGGCATTCAGGACCTAAAGTTCAGGCGCGACGAAATCAGTGTTGTATGCGTGGAACTCGGCTACGACCTTAACAAGAAGTGGTATGTATGCAGAGGTGACAAGTCCTTTGCTGTGCACCGTGGCGTCAAGGCATACAAGTAACGATTACAGAAGGGGCATGGGATTCTCTCCACAAGAAAAAGTTTCCCGAATACATTAAAAATATCTTAGACGATGAAATTCGAGAGAAGGCTTCACAATGGTAAATGGGCCGCCTATGTCCGGGTACTGGGCATCTGGTGGTTCATCCGCGATTTCGACAACGCGAAAAAGGCTGGCTATTTTGTCAGCATCGCAATGGGTCAGAATATTCTTCGGCCGCGCAAAGAGAAAAAAAAGACGCCCACTCCTGAACTCGAAGGGAGACTCCGGCAACGGACCGTACCGCGTCGGCTCCGACATCCTCGTAACGGCCATCCAGAACCCCTTCGACGATACGAAGAAGTGGCCGATGGCGAAACTACCGAACGGGACGATAGCCCGTATTACATGTATGCCCGAGGGTTGTGTCTACATCCCCTACGGCTCCAAATGTCGGGCCCGTATCACGGGTATCACCAGTCAGTCCACATCGGTGGCTGTACTTCAAATATTCGAATAACATGAAAAAAATTTCGACTGGCTTGCTCCGGCTCGCTGGGATCACAAGAACATGAACTTCGTTGAGGCCATGCTCGGCGACTACTTCGACGAGGAAAAGTGGGCAGAGATGTGGAACGAAATAGAGGAGGCGAAAAAAGCCTTCGAGAAAAAAAACAACCGCATCGCGCTCATGACCGAAGCCTCCGAGATCATTCTGAGCGTTTTGGAGAAAGAACATCGGGTGAAGCCGAACCGCCGAGATCAACTTCTCATTATCATCGGAATCGAACTCGGCATGCAACACCAGAAGATCAACGGCCTCAAGATCGCCGCGATGGAGGCCGCAAACAACGAACGACGTGGAACTGATAGCTAACAATAAAAAACGTCGTCGCGCGAAAGGAACACTTCTGTAATTTCTGCTCCGGCAAGATCAAAAAAGGGAGAGAAATACAACATCCAGACCATCAAAGACAATGGTGGGATATACACATGGAAGGCTCATTTCACATGCCTGATGGTAGTTCGGGACGCTGGCTATGACGACGGCCTCACGCAAGATGATTTCCGGCGCGTTGTGATGGAGGATTATGCCCGGCAAGGGAAATGCCTCGGCTGTCCTCACAAGGACGACATATGCGCTGAAATGCAGTCCTTCGAGGAGTGTCTTCCCTATGTTGTAAACTACATTTATAGCACATGAAAAAGTATTGCATCTACACTCGCGTGAGCACCGAAGAGCAGGGGCGATCCGGCCTTGGTTTGGAAGCCCAACTCGATCAGTGCCGCGAATATATTGCCCGGACACACGGGCAGAATATCGGCGAGTTCCGTGATATTCGCAGTGGAAAGGATCGGAACCGACCGGGCCTTCGTCGCGCGATGATGGAATTGGCCGCGCGTGAAGGTGCAACTTTGATCGTCGCCAAACTGGATCGACTCTCCCGTGATGCGGAGTACGCGCTGTATTTGCGCAACACGGGGGGGTCGATCTGCTGGCGATAGACTACCCCGAGGCGACAACGATCACCTTTTGTCTCGCTATCGGCTTGGCTCAAACAGAGCGCGAACTTATCTCGGGCCGAACGAAATCGGCGCTCGGCGTCCGGAAGAAGCAACTCAAGGAGCAGGGCTTCTTCATCTCCAAGGCCGGGCGCCGGGTGACGCGGCTCGGGAATCCGCGGCCCCAGCGCGGGCCGATGTCTCCGGATCAGTTGGCCCGCCGGATGGAGCGGATCGCAGAGAACCGGGTTGTGGACCCGCGAATGGTTGAGGCGAAGAAGTACGCCCTCGCCTTACAGCGCAAGGGGCTGGTCGCTGGCCGAGATCGCCGACCACTTCAACGAGGTGGAGATCGAACGGCCGCGCGGCGGAAAGTGGCATAAAATTGTAGCAGTCAAACGAGGATTAGAGTATAACGATGCAGAGTAAATTTAAGATCAATCAGACGGTGTTCTGGACCAAGAACAAGCGCTGGTATGTGGTCGAGGCTAACCTGAGCCCGGCATTCGTGGCGCTGGAAGGCTACCCGAATCCGGTCCCGGTCGCCGAGGTCAAGACCGAAGAGGAACTGAACGAGACCAAGGAGTGGGCGAACGACGGGTACGACTTCCGGCTCGGAACCGCCATCCTACTGGCTGGTGTTATCGCTCATTACGGACTCAAGATAGCGAAAGAAAACCTCGGAGATGTCGTAGGCATCGCCAAAACGATAGGAGAGCTATGAAAAATCGCATCAACTGCTATGTGCGGGTTACGGACCCGGAGACACGGACAGAGGTCGTAAAATGGGCCCAAAAAAACAAAATTCGCAATGGTTCCGTTTGCGACGATGGGTGTGATTATATCGTGTTCTATGACGGTTCAATTTCGAATACTAAGTTTTGGGGAATGGCTTATTAAAGAGGGGTGCTACGAGTTTGTAGACTTTGGCGAGGACATCCAGACATTCTATGTGATGGTTGGTTACGACACGAACAAATTCCACCTGCAATACTTCGTCGATTCGGAGGGAAGATGGGCCCAAGGTGTCACCCTGCGCGATGCGAAGGGCAGAATGTGCTACTGCATCGACGAATTGGACGACGATTTCAATACCGAGAATTTTCGGCACGCAACAAAAGAAGAACTTATCAAAAAGGCAAAATCATGGACATGTACTACAAAGTGAAGCCCGGCTCTCCGACGTGGAAGCGGGTGCTTGAGTTCGAAGAGAAGCGGGATCGCGTCTTCGAAATTCAGAAGAAGGTGCTGACCAAGCTCGGCATCGCCACCTACAAACATTTCGGCGGGGTGTTTTACAGCCCGAACGTGCTCCCGGTAGTGTTTACCTCGGAGGAGGCGAAGATAGGCTGGAAAAAGGTCCGGGGCGAGAACCACTACAAACTCGACGCCAAGAGCCCTGAGTACAAACGTATCAAGACGGAGCTCGAAACGATTCCGACGGTGTACAAACACGAACTATCCTCGGCTGTGGGCATCGAAACGAAGATATTTACTCCCGTTTTTGCTCACGATCACAAGGCCAAAGAGATGGTCGTGTGCGTTGACTTCGGCTGGATCGGCGACCTGACCGACTTCGAAGAGATTCTTGCGTCTGAGTTCAAAAGAGTCAGCGACAATGTGCAGTAAGAAATTCGGCATACGGCCGGAGGAGGTAGTGCCCGGCGCGGACGTTTACTACTACCACTACATCTCCGACAACGATCACAGCGAACCAGTCAAGACCAAGTTCCGCGGCATGCCGTGGCAACTTGGGTCTGGCGACTGGGTTGTTCGCGTGGAAAATGTCGTCGGTGGAGTTTCTCTCGATCACTTATCATTCAATCGCTATGTATAATCTCGAATACGACCGGGTGAACGAATTGTTCGCCGAATGTGCCTATCCTCTTGGCGAGAAGCCGAAGGGTCCGGACATCATCGTGGATTCCATCAGCGGAATCCAGTTTATCTACCGCAAGAAGTTCCAGAAACACCTTCCTGAGATCGGGAAGATGATCGACGACCTCCCCGACGAGTTCTTCGATCTCTCCGGGCCTTTCTCGCTCCTCGCAACGCGCCGCGACGGTACGATGTGGACCGGAGAGCCGATGGTTATGGAGAAGTTCCTGATCTTGGCTATGGCCGCAGGGCTTGCCAAGTTCACGCTTCCCCGCTCGGCTTGGAAGTTTCTGCCGAACAAACTACCCTACATCCACTTCGACCGCTATGAGGCTGGAGGAAAATGAGAAGGTGATATGCCTTGACCGGGCCGTCCAGATCGAGTGCAACCTCCGGATGTCGGATGTACGCGATAAGCGCCGAACGACCGAGCGGTTCTTCGCGCGATACGCTATCATCCAGATACTCCAAGAGATCGTACCGGGCATCAAAGACGAGCAGATAGGGGCATATATCAACCGAACGAGGTGCGCGGTCATCAACGCGAGGGAGACCCGTAGCGCGATGATCGAGACCGATCCGGCGTACCGGGAACTGGAAGACCGGATAAGAAAGCGTTTAAACGAACTACTCGGAGGCATGATGATCCAGAAGGTTCGCATGTACGGAGTGCTTAGACCAGACGGGCAGATCGACCCCAGTACACTGAAATACGAGGATTATGTGGGCTCTACGCCCGTTCAAGTTATCATCAAACATGCAATTCGATGAACTGTGGCTTTCCATTCTCATTGTGATGGGAGGACTGATATACTACTGCATGGGTAAAATAGAGGCCCTTGAAGAAAAACTCTATCAACTTAAAAATCAAAACAAAAATGCAGAAAAGCGAACTGATGGCGAAGATCGCCGACAAGACGGGCATCACGAAGACCGTCGTAAACAAAGTGTGTGAGACGTTCATGGACAAGATCGTCGAGACCCTCAAAAACGGGGGAGAAAGTCTTCCCTCAAGGGCTTCGGAACGTTCAGCGTGAAGGCATGCCCGGCCCGCCAAGGCTACGACATGAGCCGCGGAAAGGCTGTCACGATCCCGGCTCAGAACCGAGTCTCTTTCAAGTTCTCGCCTGCGGTGAAGGACGCTGTGAAGTAGAACAACGGGAGGGGCCTTCGGGTCCCTCCTTCATTTAAAACCAAAGACCATGAAAAACAATGAGATATTTGACTACCTCGAAAGTATTAGCGGGACGAGGATTTGGAAGCTGGTCTGGATTGCAGGTGATCCGCACAGAGAGGACGTGGAGGAGATAATCGACTCGGTAATGATATACAAAATTACAGTTAAGTAATTTGTTGATAATTATTGTCTAATAATAGCTTAAAAAAATCAACTTTTTATAACTATGTTCCGATTAAAAATCTACAACTATGATCCGTATAGATTACCGATCCGTTTTAGAGATCATTCGGGATTTTCCTGACGAACAAAGTTGCATCGAATACCTTGAGGAAACCCGCTGGGAAGGCAATCCCGTCTCACCATTCGACCCGACATCGAAGGTTTATAAGTGTAAGGGAAACCGATATTACTGCAAGAATACGGGTAAATATTTCAATGTCCGAACCGGAACACTCTTTGACGGAACGAAGATACCCTTACAAAAGTGGTTCATCGCTATTTGGTTGCTGGCCTCCCACAAGAAGGGAGTACCGTCGAGGCAACTGGCTCGGGACATCGGAGTGACCCAGAAAACGGCATGGTTCATGTTGCATAGAATTAGAGGCTGTTACGCTGATCTTGACACAACGCTTTGCGGAGAGGTTGAGATGGACGAAACCTTCGTGGGTGGCAAGAACAAAAACCGTCACCGCGACAAGAAGGTTCCCGTATGCCGGGGCCGCGCACATCGACAAAACTCCGGTGCTGGGTATGGTCGAACGAGGCGGAAGGATCGTCGCCCAAGTCATTCCGGACACGAGCCAACGAAGTATTACCCCAGTAGTTCTGCCAAAGGGTTGATCGAAGCGCTACCGTTTACACTGATGAATGGCAGGGGTTACGACACAATAGCCAAGCTATACAGTCGATTCTTCGTCGATCATAGCCGCGGGCAGTACGCTTCCGGAAACGTAACAACAAACCGGATCGAGGGCTTTTTGGGGTATCTTAAAGCGAGGAATTATCGGCGTGTATCAGATGACCAGCCGAAAGCACTTGCAAAGGTATGTGGACGAGTTTGTATGGCGATATAATCTTCGAAAGCATCCAAGTATCGGATTTTATTCGTTTCTTTGTAACATAGAACACCGAACCAGATACCGCGAACTCGTATATGGCAACTAAGAAGACCCCAAAACAGCCCAAACCCAAGAAGTTTGAGGCATTGATTAAGAAGGCGTTGGAGTACAATCCCAACAAAACGGGGAGTGTTAAGGTTTACTCCAATAACAAGTCGAAATAACATAAGGCGGGAAATCAAGGAGGGAGAATCCCTCTCCCTCAAAAGCACGATAAACGTACTTTCCGGTCCGTATTTCTTTACCCCGGAACTCGGACTACGGTTTGTAATGTGGTTACCTTTTTATGGTAACTTTCACTTTAATATATTTCATATAAAATGAATTTTAAATGACTCTCAACGTTGAGAGTCCGCTGTAACCTCTCTTCGTTGAGCAATTAAAAGTGAATGGTACAAAGTTAAACATTTAACTTTGAATTTCCCGCCTTTTTTCTAACTTTGCATCACATATTTTAGCGAAAGCTATTGTTTTTGGGTAGATAGAACGACCAATTTTAACGAAGCCAAGAAAACAGTAGTAGGTCCCCGTTATGCGTGGGCCCCTATCTGTTTTGGCTTCAGGTGCTTGTCGTACCTATCTACCGACAGAGTGGGGTCCACGTTTTTCATGCGTGCAGAAGCAATAGCAGTGTGGTGCAAACCCTATTGTTTAACTTAATAATTAAGCGTATGAAAAAACTGTTTCTGATCCTTTCAATGTCGATGCTTTTTTCATGGCATGTTCCGATGACAAAGACGACTACACGGGCCAAATTCCCTCTGCAATTAAGCTTGTATGTGGGCGAAACCAAAAATCGAGGCCGTAGGTGCAAAAATCAAGCAATGAATTTGTTGCATCTGTATCAAACAAGGGGAGAGGTGCGAGCAGAGCATGTAAAGGAACTGCTCGTATTTCCACTTGGGTTTCAACGGCACTGTACTGTTACGGTGAAACCCAAGTATAACATCTACCCTGACCCTTATATTAAATGGGGAGCGAGCATATCAGATGTTATGCGAGCCGTGGGGGATCTCCGACTAAACAAGAGTCAGCTAAATTGACCTATAAAATTAGCGATACTACCATAATAATGTACGAGTTCAAGCAAGGAGGGCTGTCATCGGTGGCGGTTGGTTTGACGAACTCTATACTAACTGCCTCACAACGCGTATATTTTATGAGAGAGCGGTATTTAGCAATAGATTCAAGCAGTGGAATGTACACATTCATGGATGGCTACACAACGCAATCGGCGACTATGCTAATTTCGTTTACTTACAAGAGTCCGCTTTGGCTCGTGGCATACCTGCCTCTCAGTTCAAATTAAAACTAAAAGCGGAAGATTCTTCCGCTTTTTTCTGTAAATTTGTATATCAATACCTTAACTTAATGTTGTCGGCGTCGGGAACGATACTTTCGATGGAGGCTACGGGAGACGTAGACACTATTATAGAAGCATTCCACGTCGTAGGCATATATAGGCTATCCAAGGCGCTGTAAATGAAAGCCCCTCTAAATGAGGGGCTTTTGCTATCAAGGTAGCTTATATACCGCATGTAGCTCGACGTATGCTGTTCCGGAACTGCCTAACATCTCAAACTCGAATTCATATCCGTCGGCGTTAGCTCGGACATTGTTTATATTCAAGCTCTCGTCTTGGGTTCCAGACGAGCCGGGGCTGTATTCTTGGATGTGTATAAGTAATGTGCTTTGCCCTACTTGGGGAACATCAACCCATAGTAGATATTGTCCCTGCTGAACCACCTCCGTAGCGCCCGGTCCTATATAAAAGGCAAGCATGAGTTTGTCTCCCGGTTTCACCTTGTATAAGGTAAATGGCTCGTTAACTACGGGGAAGGGAACTGAACACTCAACACGGGTCAATGTATCACCCGAGCTACCCGTGATTTGGTTTATGCTTTTTTTTGCGTATATTTGGAGCGGTTATGGACATCATTAAAAGCACTGACGCGGGAGGCTCATGCGGCCGGGATATGTGAGGATCATTTCAAGCAGATGCTCACGGAAGATACCCCCTGCGCTCTTCGATCACTTCAAAACTATGATTCAGGAGTGCACTTTTTCCGGATTTCCTTCGGTTGAGTTGATTCGCGCGTGCTGGGATAAGAAAGACTTGAATGCGGCTGGTATCTTCGTCCAGCAGACAGTAGATACCGAAGCCGTTCAAGGAGTCGATGTTTTTGGCTTTGCGAAGGGACGGTTCGGGTTAAGGAGTGGGCCGTAGTGCATGCCTATGTTGCATACGGGAGCAACCTTAAATTCGAGGTGGCCCCGAACGCAATCCTGATCCTCGACATCTTCGACGACTCTCCGGTCCGAATCAACAACAAGTCCGTAAGGTCTGTAACCGTTTACCAGTGGGGACACCGCGTCCCGGTATTCAAAGGCAACATACGAATCAAGCGCAAGAAATGGAAGCCACAAGGGAATGCCGCCTCCGCTACCAAGTAGCCGACGGAGAGGTTCGAGATATGCAGACGATGGGATTTCACCTGATGGAATCCCCTGATATTCTCGCGCCGGAGAAGCGTTCCTACGAAGAGGAGGACTATCCGGAGCGCGACGGTGTTAAGATATATCCCTACACCGTAGACAAGGCTTTCGAGTACACCGTGAAACTACTCTACTTCGGCGAGCTCAAAAAACCATGAACGAGGCGATCCGATCCCTATGGGACTCTTTCTTCGATCCTACCACTAATGGCGACGTAAAGAAGGCTCTCCCGGTCACGATATATAACCTTTACAAAGGCGTGAAGATCGTAGGCTACCCGACTAAAATGCCCGGCTCCGAAACCATCGTGCAAGTCATGGAGGGTGCTTTTATCTTCGAGTTGACGCTCTATGTGGCCGAACCTAACAAGTGTGATTTTAACTACCATATAACATGATAATCAAGTCGCTGGTTCCAAGCCTGCTCGTCTATGATAATAAGGTGATGCTCTACAACAACAAGGCCATCACCTTTAATCTTTTAGCGAAAGAGATCGAGATCACGAACTTCACGGTCAACGAGGTTGACATGGGGGAGTCTGTCATCACGATGGACGTCTACTTCGGTCCCGAGGAGGAGCCGGGATTCAATTTGAACTGGACCGTACAATACAACGGCGAGACATACCACCTCAAGAGCTATGCGCCGCCGGGTATCAAGGACCTCAAGTCGCTTCGGTACAAGTACACGCTCACCTTCGTTTCGGAGCGGGAGAACCTCAAGTTCTACCCATTCTCGAACATAATAAAGCTCACCGACGGTACGCTCCAGACCATCGGCATGAAATTCGCATTTTTAGCCGATTTGACGGAGTTTGTCGGGCGACTGAACGATAACCTCACTTACTACTACGGATCGCGCTGGAAGGTGGTTCTGAACCCCGATATGGAGATAAATCCGTTCCGAGCTACCGTGAGTGTTGATAAAACGACAATCTGGGATGTCCTTACGCAGTTGTATGAGTTATACAGCGTCCGTTGGAGTATCGAAGAGGATAACGGTCAAATCAGCATTAAGATCGGCTTCCCGGCGCCCGAGATCGAGCACATCTTCGATTACGGCGACGTGCCGATGGACGAAGCGAACGCCGACGGAACCGGACTGGTTTCGATCCAGCGCGTGAACGACCAGACGGACATATACACCCGGCTGATCGGCCGCGGATCGACTCGCAACCTCCCCTACCGCTACTTCAAGGGTGCGGCCGGGGCCTTCGTCGGAGACCCCGACGCAAACTCGATCACTGAGCTCTCCTACTACTCCAACCTCATGCCTAAGTCGTACCGCGACTACGTTCGGGGTTGGAATGATGCGACAGCCGGAAAGGACCCGGCCGAAGGCAACAACCCGTACTACATGCTCGGTTACTCCGATATGAAGGCCGGGCGGCAGATGTACCCGTCCGACTATGCCGACTCTCCGATGCAGGAGAAGTGGGGCGTTCGGGTCGGGGTGCTCGAAGACAACGAGGAGATTTACCCTTCGATCCAGAATGTATGGCTTGGCACACTTGGCCGGGCCGACGAGGTGATTGCGGTCGAGGAGGTGACGAATGATAACTACGCGGAAGCCGAAGAAGAAGGCGAATTTGCCTATAAATCTACGGAAATAAAAGTTGATTTTCCGGGAATGGACACGCGGCGGGGCCCAGTAGTGTATGACAAGCTATTCACCCAGTCCGTAACCAGTGAAGAGATGGAAGTTAAGGCAACGCTTCCTACCCTTACATTCAGCATATACGGAAAAGAGACGAGCACTATACCCCGAGGTGTCGAACGATATACCAAATGGTTCGACAGCGATCACTTGACTATGCCGAACTCAATGTGTACGTCCTCTCTGAATCAGGTCAGGTTGTATTCACAAAAAAGCGCTGAATGCGCTGACTGACATGGAGTATACTGACGCAAGAGGAGAAGTGCAGAATGAAGGCAAAAGCAAGTTCGAAGTACAGTTGCCTATGGGTAAATACCACGTTCGAACTGCCGTATCGTTTAAATGCACCAAGAATCCCGGAAGCAATCAGCACTATTACATGGCTGTTACCACCGGGAGGTTCAGTGTAGCTCCGGCTGAGGGAATTGGCCCATACCGTCAAGTATTCGACATCTGGATTAAGGATATTTGGGGCGAGACTGGCTCTATCGTAGACGTGTGGTGGCCGAAGATCGGTCAGCGCGAGGCTACGGTCATGTTCTCCGATGGCCTGCTGGCCGGAGAGGACTACGAATTTGTTATCGCGAAAGGCCCGACGCTCGGCAACCCAGAGGCCAAAGACCCTGAAACTGGCGACTACTGGTGTATCTGGGAGGACGACTCCAAGCAGATCGAAACGGTGGACGAGGAAGGAAACACGATCACGGTTAAATCCAAGTATAGGCTATCGCTTATCAAGTCGGACGCCGAACTTCGCGCCTCCGGTCTCATGCTTCCTAATACGAAGCAGAACGCGAAGCCGGGAGACCACTTCTTCCTTATCAACATCGAAATGCCCCATCAGTATGTATTGTGGGCCGAAGACAAGTTGCAGGACTACCTTGAAGTTGAGTTGGATCGTGTCGATGACGAGAACCCTACCTTTTCCGCCAAGCCGAGCGCGATCTTCTGCGAGAGCTTCGAGGAGCGCGAGAAGCTCCGGCCGGGAACTAAGATACGATTACACAACAACCAACTTATCGGCGAGACCGATCTGGTGCTGTATATCAACAACCCTGACCATCGCCTACAAAGAAGGCAAACTCCTTCCCGAGTGGACGATCACGGTGTCGGAGGAGATGGTAGCGAGTAAGACCTCTACGTCGGCCATACAAGGCGAAATTCGGAGCATTAGCTCCAACATCATGTCATCCTCCCAAATCGTTGCTGAGGCCGCCAAAACGTTCGAAACGCTGTTTCTGCGCAAGGATGGAATTGCGGCCCGCTCGTACTCTCCGACGCACTTTATGGCCGAGGTTACATTCGCCGACACGACCATGAGCGACAACTTCCGGCAAGGAGGCTTCGGTGGTTCTGGGTGGGGTATGTACAAGAATCCGGATGGGAGTTCCGTATTCGAGGTGGATCACCTCTTCGTTCGTCGCAAGATGAACGTGAACGAAATCGTTATCAATCAGATAACAGCGATAGGCGGCAAGCAGGTGTTGACCAGTGCCTCCGGAACTATTTCGGAAGTTGAGGACATCGGAGAGGCATGGCGATGCTATCTGGAGCAAACCGATGGAAAGCAGACGAATGAGTTCGCTGTCGGCGACCAAGCCTATTCCCAGATGATCGGTGACATCGACGAATCGACGCTGGAGAACGTCTTCTACTGGCGCAAGGTTGTCGGCATAGGTATCAACTATATCGACCTTTCTAAGACCGACGCGGCCACCAATAGCGACGAGCCGCATGCCGGAGACAATGTGGTTCAACTCGGAAATCCGACCGATACATCGCGGCAGTCGGCCATAGTCATAGATGTTTCCCGAGAAGGCGGTGCTCTGATGACATGGCTCGATGACATCACTGGCTACAACCTTACAGCCAAGGACAGCATCAACCTCGGCCGGATCGAAGAGGCAAGACGTGGGCCGAGGTCTTCGGCAACCTCTACGTCGGCAACCGGGACCGCACCAAGTACCTCAAGTACGAGTCTCTCGCCGACGGCAAGAACGAGCTATCCTTCGTTGGAGACGTGATCCGGGCCGCGGCAGAGGAGGCATATTTCCAAGGCAGCTTCATCGCTCAGGGGTACATCGGTGTGGGATCGGAGACCAAGGTTGAGAGCGTACTGGTCGGCATGACGGCGGATGATGCCGCCGTGCCCTCTGGTGTGGCGGCCAGCGAGGGTCAGATTCGGTTCTGGGCTGGAAAGCCGTTCTCGGAGCGGTACGATGCGCCGACGAAGATTCTGGAGGGAGGCAAGTTAATATCCAGTGAGGCTGAAATTAAAGGAGAAATAGTAGCCGAAAGCGGCTCGATAGGCGGATTCCAAATAGGGAGTGGGCGTATAGGAAGTATATCCGATCCAAATGACCCTAATCCCACCAACGGGATGTCGTTGTATGATTCGTTTATCAAGTTCTCGGAAAAATCATCCAACCCTATCGTAGATGTAAACGTTTTCATGGGGAACCAACGTGTTCTCCGCAACGACAGGTGCAACCTGCATGGCTCGATTTGAGAGTTGGAGGGATGACAATATGTTTGGATATAACATCGGGCTTCTTATAGATGTAAGAGGAGGTCAACAAACGAAGCAATACGCATCGAGAATGGGTACGTTTCAGGTTTGGCCTTACAAAACACTAAGGATTAGCGCCTCTACGACCATAGATCATAGCGTGATGTATGTGTCGTGTTATAATACATCAGAAATAACGATAACATTACCAGCGGTCGTGCCGGGAGGAGCCGAGGGCAATTTTGTTATCGTGCGCCGCAATTCGGCCAATGTTAAGGTGAATGGAAATGGGGCACGGATATTAAGAGGTTCTGCTTCATTAGAAACAAGCGTTGGAGAAGGTTTGGGGAGACGCCGCACTGTTTCTATGGGATGGACAATACTGGCTCTACAACCACATGATGCGATAGCGAAAGGGACTCGTTTGGGTCCCTTTTTACTATCATTCGTTATCGGTATTTCGATCACGATATTATAGCCGAAAACGGGAATCCCCGCTTCGGAGTAAAATGCCCTGTAACAAATCACGGGTAGCTCAACCGGAACAAACGGGCCAAAAGTAGTATTCGACGACGAGTTCATGTTCGACGGTTTTAATGCCTCCCACAAGGGCGAACTGACGCTTCGAGAACCCATCCCGATGGGCTCCATCGTGACCTTCTACGGGAGCTACTCGTATGCACCTCCGGCAGAAGAATATCTCCTGATCCCTTCGACTTGGGTATGGTCACAGACTATCCCTCTGCCGTTCTCGGCCAGCAATGGGACTATAAATATCCAGAATATGAAAGGTATCGTTGACCCATCTGCTACCCCGCTTGAATTTTTTCAGCAAATGGCGATTATTCAGGTGACAAGCGATGATGTAGTTGACGGAAAGATCAAGTCATTTACAGCCTACGCTACCGGGGATTATTCCGGAGATATGTGGATAACGGTTGAAAAAGTTATCTTCGAGTGCATCCCCTGATGACAGTAAAAGCCCCTCAGTAAGAGGGGCTTTCTTCTATCTAACCAGTTTGACTCCCTTGATTCGGAACTGAGACACCACGTTGACTCCTCCGGTATTCAGGTTCCGCCCCGTGATTTGAAGGTTACTACCACTCATTCGGAACTCGAACTGAGCCTCCAACTGCGACGCCGAGCCTCCTGACGTTACCAAGGTGAAGAAACTTTGAGTCAGCGTTTCAGCAGGATTGTACAGCACCGATACGGCGTTGTTAAATCCCATGATATGACCCTCAGTACCGCCGCCAAGATAGGCGTAGTAGATTTCCAGTCGGTCTCCGGTGCGTCTGGTGTAGTCCGTTAGCGGCAATGAGGCCGTGGTATTGGCCGTAAGTGCCCTATCACCCGTCCAAAGCCACTGACTATCACCTATGATTTGCCAACGGGGATACAATCCGTCCTTACTGATAGTAGCAAAAGCCATTCGTCCGGGTTGTCCTGCGATAGTACCGACTTCATGGAGGACGACCATAACTTGTCGTAAGGCCGAATCCAAGTGATTATCGCCGTATTGAACCATGATATATCCGGCCGTTTTCGTAAACGCTTTCAGGGAATGGGCCTTGCTCTGCCTGCTGATCCCCTTCAATAGGGATCATTGTACCGCTCGGGTAGAGATGGAAATTATACGGGGATGCAAAGAGCGCTGCGGGTGTAAAGTCACTAACGCTGATTGTCTTAGCCACATCTCTATGAGCGCCAGTCCAACCTACTTGGCCTGCTGAGCTAACGTACCCCCGATAACGAGTATTGGTATGAACGTTATATACGTCGTAAATTATCGCATCAGAATAGTCTTTATCAAGCTGAGCTGTGCCCACATAAGTACCGCCATTGGAACTCGGACCAGAATCCGGATGATCGGCGAATATAGCCACCATGTCACCCGTTTGGTTGAGAATAGCGTAGAGTGTATCATAGTCTCCGAAATCATTGGTCTCTACCCGCGACAGAGACAGTGCTGTTCCGCTTGAGCTACCCGTCGTTAGCTCAACCCATGCAGAACCACCCATGTCGTAACTCAGGTGAGCCTTGTAGTAGTCTCCGCGGGGAGTTTGATCCTCGTCAGCGCTACCGACAACAAGCACCGCTTCCCAAGAATTCGGACCTTGATACCCTATACATTGAACGGTACCTGCGCAGGGATAACCTTCCTTAGATGGGTCATTGGTAGCGGATGTATCAATGTAGATAGGAAACATTTCACCTAATTTGGCGAAAAAGTATATTTACCTACATCGAAGACGTTCTGGAAGGCGGCGATCCTTATTACAGTTTGCTCTCCGCCGCCACCGCCAAGTTCCGTCCAAGTGGTGGTGCTTCCAATACATGAGCCGGAGAAAGCCTTTCCACCGCCGCCCGTCTTGAAGGCGAAAATCTGGAAATAATCACCCTCGTTGCTTCCCATTGATATAAAGCCGTTGAAGACGCCTGATTCGGGGAACTGGTTTGATGCCGAAGCAGTTACATTACCCGTGTAGAACGGTATAAAATCACCGGGTTTGTAATCGTACACCAGACTACTTAATGCGCGCCTTCGGTGAAAGCGGTAACTTGTATTGCGCCGCCCAAGCGAGTCTGTGTGCCGTCAGACCATGTGACCGAATCGTCTTCCATATTTGCGTACCCGGTGTAAAATCTCGCCTTTTGGGTGTCCAGAACCATGTAGTACAGTAGCCGTTGGTCGCCCGATATAAAGATAGGGCTGGCGACGGCTATTCCTACAAACGATGTTGAACCATCGTTGTTATAGGGATGGTTAGACGCATCGTTGGCGTAAATGAAGAAGCCCTCTCCGTCCTTTGTTACGTTTATACCGGGTACTGCGAAATCAGTGATTTCAACCGTAGGCATGGAGGATTGATTCCACTTCATTTTCACACCCAAGCCGCCCCAGTCGCCGGAGGCGGTAGAGTTCAACTTGGCAATGACATCGGCATCGGTCATCGTCTGGAGAGTAGCCCAGTTGATGTTGATGGAATTACTGGGGATGATGTGTGCGTAGTCATTCGTGAAATGGAAGCACTGAATCCAAGTAGTTCCCTTAGTTTCTGCATCTACGCCCTGAGCGGGGTTGACGAAAAATGCCATTTCGGGATGCGTTCCTGCTGGACCCGGATTAGCCGACACGATGCGTAGGCGCCCTATATTTGCGGCGGCCGTCAGCATCTTGAGCATACCTTGATTGTGCCCTTATTATCGACGAACTTGAGACGGCTGTTTGTGGGGAGATCGCCCATGTTCGGGTTCTGTGCGGCGGCGGCGAAGGGAGTCTTTGTCCCGCCAGTCTTAACCGCGGCGATCCAGTTCGCATCCGTCACGGAATCCGGGTTGGACTGCGTCCACTGCGAACGGGTGTAGATGGCCGCTTCGTTCACGTTGATGACGAATCCACTGGCCGATGTCCCGTTCCAGCAGACCATTCCGGTCTGGTCGGCGCCGTCGCTGATGATCTTAACCTTACCGGAGCCCGCCATCGCATACAACGACTGAATAGCCGCCAGCAACGTAGAGTTGGCGGTGATCGCGGGTTTCCCGGCGGTGAGTGCGGTGAACCCCTTGAGGATTACATCCTTGGGATCGAGATTTGCAACCGCGTCTTTCGCGGCCTGCGTTGCCTCTGCGATAAAGAGGCTGGCGGCGACACGATACGGCTCACCCGTACTTCCGGTGTCGCAAAGGACGTGCATCCCTTCGAGAGTCTCGGAGAGGGGAACGTTCAGAATGTTTTCTTCTCTTGCGGCCATATATTTAAACGTTTGTTTGCTCTGCGGGCATGGGCGGTTTGTACTCTGGGAGAATGTCTTGGATCAGCATAGCTTTGCGCTCCATTTCTCCCTTGATATTGGCGAGAATAGCAGGATCAGTCACGGGATCGAAGAACTCCGCATACAGCGTTCCAATCCAGTCTCCGTCGGCATCGGTGAGGCGACGGAAGAAGAGACTCCGAACTCCCCGGCGGTGCGCTTCCGCGTAGACCTTCTTGTCCTTGATATTCTCGATGTCTGTGTATATCATCCAGTCCTCGGCGCCGAGCCGGGAAACGAAGTTGCTCCACTCGGCCATGCGCTTGAACTGAAACTCACTCTTGCATGATTGTATGCCGCTGTCGGGCTCTACAATCTCGAACGAGCACGAGAAGTACTGCTTATGACTCAGTGGGTGAGGTTGTAAAATCCCGACCCGCTGTGCGCTCATTCGAAACATGCTCTTCCACAGATAACCGTAGATGCTGGAATACACGGTGCTCAGGCGAGCCTTCATGTAACCTTGCCTCTCGTCGGTTTCACGCCGAAGGCGTTCCAGTTCGATGTCATAGCGCTTCTCAGCGCGTTTCACTTTGGAGTTCACGATAGGAAGGATAATCCCCGAGAACCCGGCCAGCGCCGTAAGGAAGACGGCGATCCCTTCCCAGTTAATCTCCATTGAATACTATTTTAGCCCCATCGTAAATGGGGAGTTTTCCGTTGTAAACGAGAACAATGCCGTTGTAGCGATCCTGCATTACCGTGAGCGATTCGTAGAAGCCATCCTCATTGTAGAAGCGTATCTCTCCGGATCGGTCCTGCTTGGTGAGGTTTTCAGACACGGAAATTCCAACGGACTGAGTACCGCCACCCCCACTGCTGGGGTGACAGTAACAATCCGGCTTGGAATTTACGCTCCACGCCACACGACTTGTAAGCTGGATCGTTGCCATACCTACGCGGCTTTTGACGGTTCCGTCGGCGTTGAATGCGAGCGAAGTGGGGCTCAGCGTCAGCGACGAGTCAGCGGCATCCTGCGTAATGGTAATGGTCTTCGACACGCCACCCCTGGTAGTGACCGTTACCGTTGTGTTTCGCGCGTCGGCACGAGCGTTGACATCGACAGTGATGTCGATTTCGTCGTTGCCATCACCCGACATTTTGTTGGAGTGAACCCACGTTGCCTCAGCGGGGATCGAGACGGTCCACGAGTCGTTGGCGGTTACTGTTACTTTTTGCCATTGTTCAGACTGTTTTTAATTTGACCTTCTGCGGTAAAATGGCAGGGCACTCGGATTCAGAGTGATCTCCTCCGGCTCAGGAGGAGTAGGCTCGACCTTCTTGACGGGCCAACCCCACATTCGCTGGAAGTAGAACGATCTATGTATCTGTGCCATAACAACTTACCTTATCGCTACAAATATACAAAAAATACCCCCCCCCTACCAAATTTTGATGATTTTTTTTACGAGGAACAGTAAAATCAGCAGTAATGCCCATCCTCCGACATCCATCCTGAATTTTTGCCACCGAGTAAGCGGAGTCAGTACGGCATAGGGTTCTCGCTTCGTTATTGTAACGATCCGAGCCTCTTTCTCGCTGGTGTCTATTACCGGGATGTCAGCCTTGGGAAGCGAATCCTGCCGATTCTGGAGTTTATGCCAGAGCATGCCGTTCCGGATTCCGGCCCAGCTATCGGCTACGGATGTTCGAAGATGCGACGTAGTGTCGGGCGTGATGATCTCTCGTACTTCGCCGGGAACTGGGACTTCGACCCGAACATACCCCGGATCGTCTCCCTTGTACTCGGTGTGGGTGCTGTCGGCCCGGTCTTCGCTCGGCTCCGGTAGAAAGCCGAAGGCATGCGGCAACACGACGCAAGCAGGAATAGTAGCAGGAGTCCGAAATACTTCGCCTTCCATGCCATCAGATCGGCCAGTTTCGTAGCGATCAGGCCCGGCTCGTCATGTCGGCCGCCGCCAGTATAGTTAGGGACCCCTCCGCGGCGATTTGCGTCGCGTTCGGTATAAAAGTGGTAGTAGGACCCATGATTATGGAACAAGCAGTGTAACCCGCTTGGAATGGCGAATACGAGCAACCATAACCAGCCCCACGCCCGAGATTGCAACACATGGCCGAACTCGTGGTCGTAGGTAGGCTCGTTGGTGATGTATTTCGCTCAGGAAAACGAACGAACCCATTGTGAATGCGCCTTTGACTTTGGGCGATGCGAAGAACACAGCTCCGTTCTGTCGAAGGATCGCGCGGTGGTTCGTAAACAGGAGGCACCAGAGCGCCCCGATGATCTCTTGCGGCAACTGCCAGATCGTTAAAATGATTCGCATGAACATGGCTATACGATTTTAATGGTGATGGGTTCCTTCCGGTCCTGAGCCTCTTTAAGAATCCGTACCAGTTCCTTCTCGTAGGGCGTGGAGTTGACGACCTTACCCTTAACTTTGTTCTCGCCGACCAATATACACCCGGCCGAGTCTTCGGCCGTGTTTCCTCGGTGGATCAGGATGCCTTCGAAGTGCTTCACGTTCTGCAAGCGCGGAAGCTCTCGCTTAAACTTCGGAGAGTAGTCTACCACGACGTTGTAGGTGCCATATGGAATCGCGGTCTCCGCGTACACCTTCTTCTCGTCGCCGTCGAAGACTCCGTTCTTGTTAAGGTCGCGCACCTTGTCCTCCAAGGTGTCGCAGAATTTCTTGCCGTCGATTGAGAGAGAGCCAATCGTATAGCTCTCTCCCAAAAAACGCCTTTTTTAAGTTCTAACTTCATAATTATCAGCTATTTACGTTAATTGCCTTGGCCCCAACCTTCGATCCGAGCGGCGCGACTACCGATCCGATGTCGTCGGCCATCTGTTCCGTCGCCGTGGCGATACGGCCCGTGTCGCTCTTAATTCCACGAAGGAGCTCCATTGATTCGGTCTGGGAAGCCATCAGCGTCGGGATCAGCCCGGCCGTCACTTCGGTTCCCATGATAAGTTCGTTCCATCCGGTCAGGATCGCGTTGATCGACACGACCTGATCGTACTGGGCCACCTGATAGTAGATCATGGAGTTCGCGGCCGCGGCCAGTACCAGTGCCGTGTCTTCGGTGAGCGAACCAACGGCCTTTGAGATACCAGTCAGATTGGATTCTCCGCCGTCCGGCAACCACTGCGAGAAGTCACCCCATATCTCGAAGTAAGCGTACAGAGCCTCGCGGAAGTCCTCGAACGGGAATTGTTCCGGCGTCGGAAGCTCGTCTTGGCTTAGTCCGTTTAAACGACGAGTTTTGCTCCATGAAGCTATCCATGATGTTCTCGACGCCCGGCATGATGAACTTTGCCGCAGCCAGTTCGAGAATCATCTTGTCAACCATCTCGTCCACGGTCTCATTCCATGCGTCCTTGGCGGAGAGGCTACCGTCTTTCACTCCGTCGTAGATCGCTTGAGCGAGATCGAAGGAGAAGGTCTTAAAGTCGGTCCCGTAGAACGATTCCACCAACTCGCGGCGGTTCTCGGCAATCTGCTGGTTAAGCTCTTCAATCTGTCGCCACATATCGTCTACCCGTCCCTGATCGAAGTCCTTGTCCTTCTTCTTGTACTCAAGGTCGATCTGTTTTCGTAATTCGGCCTGCTGGTTAAGTAGATTCTGCGTCTGCTGTTTCGCCGTCTTATTGATGTCGGCCGTAGAGTAGGCGCGATCCATCGCTGTCTCCAAATCCTTGTAGGCGTTCTCCAGCTTCCGGACGGCACGTTCCGACGCTTCCTGCTCCTCCTTGATTCGACGCTGACGCGCACCGAATATAGCGAGCACCGCTCCAAGGGCTACTGATGCGGCAAGAAGCGGGAGCATAGTGGTCATCAGCTCCTTTGCTTTCGCGTCGGCGATGCTCATTACGGTATTCACCAGCGCGATTCCCGCCTGAACAGCCTGAAATCCTTTTTTGGATGTCCTGAATCATTGCGGACGCCTCTTCTCCCGAACGCACTGCCGAAAATATCGCTGAACGTATTCATAGCGTCCCCGATCTTGCCTATGTCGCTACTCAGGTTGCCGAGGTAAGCGTCCATTTTGTTCAGTGCGGCCTTCGTCTTCGTGAACCCGGTCTGGACCTTGTACTCGGCCGCGGCCAAATCTTCAACCGCCTGCTGGGTGTTTTTTGACAGCATCCCGATTCTGACGCTCAAGATCGTTGATCCGCTGGAGTATCGTAGCCCTCTCCTCGTCGGTTCCGGCCTGAGACATCTGGAGCCGGAGAATCGCAATCTCGGAGGCGTTTCGCTTCTCGACCTCCGCCTGCGCCGCACGAGCCGCCGCGAGATTCGCTTCGGCCGCCTGAACCTCTCGGGTTCCGGTCAGAATGTCGTTTATTCCCTCCTTGATCGCCGCGAAAGGACTGCGCTCCCATGACTGCTCTTCGAGGTTCTGAATGATCCTCACGACCTCCCGGAGTTGCGTCGGGTCCAAATCGTTCTTGGATGCCTCATAGAAGTTCTTCATCATGGAGGTGAGGTTCCCCAGCGTCTTGGTGCCGACGCGATCCAAGTCACCGAATGCCTGAGCAAACATTTCGAGGTTCTTGATCTCGTCGAGATTCACCCCTGCGATCTGCCTGCGCTCGGATTTATTCACGGCCTCAACGCCCTGAGCCTTCTGGTCCGGTGTGAGTATCGTGCTGGACTCGATCCGCGCCCGCTCTTCGGCCGCTTTCGCGGCGATGATGTTGCGGCGCTTCTCGTAGTCTCCGAACTTCTGGACACTTTCGGCCATCTTCTTGACCGTCTCCTGCTCGTAACCGAAGTAGGCGTTCATGGCCGACTTCGCCGAAGTCTGCACGGTCTCTGGGAGCTCCTTGATCGCGGCCTGCACCTTCTTGATGTCGAGCACGGTCTTGTTGCCCGCCTCGTCAGTAGCGAAGAGGGTGTCCCAGTCGATTAGGCCACCGCTTTTGGTCTGGTATGCCGTCAGCGTCTTCTTGAGTTGCTCGCGCAGTTTGCTGAACACATCCAGTGTGTCGAGACCCGTCGTCGAAGTGGTGATCTGGGCCGCGAAGTTAACGTCGCCAGTCGCCGCCAAGATGGACTCATACATCTTCTTTGCTTCGTTCTGGAGCGTGATGTCGTTCGCCAGACGCTTGAGGTCCTTTTCGATACCTTCCTTGAGTGCGTCGTAGGAGGTGTCGGAGACCTTCATGTTGAAGCTGAGGGCAAGTTTTGGCTTATCGAGCGACTTCTGGGCAATCTCGGCCGCCTTCTTCAACTGCGCGATCATCTCCTCCGGCGTCGTGGCGATGGAAGGTGAAATGAACTTAAATTTCTTTGCAAGATCACCATACAAGCGCTCAACATCTGCCCGAGCGAGAGAGTCGCCTCGAACTTTTTTAAGGTCTTGGTATCGTTTATACGCCTCCTCCAAAACACGAACTTCACCTTCTAACTGCTGGGTCGCCGTCTTGTTGTCGGTTGCCCCCGTCTTCTTTGTCAGGGTTCTGAACTGCGACAAAATCAACTGCAATGCTTTGGCTAACTTGTTCGCCTTGGAAACATCGTCTTCGCTGGGAGCAAGCGAGGCGTCCTTGTATTCACCTTCCGTGAATTTGCGGTACTGTACGTTCAAGTCATCTGCATACTTAATTGCCGCCTGAACCTGCTTCTCAAGATCATCTACCCACTGATCTGTCGTCTGGTCGAATTTCTTGATGTAACCGCTCATATCATCGACAGACAACCCAACCTCTTTTGCCACCCTCTTGAATAAATCGCGCAGAGATACATCGAAGTCGCTACCGAACATGGAGCTCACATCCTTAGATATTTTATCGAATATGCCTTGGAAGTTTTCTGGGTAACTCCTCAATAAATCACGGTTGTTGGCGAGCTCAAGATAGGTATGCCCAGTAACCTTCTCCAGAAACTTGTTGTAAGACACCATCGCTTTATTCGCCTGCGATTCATCCCACGCAAAATTGCTTATTTCTAAAGGTTTGTGTTCTTTGCGTATCTCGTCTATCTCATTCAGAGTTTTCTCAAATTCATCTCGATACACACCGAAGGAGTTGAAGGCGCTCTTCATTGCATCATCGAACTCAATCTCTGCGTTGAATGCCTTTCGAATGGTATTAGCGAACTTGCGGAAGCGGTTGTCATTAGTATCGTATACCTGACCAAGCGTAACGGTTTTTCCCGTTACATCCTCAACCGCTTTTTGAAGGGCCCTATACATGTCTACGCCCCTTTCGATGTACGCCCTGCTCTTATCGAGTATAGCGAGCGTAGTGGCGTCGTTTACCTCTCCGGCCGCAGTCCATTTGAGCTGGCTTTGCAACCAACGCGCCGCTTTGGTACGCGCCGAGGAAATATCCTCTTCCATTTCCTCGGCTATGCGAGCCCTGCCTTCGGAAGCGGCTTTGGCTTTGATGTATTCATATATAGAGGCCGTAACACCATCATAATTGCCCTTCATTTGGCTCAAATACTCGTTGGTAAGAACGTAGGACGGTAAGATGTCCCCATACGTTCCCTTGAGCTCTTTGAGGGCTTCCTGATGCTCTTGGGTCCTCTCGTTTGTGCTCGTGATAGTGTTGGCTAACTTCACGAACCTTTCGTCGAGATCACGCGCCTCTTTCAGTCCTCCGCTCACCACATCAGACATGACTTCCTTGAGTTTTCCAGCCTCCTCTCGGGCCCTTTTAAATGCCGCGGCAATCTGGATTATCACCTGAATCCCAATAAACCACGCATTCGACATAAGGAACGTAGTGAGACTTTTCAGAACGCTCCTCAGTCGAGTGGTAATTGTTATACATTTGAGTTTTGCGGAGCTTATCTGCTTGACAGAATCGACTTGATCGAGAATCGCCTTCGTGTCTTGCCTATAAGCATTGGCCGCCGAAGATGACATCTTCCCTTTTGCAACAGCATTTTGGAGTTCAGCCTCAGTCAGTCGCTTAACAGTCAATATATTCGCGGCCTCAACCTTGTCGAGTTTACCCATTGCGGTATATAGAAGCACCATCTCTTTAGATAGTTCTCCCTTCACATAGGCGTTCCGAATATCAGCGTCCATCAGAGCGCCGGAAGTAGCAATTCGTGCTTTCTCGGCCGCCGTGAGCGTTCGGTATGCCGCGGCTTGGCGAAGCATCTCGGCCTCCTTCTCCTTCATAGATATGATGGATTTGGTCATGGCCGTATTCTCGCTCGTAAGCGAGTTAGTCAACAGCATATTGTACCCCTTCCACAAAGCCCATACCCCGATAATGTCAGTTCCGGTACTCAGAACCGTTTTCGAGATTTTTGGATAGCTCGATCATCAGGTTTCCGGCGCCTTTCACCGTGCTCATTTGGGTCGTTCCAACCCGATAGAACGCCTGCTGAATATTGTCGGTAAGTTTCTGGTAGATACCGTACAGAGTATTCGCCTGCTTCATCTGCATGTCGTAGAAGATACCACCCTTGTTGGTCATATCCTCGAACACTTCGGCCACCATTTCGAAGGGAACCTGACGTTTCGAAATAAGATCGAACACCTCCGAAGTGCTTACGACGCGATCCTTGAGCACGGTGAATTTGTCTGCGAGAAGCTGGATCAGTGGAATACCAGCCTCAGTAAACTGACGCACCTCCTGACCGCGAAGAACCGAAGCGGCACGAACCTGACCATAGGCGAGGATAAGGCGAGACATATCCACGCCGAGACCAGCCGCAACGTCGGCCAGTCGCTTGGTGGTGTCGTACAGCTTATCCGTTTCGATTCGGTATGCTGATAACTGCTTCGTGTAGGAAATCAATTCCTGCGCCGTATATGGTGATTCTATCGCCAAGCTAAGCGTCTTGCTGAACAGCGCATCAGCCTCTCGTTTGTCCTGAATGATCGCCTCCAGTGAAATGCGCTGGAGTTCAAAGTCGGCCGTGGTCTTCCGGATGTTATCCACCAGTCGCCATGCCCCCAGAATCGAGAGATACTGGTTGAGGAACTGAGGCATGCCGTTAAGGATTCCCTTCTGGGTAGCCAGTGCTGAGTTCTGAGCATTTATAGTACCCACACTTCGACTACGGGCACTGGCGAGCGACTCCTCGGCCTTCTGAACCCGGAGTTTTACCAGCGCCGCCTGATCCTCAAGCGTCTTCTGCTGGAGGAGAGCCTTATTTTCCCGATTGACTGCTAAAGCCTCACTACTGCGAGCCTGAGCAAGATTCTTCGCGGCGATAGTCCGCTGAGTGGTAATCTTCTCTTCGGCCAGCGCCGTGGCCGCTACGTCCTTGGCTGACTTGATATTGAGTGCTTGGATGCGTTCGAGTATCTTCTGGAGCGTCGTGAGTTCACGGGTCAGCGAAGAGATCGCATCCTTGGTCTCCGGCGTGATAGGCTCTATTTTGAGGTCTTTCAGGCGGTTTACGACACTTTCCAAGTTGTCGAGACTCTTGGTGCTCGGCATCTTGAAAGTCAGGCTTATTTCGGCCTTGAGAGCCTTTTCTATCTCTGCCTTCTTGGCCTGCCACTCCTTGTCGATCTCCTCGATGTTGAAGTTGAAGCCTACTGGGATTATAAGTTTATCGTCAGCCATGTGTTACTTTTTTTGCGTTTTTCGACGGATATAATCGGCCATCTGCTCTTCGGTTATCTTGCCCTGCTGGAAGAGCTTCTGCATGTATCGCTCTCCGGCCTTCCGGTTCATCTCTATCAGGTCCTTGTCGGTGTACTTGCTCGGCTTTCCGTTGCCGGGCGTCACCTTCCCGCCCTTCGGTTTCTTCCGGAGACCGGACTTGTCGGCCAGCATGATCGTCTGTTTCACCATGCTATCCACGAACCAGTAGCGATACCAAGTAAATAGGTTCATGTTGCCGTATAGCGTCACGATCAGGTCCGTTCGGGCTCCGATGCGTGTTTTTGAGCTATACTCTTCGTACTTGCTTTTGTCATCTCTACTGTCAGCATGTTGTTGGCTTGCAGGGATGCCATATTGCGAAAAAAAAAGCCGACCTCCTCACTGTTCAGGGCATTCTCCAGAATCCCGGCGTAGTCTGCCTGATTACCGAATAAATGCAGGTATCGCCAGTAAATCCAGTGGAACATCCATACCTTCACTGGATGGGCGAGGATCAGAAGGCTCAGGCACTTAGGAACCATCTTGCGGTTCATGGCGATAGCCTTCAAGGTCTCTCCGGGCGTGTCCTCGCGTGTAACGGCGGTATACTCGCACTTCGAGACAAGTTTTGACAATTTTTCAGCCACATAGTTCGTCAGTCTACGGGTTTTGTATTTCTTGCCGTTAACGTAGAACTCGAAGGGAGCGTTGTCGTCGAGTTGCCCCTGCAACATCGCGGCCCGAGCCTCTGCCCGTTCGTTGGCGTTTTGGAATATCTTCATTCTGATTAGCTTTCTTTAAAAAAGGGGCGAGCGTCGAAACACCCGCCCCCCTTTCGGTGATACTTTGTTCGCTACTCCGTCTTTGCGGCCGGAGCTTTGGCGGCACGACCTGCGACCTGCGATCCGTTCTTCCCGATGAAGAGATAGATGTAGTCGCGCGTGTCGGCGTCCTGACTCTTCGTTGCCGAAGCGTTGACGTGGATGTTGAAGAGCTCCGTCGAAGCACCTTCGCCTTGGAAACGCGAGGAAATCTTGCAGTTCGGGTAGACCAGCGAATCCCAGAATCCTTCCTCGAAGCGGAGGCGGACCATGCAGTTCTCGATGACGGCCAGCTTCTTGCCTGCGCCGAGAACCTTGCGGCCCTCAACGAAGGCACCAGTGCCAGCGGTCAGCGAAAGCACGTCCATCTGGAGGAGGTTGGTGCAAATCTCTTCGGCCACGTTTGCGAGGTCGCCCTCGAAGCCGTAGGTGCCGTCGGTGGTCGTGGAGATGATCTCCTGACCGTTCTCGTACTTGTGAGAGGTAATCTCCATCTCGTCGCCAGTGAACGAGAACGTGCCCTCACGGAAGCCACCTACCTCAGTCCACTCCTCCGCGGTAATATTCGAGAGCGTTTTCGGAGTCCCGGTCGTCGGACGCTGGTAGATGTCGAACCATGTAATTCCAGATACATACTGGAACTGTTCTGCTAATTTAGCCATAGTTGTGAATTATTTTGTGTTTGTTTTTCGATTTATCCCGCCATCCGGACGAGAAGATTTACGAGTTTGGTTGAGTAATTGGCAACAAGTGTCTTACCTTCGTACAGTACGTTTTGATTCAGGACGGTTCCCGGAATTTTAAGAGCCTCGTCCAACTGCGACATGATGGCGGCCTGCCTTTGCGGCATTAGCGGCCCCGTAGACAACAGCCGGATGTAGACCCCGACGATGACGTTTGCTTCGAAGAGATCGGAGCTCGTAGTCATCCGGGTTACGGTTCCGTTGAGCGTTACCGTGATGTAAGCGTCGGGCCAGTCGGACGTAGGAACATCCTGCGCCGTAAATGCAGGGATGGAGACCAAGCCACTGTTATTAATAGCGTCCCTGATCTTCTCCGCGGCTGTCAACTCCGATAATTTCATCACGACATTAATTTCGCATTCAACAAAAATTGCTGAGTGAGATAAGGTACGATGTCCTCACTCCACCATCCTATTCCGCGCTTCGGCATGCCATCAGCGCGTTGAGTACCAAGTCCGGCTTCAACGGAGTAAGCGTAGGGTGCGGAGCTCACCAACACCATCACATACTTACCCGCCGTCCGAGCGTCGGTTGCGGCAAGAGTAGCGTTCAAGAGCTTTTGCCCGTTGACCACCGTTTTCTGACCCTTGTAGGTCACGGTTCGCTGGGAGGCCGGGTAGTTCGGGTTATCGACCCATTGCACCATTCGGCCATTCTTGAATATCCCGATCCCCGTACTTGCTGTCAGTGTTCCGGTTTGGTTCTGGAAGAGCACGTCTTCCCTCATAAGTTTGTCGAAAATGCTCAAAGCGACCTTCTGAAAGACGTTCTGTATGCGAGTATCAAGATACGCTTCTGCATACTTTGCGAACACCTTCTTGAAATTGTCCTTTTTAGCCATTTTTATCGTCTCCCTTGTTGAGCCATACCGTAACCCCACCTACATCGGGATCGGCTACCGCTTCGGCCTCCAAAGCCAAAAAACGGATAACACGAGCGTTTTCCACCGTGACTACCACTTCGTCATTCGTCCGAACGTCCACCGACGAATCGGGAATGATGATAAGCGGAGAGGATAGGTAGTGACCTTCACGGATGCTGGTGTTGCCACCGGAGTTTCCCCGTTGCAGGCCACACTCACCCTCATATACCACGCTGAAAACCTCCTCGAAGGTTTCGGGATCAGTCTTGCCAGTACCGCGCCGAATAACGCAGGTGTGCGGATAGAAGTTAAAAGCACCATCCATTGCCGTTCACCGTTGATCCGGCCCACAACCCGGAAGCGTCGTAAATCTCAGCCTCTTCGGGCGTAGCTTCGCCGTACTTTTTGTAGATAATATTTGCCAAAGAACGCCAGTATTCCCGGTCTCCTTCCGCAACCTGAATCTGGCCCTCCGTGTAGCGGCGGTTGCCCATTTGTTTTGAGCTACCGCCGCCATTCACGAGAGTTCCAGCCGCGAAGTAGACATCTGCCGTAGCCAGATCGCGTTTGCGAATCCAAGTCAACGGCTCTGCTCCTTCGGCGTTGCGCTGAAAGGCCGGAGCACCAGACTCTATGTCGCGCCGCGCCAAGATACCGTTGATGACAGCATCGGGTAGCGGGTAGTTAACTATCAACCCCCGAAGATACTCCTCAATAGTTATGCTTGGTACAGCGCCCATAGTATTCTGATATTACTGGTTTTCCTCTTCCTTGTTTGCCGGAGCGTTGCCGTTCAGCACACCCTCCAGCGCCTTGATCTTCTCCTCGCCGAGCAGATTGACAGCCTCCTGAGTCTTGGCGACCCCGGTGTTGGCGTTGATCTTCACGCCGATGGTCTCCATAGCGGAGATGACGGCGGCGCGATCATACTCGCCATCGCCGACGGCGATGGTCGTAACGACGGGTTTTGCCGCGGCCTTGACGGCCTTCGTCGTCTTCGTCGTCTTGCCACCACCCCACGGCTGATCCGTGCTGGTCTTGAGGATGCAGATGTTGTTCGGGTTCCGGGGTACCGGAAGAACGTAAGCCTCCATCGAGGTAACGTCCTTGACGGGGTTCGAGAAGTACTCCACGATGACGGAGATGCGACCCTCCTCCACCGAAGAGTGGAGCACGTTGGGGTTGTTGTCCATCTCGTAGATGTTCTCGCAGTTCTGGAGCTCGAAGAAGCGGTCGGGAACGCAAAGTACGGCCACATCCTCAGCGAAGCTCTTGATGACGTTTCCTTTGCCGTCGCGCTCCACGTTCGACTTCTCGTCGATCTCGATGATCGGAACGATGCCGTAGTAGTTCACGAGACCTTCCATCACCTCCTTGCGGGTCAGAGGAATCTGGCCGGGATTCGGGGTGTTCGGGTACATCTTCATGGCGATCTTGATGCGAACATTCTTGTTCACAGACATCTCGCGGATCAGCTTCTTCGAAATCAGCCAGTTGGTGTACGGCAACGAGTTGTCGTCCATCCAGTCCTGAATGTCGAGGAGGTCCTGAATCGGGTCGTCGGTACCGCTACCCCAGATGCCGTAGCTCGGAACCTTGAAGCGGTCCGACGGGTAGTTGAGGTCCACTGCGATCTGGATGCCTTCGCCGTTGTTCTGAGCGTCGGCCGTGATGAAGCCCGTAGAAAGCCCCTCGAACACCATCATGTTGATACGCGAGTGCATACCGCCGACAGCGGCCGCGAAGCGCTCCAGATAGTCGTAGCGAGCGTGGAAGTTCGGGTCATCGGCGATAGGCTCGAAAGCCTTGAGTGCCATGAAGTCCGAAGCGTCCATCTGGAAGCCGTGACCGATCAGAGGTATCGTACCACCGTAGGTCTGCCATGCGCCAGCACCGCGGAGCGGCTTCTGGCCGTTGGCCGACAGAACGGCGGCGGCGACGTTGATCTCCGTGTCGCGCACGTTGATCTTCCACTCCGGAGTCCGCATGCGGCGGCCCCAGAATGCAAACCGACGCCAGAAGGCATCGTTGTACTTCGCGTTTACGTCGTTGATGACGGTCGTAAACGCCTCAACGCCCTCCCAGAAAAGAGCGACGTTGTAATAGAGAGTTTTGCTGTAAAGTCCCATAGTTATGCGTTTTTATTAAAGACCGTCGTAGAAACGAACGAAGTAGCCGTGCGTGTTCATGTAGTTCCGAATCATCGGATGCACGGGCGCACATCGCCGCGCGTAGATGACGTTACAGATGTGAACGAGGTCCACAAGCTGAGTCTGCTCGTCTCCGTAGCACGGAATATCCGCGAACGAAGTGGCGGTGGGGATGACCTTGATCGTTGCACCAGAGCCAACGGCCGAAGCCTCGACGAGGATGTCGTCAACGGCCAGTGCGCCTACGGCGGCCGAAAGGGTCAGCACATCGTAGTCGGCGTTCGAGTCGTCGATAGCCGTAACGGTCACACCCGTTCCGGTATAGTCGAGGTCCGTAACGTCGTTGGGAAGGTGCATAAGCACCATGCCGACGCGGGCACGGGTGCCCTCGAAGTCTTTCTTCACCTGCACCTGCGTAGCCGTAACCTCGACGACCGCGTTTACTGCAAATGCGTAGTGGGGCTGGGCCGTCTTTGCGAAATCGTCGCAACCGAACGGGGTGCCAGCGGGGAGAACGTTCCCGACGGGAGGCATGTCTTCCAGCGCCATATTGTAGCCAGTAGGCAGAGTCACCTCAGCCTTGCCACCATAGACGTTGCGCAGACCACCAACAGTCATGGAGTACTCCCGCATTTTGTTGTAGTTATAACCTGCTCTCATGGTTTTAAACAGTTGTTAATTAATGGTGTCGTTACTCGTCCCCGTCACCCTTGCCTTCGGTTTTGATACCAAGGTTGCGCAAAAGCGCTTCGGCGGCCGGGTCCTTCTCTCCGTTTTTCGGAGCCGGAGTCGGGGTAGGATCGCCGGGAACGTAACCAGCCGTGGCCGGAAGGCCCTGAGCCGTCAGCGTTCGCTCGTAACGCGAGTAAGCCCGCGAAACAATGGCTTCTACCGTGTCATCCTCTTTGATCGTCTCGAACGCATCCTCCAGCGCGATTTCGGCTACACCTTTATAGGTGTCGATAGGAGTCTTCTTCTTGTCGGCGGGCTTAAAAAAAGCCTCACGCGCCTGCCGAATCAGTTCCTCCTTGTGGCGCTGTCCGGTCAAACCTTTCAGTCTGGCCTCCTGCTCCTCTTCCCATGCCTTGCGACGCTCAAGCTCGGCCTTATACCAAGCAGGCATCTCTTCGTTGTCGTTAGACTTCGGAGCCGGATTCGGATTCGGATTCGGTTCGGGATGTTCCTCCTTCCATTTCGAAATGAAAGCTCCCTGATCGTTGTTGAAGTTCGTGTTGACCGAAGTGATGGTCGGCATAAACTTCTCCATGAAGGCGTCGATCTCCATATCGGAGTCGTCGGGCAGGAAGGCCATCGCGTTTGTCGCGGCATCCAAAATGGTGCGGTCGGAAATCTTTTGGGTTTTTCCCAGTCGTTCCTTGGTTTTTCCAAGTACTTGCTCTTTAGTAAACTTCATTGTTTTTCAATGATTAGTGAATGTTTCCGCAAGTACGAGCACCATTTACATGATTCTCAAATACTTGCATACTCAACGACAAATGTAAAACATTTTTTGCCAAGAACAAAATTTATCGTAAATTTGCGAATAAAAGTTTGCTATGTTCACTCGCATAAATCCCGATATACAACCCGTACAGCTCTATCCGAAAGTAGAGCGGGAACTCAGTACGGTCAAGAAAAAGGGATGGGTAAAAGTGAACGGAGCCAAACTGCGAGACAACAAAGACATTATCGGCCAGACCGGGTTTCAGGAAGCGATCCAAACTTGCGAAGCGGATGTCATTTGGACCGGGGGTTCCGCCTCAGCAGGAAAAACGTATTGTATTCTGTTAGAGGCACTTAGAGGCATTGGTAAGTACGGATATTCCGGCCTTATTATAAAAAAGGAGCTCGTCGAAGTAGGTACTGCGGGTGGTATTCTTTCGGATGCGAAACGAATATATTCCGAAATGAAAGGATGCGAATACTCGGCCTCCGACTACTCCTTTGCATGGCCTGAGTACCAGAGCTCCATCATGCTCACTCACATCAACCTGCAATCCGACTCTCAGGAGAAGGAGGCGCAGGAGAAGATGAAAAATAAGCAGGCCTCCTACATCGCCATCGACGAGTTGACCAACTTCACCTTCAAAATCTGGAAATACTGGTTCTCTCGAAACCGTGACGCTTCCGGTATGAAACCGAAGATGGTCTGCACCCTCAACGCGAACGGCTGGCACTGGAGTTCCAAGATGCTCCGGACGGCCGGGTATATCGGCGACGACAATTATGTCCGCCCAGATCGCGTCGGCAAGATCATGTACATGGTAGTCAACGGCGACAAGCCGGAGGACATCATCTGGGGCGAGACTCCGGATGAAGTCAAGAGCCGAATTGACCTTGAGTCCATGTTGACCGCTGAGATGCGGGCCGCAGGTCTGACCACCGACAGCTTCATCAAGACCTTCACGTTTATCCCCGGTAACATCATGGATAACCGAATCCTCACCTTCCAGACGCAGGGCGGAAATGTAGCCAACTTGTTCAACGTCGGAGAGGCGGAACGAATGAAGCTCCTATTCGGCTACTGGGGCGAGATGGGCGAAGGAGAGGCAATGGTAAACCAAAGCCACATCGAGGCCATGTTCCCCGGCCCGAATCAGAACCCCTTCGAGCCGTCTACGGAGCGATACATGACCGTGGACATCGGCGACGGCACCGACCCGACCAAGGCTTATATTTGGACGGGACTCACCTGCAATCGCGTTGAAACTACCTATACGGATGACGCGCGAGAGAAAGTGGAATGGGTCCGCGCCTTGAAGACTGAGTACGACATTCCGGTCGAACACATTGCGGTGGATGCCGGAGGTCTTGGTAACTACTTCGAGGACTATATGCGCGGTGTCGTGGCAATCGTCTCGAACCGCACACCTATAAAGAATACGACTCGGCCGGAAACGTGATCGAGATGGAGCAGTATGTATGCCTCCGCGATCAGCTACTCGGCAAACTTAGCGCCTACCTTCGAATGGGGCGACTACGCTTCGATATACCGGGCTCCACGTTGGTTCAATACGGCCGCAAGAACGACAAAATGCCCATACTTGATCTGCTCGTGCTCGAAGCCACCGAGTGCCTCAAGCGCGATCAGAAAGAGAACGGCAAATACTTCTTTATATCGAAATTAGCGTTTAAACGCAGGCATAATTATTCACCCGATGACCTTGACCCGATTGCTTACCGAATGATATTTGAGCTCATGGCGACGCTCAAAAAAGCGGCCGAGCCCGAATACTCGATGGATGACTACTATCGAGCCTTCAATTCGATGGGGGGTTGGTAAAATTTTTTAATAATGAAGATCAACATTGGAGAGTTAGCGCAAAAGCGCAGGTGGGAGCGCAGGCTTCCGAACCCGGCGACGAACTGCACGATGAATCAGTCGTTCGCGTCGAACCCGCCACAGCCGATGCAATTCGACCGCTACCCAAGGCGGTTGCTTACGCAGTCGGACTTCCTCAACGAGAAGCAACCGTCGGCCCACATGGTATATGATGTGTATATGCGTTCGAATCGGCCCAAATACCGATACGACGAGGCATTGCGCAAGAATGTGCCCGACGGCTACGAGCCCGTTGAGCGCGTTTCAGTGTCGCTCCAAAAGTCTATTCTTCGGCATAAGACTATCCACACCTTCGGCAACCCTATGGAATTCAGCAACGAAGGCGACATGGAAGACGCCGACATGATTTCGCAAATCAAATCGTACTGGAACCAGACGGGCATGAATAACGCTCTCATTAAGTTCGGAAACTCTTGTTTCGGCACCGGAGACGGCGCGATATGCGTCTACATGGACCCGGAGACGGAGATGCTGGGCTACCGGGTATTCTCCTACGAGTTTGGAGACCTCATTACCGAGTTCCGGAACCCGCGCGATGGCGGCAAACGCAACGTCCTTCGCATGTTCGACGACAACGGAACCACGGTCGTCGAAATATACGGAAGCCGGACCGTCGAGCGCTGGGAATCCATCACCATAGCCTCTACCGAAAGTGCGGTCAAGACGTTCATTCGCAACCTGACTGAAACATACTCCGAGGACGGCTACAAACTGGTGAGCACGGCTCGGCACGGCCTTTCCATCTGCCCCGTCATCTACCACCGCGAGAGCGATGTGTGCTGGGGCGACGTTCAGGGAAACATCGAAGACATCGAGAAACTTCTATCGGACCTGATGGAAAATGGCAAGTACTACAACTTCCAGATGCTTTTCGTCTCCGGAATCGTAGGCGGCCTGCCGAACGTGAACTTCCAAGGCAAGGTGATCGCGGCCCGAAACAAAGACGGCGACGCGAAGATTCTCCAGCCCGCCGACGCATCCAACACGTTCACGCTCTCGCTTGACAACTCGCTCAAGTTCCTATGCGACAGCGTAGGAGCCGTGTTCATCCGGCCGGACGAGATCAAGTCAGGCGATTACAGCGGTGCTTACCTCCGGAACCTATACTTTCCGGAGACGCAATGGTGTATGGACGCATATTCCCGGTTCGATCCAGCCCTACGCACACTCATGTACATCTTCAAGGAGTTTGTCGGCATCAAGGAGAAGAGACAAACGGAGTACCACAATCTCCGAATGTCGTACTCCATCGAGCCATTCATCCCCAAGAACGACAGCGAAGACATCCAGAACCGCGTTCAGGCTGTGGCTGGAGGAATCCTCTCCGTTCGCACCGCGGCCGAAGGAAGCCCGCTGGCCTCATTCGACGAGTTGAAGCGCATCGAACTGGAAACGGCCGAAAAGGAGCGCAAGGCTCAGGAGCAGGCCGCCGCGGAACTGGAAGCGCAACAGCAAGCCAAGGCCGCGGCCGAAGGAAATGGCGGAGCCGACAACGACGAACGGAACCAAATGGAAAAGGACGGTAAAATGCCGAACCGGGTCGAGTAAAATCAACACTATGTATAGAAATGTCGAGGTTTTTGAAAAATCTCGACATTTTTATTTGCAAATTAAATAATAAATGTTTAACTTTGCATCGAATCAAAACTACTCTTATGTTCAAGAAAAAGAAAAACAAAATTTACTCGCTCCAGTACGACCTCGACGCATTCGTGGTAAGGATTACCAACGAGCGCGTTGACGTGGAGACCAGATCGAAGACGTGGAAGCAGGTGTTCCTAAAAGGCACACCCGAGTATCTGACGTTCGTGTACATCTTGGCACCGCACATGATGGTCGATCCTGCTATCAGGGCCGAAAAGCGCGATGCGGAACGCGATAAAGAGAATGCGACCACTATCGCAAAACGCTCTTCCTCGCGTCACAGACCATCATGCGAGACCCGTCGGCTGTAAGCGGAATCCTCGACGTGTGCCAGAAGAGTCTCGACAAATACGCTGAGGCTCGGGCCGAACCGAGAGAGTCGGAGGAGATCGAGGAGCTCAAGGATGCCGTTGCACTGGCAGAAGTTAAAGTGCAAACGGAGCAGACCGCAGAGGCTATCGAAGAACTGGAGCAGGCTAAGGCTGCTCTGGAGAAGGCAAGAAACACCAAAACAACTAAAAGGCAGAAGAAAAATGGAACAAAAACTAATGTCGCAGGTTCCGGCGGGGAGTAGCTTTCAGTACACCCCCCCCCACCGTTCACGCCCTTTGAAATTTCTCGTTCTGAAACAGTATGTGGGTTTTAGCTGGGTCAAAAAGGCAGGGGAACGTACCGGAGAAAAGATCAAGGTACAGCGCACCAAGGTTCGCTATATCGGGAGCTACACAGAGACGAAGGACGACAACGGATTCGCAAACGGTTACGACGCGAACTACAACGAACGCACCTTTGACTCGGCCGGAATCTATGTGATGCAAATTCAAAATTAACTATGACTGGAACAGAACTCGCTCAGAAGATTCAGAAAGGAATCAAAGAAGGAATCATCACTACCTACAAGACGCTGGAAGAGGATCACAAGATTTCTCGATCCACGATCAACGCTTGGGTAAACGATGGCAAGTACGCAAAAATCAAACTCAAGAATCAGTGGATTCTCGTTAAAATCTCGGAGTAACATGGCAGAAGAAAAAACTCACTGGAAACGCATGCTCAACCCAAATTTCATGGGCGACTGGTCCCTTCCCGGAGGAAAGGATGTAGTCCTCACGATCAAGGGCGTGACGCAGAAGGAAGGCTGGAGCCAAGACAAAGGTAAGAAGGTGATGCTCCCGTGCATCGTCTTCGAAGAAGAGGCTGAGTTCGAGTGGGCCAAGCCTCTCGTCCCCAACAGCACGAACATCAACATGATCGTGAGTGTCACCGGGAGCAAGTACATCGAAGACACCGTTGGAAAGATGATCCGGATAGGTACTGTCCACGGCAAGTGGTTCGGAAAGGAGCAAGACGCGCTTCGGGTCCGAAAGGACAAAAGCGCTGATCTGGCGGCCCAGTACGACCAGTTCGTGAAAGGTATCGAAGCATCAAAGACTCGGGCCGAGATGGGAGAGCTTATCAAGCAGTTCGAGTTGTTCAAGCCCTACCGGAAGACGCTGGAAGCAAAAATCCGCGAGAAATGGGCCAGCTTGACTTAGACGAGCTTATCAACCATGTCGAGGAACAGCCACAAGAGATCGACAAGGAGCTCCAGTGGATGCAGGAGAAGACCGGATTTTTTTCGGCGTCCGAACTGGAGAGACTCATGTCGAAAACGGACACATGGACGGAAGCGAACATCAAGTACCTCTACGAAATTCAGTATCAAAGACGAACTGGGACGTTTATCTCGGCTCCTGCGAATCGAAACTTTAAAATGGGCCGAGAAAACGAACCGAGAGCGGTTGAGTGGCTTCGAGAGAACTATTGCCCGAATGTCCGGCACTACGACCAAGACTTTGACGATAAGCTGTTCTACAAGACTGACTTCGGCTACGGATTCTCTCCAGACGCAGACGTTTTCGTGGGAGATAAAATCCAAGCCGTCATAGAAATAAAGTCGGCTGTCGGAAACGAAGAGAAGAGCCTTATTTTCTCTCCCACATTCCCCTACGACAAGAAGCGCATGCGAGTGTGGGAAGAGCACAAGTGGCAGATTATTGGACAATTCGTCGGCTGGCCGTGGCTTGAGACGGTCCATCTCCTCAAGTATGACGGAGTAGACGACGACAACCCAACTGATCTTCGCCCGGTTACGGACCCCACGCGAGGTGTGTTATTTACGTTTAAACGCAACGAGGCGGGGGCGGCTATCGACCGGGCTACGACTCGATTGAAATTCGCAAACAACTTCCTCAACGAAGGTAACGATCCAAGCCAAATCAATGAATACTACAAGAAGCGAAAAAGACTCTTTGTTTAAGCGACTCAAGGTTGCCTACAAAGAAGCGGAGCGGCTGGCCGACAACACCGAAGAACTTGAAACGATCATCTACGGAAAGCCCACCAAGGCATACTTAGTGCGATTTTACCAGATGTTCAGAAACCAGATCAAGTTCGTCAACGGTCCCTGCTACAAGTGTCCGAAAATGGCGGACGATTGCTACGGCGGATGTTGCAACGAGGGAACAATAGGTTGCAGAAAGTAAAAATTTTTAATAAATCAAAACAACATGGAACAGAAGCAAGTAAAACTGATCGGGCTCAAGGTGCTTGACAATAACGTCATCAAGGCGGTCGAGCTCACGCCCGATATTATGAGCAAGCGGCTCATTCAGATCGTAGGAGAGTCCGGAAACGGCAAGACTACGCTGGTTGAATCGCTCAAGACGGCCATCGGCGGCATGAATGCCGTAGCCAAGAAGGATGCCCTCGCGCCGGGATTCCTTACCGAAGCCCAGCTTACCGACGGCGAGATCAAGATTTTTGTCGGCGTCCGGAAGCGGGAACTGACGAAGGGAGAGCGGCAGGGCGACAGCGTAGTGGAGACCTTCCTCTACGCAAAGAACGATGAAGGAGAGATGTACACCCCCATCATCGACGGAGAGTCGGCCACGGCCGCCAAGTACGTCAAACTCCTGACCACGGACCTCACCTTCTCCATGCCCGCGCTGTTCACGGAGAACCAGACGGTTCACCGGAAGCTGATTGAGAGCCTCTTCAAAGAAGAACTGGACGGGCTCGGCGCCGACGAGGTGGTGGCCCGGATCATGGACTGCAAGCAGGAGCGCGACGCGGCCCGCGTGATGTGCTCCAAGGCTGGAGCCTTTATGGAAAACTTCGAGCGCGAAGGACTTTCGGAGGCGCATCTGCAAGAGCTATCCCGAGTAGACGTAGACAAGATCGAGGCAGACATCCGCGAAGCTGAGATCGAGCGCGACCGCATTCTTCGTCCGGCGGATGCGGCATACGAACTCAAATGCAACAAAATTCGTGAGGAGTATCAGACCCGCCTCCGGGCCGCAGAAAAGGCATACGACGCCGCTGTCACCGCTGAGAAGGACGAGAAACGGCGACTCAAGGACGAGTATGCCGAAGCGGAGAAGAAATACAACGAGCAGGAGGAGCGCAAGACTAAATGGGCCGCCTACTACGAGAATATCAAGGCTAATGCCGAGACGTTCTTCTACAACACCGAAGAGCTCGCCAAGGTCAAAGAGATGATCGAGGCCCGATACAAAGTCATCACGTCGAAATTCACGCTCGCTAAGCCTGAACTGGCGGCCCCGGCTCCCAAGTTTGAGGGCGATGTCATCAACACCAAAGCCGAGCTCGATGCTACCAAGGCAGAGGAGGCTCTGCTCAAATTCCCCGAGAAGGCCGTGCCCGACACCAAGGCCGTAGACGCTAAGATCGCCGACCTCAAAGCCTCCAAAGAGAAGGCCGAGCGCGAGAACGAACTTTTCGACCGCTATGCCAAGTGGTGCGCATGGATCGAGGCAAAGGGCAAGTACGAGAAGGAACTCAACACCCTTCGCAAGATGTACGAGCGCATCGACACGGGTGTCGAAGGCCTCAAGATCGTTCCCAACGCAACTGATACCGACAAGATCGAGGTGTGGATCATGTACGACGGCCGCTACGACAAGGATTTCTTCCTCAACCCGAACGGTGAATCGCGTTACATCTTCCAGTATTCGTCATTCCAGCGTAGCGCTATCGGTGTCATGTTGCAGGCCGCTCGCTTGAATCTCAAGCCGAAGGCCCTCCGGTTAGCTATCGTGGACGACGTGGCCTTCACTCAGAAAGGATTGGCCGTACTCTCGAAGCTCTGCACGGACCTCGACGTCCAACTTATTACTTGCCGCACCGACGATATTGACCGCTCGCAGGTCAAAGACGGCGAAGTGCTGATGGAAAACGGCGAGGCGTTCTTCAAAAAGTAGGGTATGCAGTTTTCGTATCAGACCGTTAAGGAATTAGCGTCGATGTGCGAATACCATTACCGAAAGGGTGTTTACGAAGCGACGATGGAGCCTGACAGCGTTGAGGCGCAGAAATACGCCGCCGACGATGACGGGTACATGACCATCCGTCGCTTCGGAAAGCCCACTTTGCAGGTTAAGATAGGCCGTGACTGGCGTATTCATGTAGATGCACAGATTTCTACCATGCACATCGTCTATTGCGAGAATCTGGCCCTATACTTCCGGTCATCACCGACGTCAGAAAAGGGCATAATTCGCGCGATGTTGTGCATTATGGAGTACTACTACCGCAAGGGGATAAAACACGGCTTAGAACGCCGGGATTCACGCGCGGCGCACAAGTTTTTCGCAGAGGTGGGGCGTGGTAAGAACCACCCCCACTGGCTCGACAATAAGAAGGATTTTCACGAAAACTACATCGACAAGATGAAGCAACACATCAACACGATGGGATTGTATCGCAAGGAGTGGGGCAACACCGCCCGCTTCGACTACTTGAGTCGAATGATCGGAGAGGCAGTCACCGCAGAGAAGATGAAGGTCCTCCGGAAAAAAGGAAGATTATGGTAACAGTAGACCACATGCTGGCGGCCTCGCCGAAGCGGAAGCTGGCGATGCTACTTCCCCTCGGGGAATGGAAAAACCAGAAATTGCTCGAAGAGTCGGAGACCGAGGTGGCCGACAAAGAAGGCAATGTAGCCACAATCATCAGCAAGGCAGTACTCACAACCAATAACCCAGTTACAGACGCAATATCTTGGATGCTGTACGGCTACTCTATCGCAGACATCCGGAGGCGGATGGAGCTCAAGTGGCCGCTCAAAAACGACAAGGTGCTGTTTCTTGTAGTAGAACCCAAATAACATGGCATACAGATTCAAAGTAATGCACCGATCTCAAGACGAAATTCTGGTCCCAGTATCGGCCATAGATGACAATATCGTGTTCATAGCTTCCGGGAAAGACAAGGAGTTGCAATTTACCGATAATGTCATCATGTCCGTGGTCAGGGTGCAGGAGATGCACGTTCTGTCACCTGATTTCAACATCGAAGTGCAACGCATTTACGGAAAGAAAGGCCCCGTAGATATTCTCGTGTACCTAAAACGCTGGTACAAGAACCTCGGCGGCCGGATCGACAGTATGAGATTTCTACATATATGGCTACGCTCACTCCCCGAAACTACCAAATAGATTTCGTTGACGGCGTGAAGGATGCGATGCGGGAGAACGATACTCCCGCATTCACCAGAATATGCGGTTACATGCCGCAGGGATCAGGAAAAAGCGTCATCATATCCATGATCGCCGTGGGAGCCGCGGCGAAGGGAAACGATGTGCTGATCCTAAGCCACCGAGACGAAATCCTCAAGCAGAACTTCGACAAGATGCAACGCTTGGGGCTCACGTCGGCTATAGTCAACGCCGAGACGCGCAACATACCCGAGGCTCAGGTCGTCATAGGGATGTCGCAAACGATCTCCGTGCGTATTAAAAACCACAAAGAGTGGATGGAGTGGCTCCAACACTTCAACATGATTATCGTGGATGAAGCGCACCGAGGAGAGCATGATAAGGTGATGGATTACATCAACGAAGATGCCCATGTGCTTGGCCTTTCAGCAAGTATCTGCCGGAACGGGAATAAGGTGAAGCAACTCGGAGAATACTACGATTGTATCGTCAAAGGCATCTCTACGCCGGAGTTAATCGAGATGAATTTCTTGGTCGGTTCCCGAAACTTCGTGTATCAGGCCCCGGTCCTTGAAGACCTTCCAGTCGTAGCGGCGAACGGAGACTACGATCCTCGCGCACTCCAGATGCGGTTCACACGCAAAGAGCGATACGCGGGTGTGATAACCAACTGGAAGAATATCGCGCCGGGAACCAAGACTATCGTCTTCACCACGGGTTCCGATCACTGCGTAGACCTCACACGGGCGTTCTGCGAGCACGGGATCAAGGCAAAATACCTTTTGTCGGTCCGAAAGCCGGAGACCGATGCGCAGTTCTCAGGAAAGCGAGAGGACATCCTTCGGGATTTCCATAACGGCCTTTTTCCCGTGTTGGTCAACGTAGGCATACTCGACACCGGGTACGACGAGCCTTCGATACAGACCGTGGTGCTGGACCTCGCAACGAAGTCTTACACGCACTACTCGCAGATGGTCGGCCGCGGTTCACGGCCATATCCGGGTAAGTCGTACTTCAACGTGCTCGACTTCGGCGACAACGTGAAGACGCACGGCAAGTACGAGCGGGAGGACCCTCCGATGGGGCTCTGGCACGACAAAACGAAGGGAGGCGTCATGCCGACCAAGCTGTGCCCTCTCGGAAAAGACGGAAAGAAGCTCGGATGCGGCCGACTGGTACCCCAAACGGCCCAAAAGTGCCCCTACTGTGGCTACGTCTTCCCGAAGCTCGATAAGATATACGAGATCGAACTGACAGAGCTCATAGACACGGCCGAGGATCAGGAGAGCCTCGAAGTGTGGTGCGCCAAGAAGGTACTCGAAGACGGATGGTCTGTCCCACGAGTTTTAGCCACCGTATGTATCAAGAACGCGCCGCACGAGAAAGCCACGTTCATGCGGGTCATAAAGGTCCTAAGAACGAAGGAGGGGAAGAAGGTGAGCCCATACTACTGGGATTACTTCTCAAAGAATATTTTGAAAAACAAGGCCAGAAAGAAAAAGCTGGTATCAGAACAAAACGAACTCGGATTATAATGGCAAAGACACAGATTATCGTACAGCCTCGACCGAAGGAGCGTGGAATCGCTCACGAGGAGGCAAAACTTCAAGCACGGATGGTGATGAAATTCGCCGAGATTTGGCCCCACAGACGCGGACATCTATTCGCTACCTTCCAAGAGGTTAGCAGTGGGGTGGAGGGCTCAATGAAGCTCTCTATGGGTCTCGTAAGAGGCGTGTCAGACCTGATCTACTGCGACGAAGGGAGCCTGATCGGTATAGAGGTGAAATGCCCCGGTACCCGGCATAAAGTAGCACACCTAATTGAGCAGGCCGAGTGGCTTATACGGGTTCCCAAATGGGGCTACTTTTGCGATGATTTAGACGATTTTCTCAACATCATAGACGGAGGAGTGGGAGGAATCGACCCGGTTAAAGTTCTGGAGTACTGCAAGAAAGCAAAAACACAGCAAATTTTGTGGGATAAAAGTTTGTTTATTTAAAAACAAATGTTTAACTTTGCACTTGTAATAACGTATAAACGTTCTTTGATATGGTGGCACTCGGCATGCGCTCCTTCCTCATTCTTGAACCGCTTCTGGTGTTTCGTTTAACTAAGCATGCCACAAGGAGTCTTCCGGGTCGATGCCCCGGAGCCGCCGCAAATCCATGTGTGGCAATTAGAAGGATTTTTGTTTGAAACGATTACGCGTCATCGGTACGTTGGCCGCCTGACCCCACGATACGGGGTCACATGCGGGGTGGAGAAGGAGTATCTCGCTTGGCCCATAACCAAGAGATCGCTGGTGCGAGTCCAGCCTCCGCAACAAGTACGTCGTGAGACGGGTATTATTCATTGTTAAAGGTTCTTAATTTTTTAGGTTCCCCTCGAAAGAGGGGTTTGGAGAAGGTGTACACGGTGTACGGGAAAAACAAATCAGATTTCGGCGTCCCCAAAGTAGGTTCGACTCCTATCTTCTCCACCACTTATCACCACCACAAAACGTTTTTTGACATGAAGAAAATTTTCGCACTGATGGCGCTGTTGTGCGCCGTCCTCGTTGCAGGCGTGTCCTGCAACGACAAGAAGCCGGATATCAAGTACCAACTCGACGTCGAAGGTCTGGTCGCAAACCAGTCTACTCCGATCTCTGCCGAGTTCAGGGCTTTTGTCTGCAACACCGATTCGATCAAGATTGTTGCCTCACGCAACGTCTCTCCGGTCGATCGGGCGCTTATCGAAGCCAGTCTCGAACGCCAGCTTCTTCAAACCTTCGGCATCAAGGTCCAGCAGGGAACTGCTTACGACATCCTCGTCAAAGGTTACGTCCGGGAGGCTAACACGGGAATCGCTATTTACGTTGACAAAAGATTCACAAACTCCGCCAATCCCATATACAAGGCCAAACCCGAGCCTGTCGGGGAATTTTCCGCCGATTCACTCGGCAACTAATACAAAGGGTGTAAGGGTTTCCCGTTTCCCTCGGCCGGACTATAAATCCGGGGCTTGGTTCGACTCCAAGCTACACCCCAAACAACTTACAACTATGGCAGAAGAGTTTAAATTCGCCACCCGAGAAGAGTGGCTTGAAGCGGCTGTCGATCATTTTCGACCGACATTTCAGCAGGCATGCAAGACCAGCGGCCGCACCATACCGGAGAATCTCAAGGTTTCCATCGGTTTCCCAGACAAGGGTGGCATGGCGAAGCGTAGGGTTCTCGGCCAGTGCTGGACGGAATCCGACTCGGAGAAGCCAGTTCAAATCTTCATCAACCCCACCATCGCCAACGTAAACGGTGCTGACGGCATCCTTTCGGTACTCGTACACGAGCTGGTGCATGCCGTAGGTATTCACGGCCACGGTAAGGATTTCAAACGAGTCGCTTTGGCCGTAGGGCTGGAAGGCAAGATGAAGTCTACTACTGCCAGCGACGCTTTGGTCGAAGAGTTCACGTTCCTCGTTGACGAGAAGCTCGGGCCCTTTCCGCATACCGCGCTGTCGGGCATGAAGCTGTTTACTCCGTCTAAAAAGGACGGAACCCGCATGCTGAAAGCAGTATGTCCTGAGTGCGGGTACACGATCCGTCTGACGAAGAAGTGGGCTCAGGTAGGCATGCCTCTTTGTCCCTGCGGCCAAGCGAATTTTACTCTCGATACGCCCATTGAAAAAGAAGGATAATGGCAACACCTCGTATATACGACATGCTCCCTAAGCCGAAGAAGCGGCCGGAGTCAAGCCTCGCGGAACCCGAGCTACGGGCGCTTGAGTTGTACTTGTTCACAAATATGACGTTCACCGACATCTATAAGATGGTGTTCGACATGCGTGACAAGTCATACGCAACGGTCAGGACCGCCGCTAAGTCGCTCTTGGAATCGGCCGATGCGGAGGTTTATCTTACCGAGAGGTACCGAGACATCAACGCTTTCATAAACACCGGAGAGAGCGAAGATGACGACGTAGGGGTGTCGGTGATAAACGAAGACGGAACCTACTCCGAGGAGTTCATCCTTGCCGCCAAGAAAAAGATCGCAAGGCTGGCGCTGAAAGAGACCGACGGCAACCGTTTCCTCGAAAAGTTCCAAGACCTGATCGGCAAGCAGGAGTCCATGCGCACTGCATCTCTTCTCCCGCAACGCTATCTGGCTGAGCAGTGCCAGACATGCCGATACAAGGCGATATTCGAGGAGGATTTCCAAGACGACTGCAACCGATGTCGCTGGAAGATGGATGCGCCTGAAAAATACGACCACAAAACCCAATTCATAACAAAACCAGAAGAATAGTATGCAAATCAAAGGAGTCATCACGAAGATGTGCGAACCCGTTACCGGAGAGTCGGCACGCGGGACATGGAAGAAAATCGGAATCGTACTCCAGACGGAAGGAGAATACCCCAAGGATGTCTACATCGAGTTCTGGGGCGACAAGGCGGATATCGTAGAGGTGAAGTTGTGCGAAGGCATGATCGTCGCCGTAGACTTTACGCTCGAATCCCGTGAGTACAACGACCGCTACTACACGCAGGTACGCGGCTACAAGTACACCATCGAAGGAGGAGGTACCTCGCCCGCCAAAGACGATCCCTACGTTCCGGCAAGGAAGGAAGAGCCCGCTCCGGCGCCCGCCAAAGACGAAGTGGACGACCTGCCGTTCTAAAACGAAAGCGAACTTCCAGTTTTGGAGGTTCGCTCTTTTTATCGTATCTTTGCGTAAGTTGTTTTGATTAGCAATGTTCCGCAAGGAAGAGAGGAGTGCCGATTCTGCCCGGTCACTCCTCTTCTTTTTCGTCTGAACTGATCCGAAGGAACAAGAAGGCCAATATAGGCCAGCCAGTCCCGGACGCGAAGCATGCCGCGGCGACAGCCAGTGATACCGCCAGACATGCTACTGCAAATGCCGCATTTCTGTTCATAATGATCTGTAAATTACGTCTCCGAAGTCATCTCCCTCTTTCAAATCGGGCATGCCTTCCCACCATTTAACGGCCTGATCCGGGAACCATCGAACCCAGTCCATGCCCGCTTTGTCGTAGTCAGGAAGCAGTCGATAGTTACGCTTTATGCGGCGCACGTTCGCGCTTCCACCCGTCGCCAGAGCCCGGCGCCCGGTATTGAGATATATCAGCAGAGCCGTCTTCTCCGATTCCACCACATACGGGTTTCCGTCGGTTCCGAGGTGCTCGCCGAAGTAGCATCGCTGAGTGTAACCTTGAGCGGTGCGGAAGATACGGCCGCCTCCGTAGTTGTGATCACGATGACCGTCCGACTTGTAAATGATGATTTTGTCGTGGAGAATCCGTTGCTCCTCGTCTATGTACCAGAACTGGGTCCCAGTTCCCTGCGGAACCCGGCACGGAGTGATCGCCAGCTTTCGGTAAGCCTCTTCGACCCTCTCTTCCGGGAACTTGGTGCAGAGCCAGCGAAACAACGGGTCCTTGAGCCTACCGATGCGCTCCATAGCCTCGTCGAGAATGGATTGCTCCACATATCTGGTCGGAATCTCGGGTTCAGGCTTGCTGATGACAATACCATCGCTCATGGACTTGAGACGCTCGTAGGTCTCTTTGCTGGAGGAGCATCCTCCATACAACTGCATCCATTTGTACAACTGCATGCTGTCTCCGCCCTGCTCCATAATAGTGATCCCTCCGGAGGCATCACGGGTGCACACCATTTTGTCATACCGATAGGCATGGGGAGTGCCATCGATATAGCACTTCCCATGCCAGAATCGGCCATGACGCTTGAGGTTTAAGCCCATGATTCGTGGCAAATCCTCGAAGATCGCATCGTAGTTCAAATCGAGCTTGCCCATAGAGCTACTTTTCAGCCTTTTCCTTCGAGTATTTTTCCCAGCACGAGGGACAGAGGTGAAATGCAGGTTGGACGCTCCATCCGGCCTCTTTTGCCGCTTTTTCGGCGTCGTCCACCGAAGAGAAGCCGTCGGCATTAATTCCGTCCTGCTCCCGAAGGAACTCCTGACAGCGCTCGCACTGCATCAGATAATAGGTGATTCGCTTAATCATAGTTGTTTTGATTAAAAAGGTAAATCCAAGTCATCCTCGACTGATTTCGGCGCTCCATCCTCCTTGATCGTAGTGTCATAGAAAAGATTGTCGTCGAAAACACCCTCGTAGACGTAAAATGTAATTTCTGCCCCGCGTTGGTACACCTCGTAGTTCTCCTCGCGCAGTCGCTTGACGAACTCGTTATACCCGAACGCATTGTAATTGTTGTCGCGGCAATACTTGCAGTAGTCCTGATACAAGTCCTGCCCACTCTTTGCCGCCCGGCTCCCGATGCCTCCGTGCGACGTGGCCGCATAGCCAGAGTCGCGGAGCCATTGGAGTCGTGAGTCTTGATCCACCCGAAGTTTCTCCACAGCCAACTGACTGCTCTTGGACGGGGTGAATTTTCCACCGTTGCGAATGAATCGCCTCCGGCCCTCCATAATCCAGTTGAAAATGCCGCTCTTCTCCGATTCCAGCTTCTTCCCGAGCTCCGGGTCTTTCTTGTCGTCGCTGATCTTCACGTCGAAGTTGACGATCAGGTGGCGGCGATAGTTACCGTCGGAGCGGTCCGAGATACTCTTCGGAAACTGGTTCAGAGACGCGATGAAGAGCGGAATCTGAGTCGCCATGAAGGGCTTCCCATACGGGTCACGCGCCTTCATAGGCTCTCCGGCCACGAATTTCTTCCAGTCGCCGCCGGAGAAGTCCTCGTTACTCATATCCTCGCAGATGTTGAGTAACTTTCCGTTGACGGCCGCCATGTTGTACTCTGTTTGACCGCGTTTAAACAAATCGACCGCGGAGAATCCCATCGCCAGCCCGTCTCCGGTTCCCCGGTCGAAGCCGAACATCTTACGGATCGTTCCCGTGAACACGCCCTTACCGTTCTGGCCGGAGCCGATCAGGAAGAGCATCTCCTGAATAGAGAACTCGTTACGATCCACAAATGCCGCGCCGAGAAACTCCTGCAATGATGTGATCCGGTCATCTCCCGGCACGACTTCCGAGAGAAACTGCATCCACTTCGGGCATGTCGCCGTCTTGTCGTAAACGAAGTCGAGGTACGTCGTACACTCAAGTTCCGGAGAGTGCGGCATCGTGATCCCCGCGTCGATGTCGAGGACGCAGTTCTGGAAGGCCACGATCCCACGCCGAGGCGTCAGTGTCGCCGACAGCATGAGTTTGCGGAAGCAGTGGCTCACGATTTTCTTCGGCGACTCGACCTGAAACAGCGGCGGCAGGTCCTTTATCTCCATAACGTCCGTCACGATGGACTCGATCACGTCGATCCCGGTGCGGCGGTATATCTTGCCATCGAAGACATAGATGCTACCCTCAAGAAACTTGAAATACGATCTGCGCATCGCCCGGTCATAGGCAATGGCGATCTCGGCTTGAATTTTGTGGTTCAGATTCTTGGCCTCTTTCACCTCTTGAGTGAAAAGGGTCATCGGGAACTCTACATTTTCAACGAGATAGGTCTTGCAGATGTCATAATCAGGCTTCGACATTTTCTTTGCGCCGGAAAAATTTCACGCCTTCGATCTTCTTCTCCTCAAGCCACCCGATACTCTGCCAGTTGTAGGTGGTCTGCATCGAAACCTTGTAGAACCGCGCCAACTGAGCCCGCGTGAACCAGCGGACCCCATTGATGGTGATTTCGTCCATAGGTACGTTGTTATCCTCTTTCCTCATATTGAAAATTTTTATAAGATTGGACTACAAATCTACAACATCATTTTGGATATTCCAAAATAAAATTGGATTATTTTTATAAATAAAAAGGGGGAGACACTCCTGCCCCCCCCCGCTTCGTTTATGCTAAATCACTGATTGTCAGCGAAATAGCCAAGATACGAGAGTTGGCTTACAACGACACTTCCGTTGTGGTGTTTGCTGTCGATAATCGGCCAGCCCTTCCACTTGTGCAACGGAGGAGCCATCTTCTTCAAGGTCCTCGTATTTGCTGTACGGCCATTTCGATCCAGAGCGATAATGCAACCCCACTTCGATGTCGAAATCCCATCTCGGCTCAAATAAATCAGCTCCATGAAATACCAGTGCTTCTTCTTCGGCCGGGGCCGGGACCAGAGTATGGCGACCGTGAATATCACGATGCCCGCCAGCCATTGGCTCCAGCCGGGGAAGTCGTGCATAAGAGCCCCAGTTATGAGGCATGCAACAAAAGCTCCACATGCGGCGATCAACTCTCTTCCCATCGCTTCACGGTCATTTCGTTCAGCCTCGTCTTCCGCAGGATGCTCTTGCCGCCCGCTTCGGTCTTGATCTCCTCGCTGGCTGTGGCCTCGATGGAGACGCGGATTCCGCCGCCCCACTGTTGCACAAAGTCGATGACGGCCGAAGCGACGATGTTCTCCATCCGGGCCTTGGCCTCGGCGTAGCTGGGCGCCTTGATCCCTTCCAAGGGCGGTTTATTCTCCTCCATGCTCCTGCATTTTTTCGAGGTCAGCCTCCTTAACGAACACTCCGTCGATCATCTTGCCTTTCCGGTCTTTGATCTCGTCGTAGGCGGCCAGACAGCACTCCTCGATGTTGAGGCCGAGTTGCTCGGCGACGCATACCAGAGTGACGATGACATCGCCGAGCCCGTCGATCTGCTGATCCCGGTCCTTTTTGTTGATTGCCTTGGCGAGCTCCCCGAGCTCTTCCATGACTTTGCACATCTGGATGTGCGGGTCCCCCGTCTGGAGGTTGCGATCAAGCACCCACTGCTTGATTTTTTCGATAATTTCCGTCATTGTAGTTGTAGATTTAACTCGTTTATTAGCGACTCCAGATTCGGGTTTTTCTCCTTCATAATCTGGAGCGTCTCCTCGTAAGTAGTCGTTTCCATCGTAATTTTTGTTGAGCCCGACCTCTTTTCCGGCCGCATCGAGACCTTCGTAGTAGCCCTCTTTGCCTCGGAACTGAGTAGGGAAGAAAAGGTATCGCCAATGGACATTCCCAACATCGTGAAGCATGAAGAATCCGTTGTAGTAGTAGAGTCTGTTGCGGGATCGGAACCCCACGAACAGTCGCGGCTTGTTGTTGACCTGAATCTTGAATACGATCTCCATATTCATGGGAATATCGTCCCCCAAGAAGTCCTTCCTCTTGCCATAGCGCACCTTTCGCCAGTGCTCCATGTCCCGGCACGCCTCCATATAGCCCTCTTGCCATACTCGGGCCGCCGCTTTGTTGCTGTAAGGGTTGTCTTTCATTCCCAAGGCCAGTTGCTTCGTTCGGTAACCAATAAAACCTCGTCAGGAAGAGCCCCCAAAAGCCAAGATTTGACCCAGATTTTTACCTCCGAGACCGCATCCACCGCCCGATGATACGAAATCTGGTCCTCAGCGCCGATATTTCGAATCTGGAAGGCATAGGCATAGCAGAAATCGAAGGGATCGGTCTCCGGGTCCTCCAAAAACGCCAGTTTCGCGTCGTAGAGGAAGGGCGCAGAGGCGTTCCTGTCGCGCTCGGCTCTCAAAATGGCCTTAATTCGGCCGATCTCCTCACTTGTTCTCATGGTTTTTAAGTTTAAACGCATCACATCCGAGGCCCCGTTCCCGTTTTACCGGGTCCGGGCACTCGATTGTGAATCTTTTTCCACACCAGAAGCATGTCGGCCGGAAATTCCCGTCGTAATGCTCGAACTCTTCGCAGGGTCTCGCACTCCCTTGTATTTGAGCCGACAGCTTCCAGCAGAAACCCAGTCGGCGGCCGCCGCGATTCCGCACTTCCCAGTACTGGCAATCGCGGCAAAACGCATCCCGACTATAACAGATCGTTGACATTGATTACAAGACCATTTCCGATAACTGTTCCTTGCTCATATACCACGAACTCATGCGCATCGAAGTTCTCAGCGCCAAAGGTCCAGCCGCCATCCTTGTTGTACTGGGCCGTGACGTAGGGTGTTCCTTCTGGGAACGGGTACTCCTCGCGCTCCTGAACCCAGACGGGCGTAGGAGCCACCTTCTCGCCCTCGTCGTCAACCCACTCCTTCACGAAGCCGATCTTGCCCTCCGAGAACTCGTCGCTCACAGCGCCGTCGAACTCCACGCAGTCGTCGGAGTAGCCCGTGACCACGATGATGTTCGCCTTTTTGCACGCATCCAGAAGCGCCTCGTCGATCTCGTCCATATACTCCATCGCATTGAGCGACATAGCCACGAGAGAAGGCTTCGGGTTCTTGATGGCGAGCTCCCGAATAGCGATCCGAGACTGAGCGTAGGGCGGCTCTCCGTATTCGTGTGCCGGGACCAGACCCAGCTTCACGGGGGTTCCGGGGATGTAGGGCACGACTCCCGGCTCGGCAAGATGCCAGTAGGCCAGAATCATAACGTTCTCGAACGAGGAGGCGCCGACGTAATCCCCGATCTCGGGAATCTCGATCTCCGGCACGAGGGCCTGCCGCTCCTCGTTACTCAGGACCGTGTAGCGCATGACTTCCTCCGGCGTTCCCAGTTTACGCGCCAGCGTCACCGCCATCTCGCACACATGAAGCTCGTGGGCCTCGTACATGATGGAGAAGTTCTCGCCACCGTTCTGGCGCCGGATGTCGATGCGCTTCTTGTAGATGTTCGGAAGCTGATTGTAAACCTCCTGATACGACTCCTTTACGCCCTCGTAAGCCTCCTTCATCTTGGCGAACTTCTCCGTCTTCTCCTTCTCGATCTGGGTCTTCATCTCCTCGTCGGTGTAGTTCCAGAGGGTCTTCTCGCCGACCTTGACCATCTGGACCCGGTTCGAAGGCTCGTGCAGACCCACTTCGATGTGGCGGCCGATGTCGATGCTGTCCATGTGCATGGCCGGGAGCGACAGCTTCGTGTCGTTATCGCCGATGACGGTCATGTACTCTCCATTTTCGGTCGCCTCGATTCGCACGACCATGAATGTGATGTGTTTCATTATTTCAGTTTTTCAATAAATTCCACTACCTGATTAAATCGTGTGTCATCCGTTTTAGGAAAGACAGCCTCGTACATCCGCTTAATCATAGCCGTGTCGTACACAGTAAGACTGCTGACTTGGCTCGGATCGACATTATGGTTCACTCCGTTCATCTCAACCCGAACCGTGTAGTCGTATGGATTGACGCTTTTAAGGAACATGTAGTCATACGCGCCCCCTTTAACCCGGAGCAGAGTCCCCGGCGCTATCTTCGACAATTCCTCGTAAGTCATACCCCCATAATGTCAAAGAGTGGAACCGAATGGAAGAAGATGTGATCGTCTGATTTGAGCCTCAGAGTAAGAGTGCCGTCTCCTTGAGGAATGATGTCTTCGAGCACGGGCGTCGAAAACTTATCGTCCGGAAAGTTGGCTTTGAACGTTTGTTTGATCTGGTCCAGATGCTCCGCGATGTAGGACGCAACGGAACGGGGCTCTTTCGCCTCCTTGTTCTGATTCGGGGTGTCGAACATGCCGCAGTCCTCGAAGTGGTCGTAGTAGTCATCCTGAACGCGCTCCACGTCGCTTTCAGCCGCTACCACGGGCCAAGTCTTCTCGAAAGCGTCGTGGGTGATGTCCGCCTTCTCATAGTAGTGAACCGAAGAGGCAGGCCGCGTCCGGAACTGAGTGTGTTCGCTCGGGTCCTCGCCGTCGATGCAGGCAATCAGGAGCATGAAATCTCCTTTGTCATCCGAATACTGGGCCGAAACGATGCGGCCCAAACTCCCGTCTTCGGGAAAAATAACGTGTTGTGTTTTCATAGCAATGTGTAAAAGTAAATAAAATTCCTGACAATAGGAAACCTCAGCTTGGAAATTTCCTCTAAAAATTCTCGCTTAGTAACCGGGGCCGGACACCAGTCCCGGTAGAGAGGGTAAAGGACCGAAACGGGCTGGCTCGAACACTTCGTTGCGTAGCCGGGCCGAGCGTAAAGCCCCTTTTCGACCATAAAGTTCAGAACGTGGAAAGTCGGAGTGTCGGGAGCTTCCGGCCAGCATATCAAAGCCCGCCTCCCCACGACCGGGATGCCGAGCTCGATCAGAGCCTCCCGGTTCTCGTCCTCCTCTCCGGGGAAAGCCTTGCGGATTCTAACCCAACTCGCTCTTCCCCGCAAAGTGCTTATCAACTGCCGCATAAGCCTTATCTACCACTTCACAAATCTCCTCGAATTCCATCTCGTCGCTCCACTCCTGCCCGACAAACGCGCAGAACATCTGCATCCACATCGCGTCGGGCTTAGGATCGTCCATAAATAACATCCAATCCCGATTCGTGTGCCACCCATCTTTCTCGTAATAAACCGTAGTGCCATCCTCAAAACACACCTCTACCTTGTCATCGCAGGGAAAAATTCTCGTCGCTCTTAGGCCGCTTCCGTTCACTACCGGAGCCCCTTCCAGCGCCTTCTTCAAATCAAAAGGTTTCATTGTAATCGTGTCTTAGTCGCGCCGACATCACTCTCCCGATGTCGATGCCGTATTTTCCGCAAAAAGCCAAGAGCCGGAGCAGTGCGCCCGCAACCCGGTCCTCGACCGTGAATTGAATCTTGTTCTCGTAGATGGTCTTGTAGTTGCCGCTCCCCATCCCCTCCAGAGCTCCCTCCGGCATCCAGCCCTCCGCTTCGGCCGCGAGCAGAACCCGGCCCAACTCCAGTTGGATCAGGGCGAGCTCCCTTGCGAAGAACGCCGGGTCCGCCGCAACGGGGCACTTCTTCTGCAAGTCGTATTCCCCGTGTCGGTCCAGCAACTCGCAGGCCATGCCCGCAATCGAGGTTAGTTGCTGGTAAGATTCGAAAGCCATGCCTTCTTCGCTTTTAACAGCCGCTTCTCCCAAGAGTCGAAGAAACTGCCAAATTCATAGACCTTTTTCCTGAACTCGCTCCGGTCACTCGCCCCCGACTTGGAGCACGAGATGTGGAGTTTTACCCTAAAAATACCATCCTTCTTCCGGCACTCCTCGTAGTACAAGTCCCCGGCCCCGATTTCGCGCTCGCAAAGCTCGCAGACGTGCGCCCTCCGCGCCCGGACGTAACGTTTTCCGATTACTTTAAAATCTTTCATATCGTTTAGGTTTAATTTGGTTCAGAATCCACTCCCGTCTCCTCGCCGCCAACTCTGTTCGCGCTTTCGAGGTGTTGGTGAAAACGGCAACAAACGTCTCCCCAACCCTGAGCACACAGCCTCCCTCCCTGACCGGGATCAGGCGGAGGTGCTCCTTAGCGGCCGCGCGTAGCTGTCTGAGTCTATAAGTGTTCATTCAGGTATTCGTAAAGTTCTCTTAAATCCTCTTGTTCCGAAACGAAGTCGATGTAGGGAGTGAAAACCCAGTACTCGTGCCCGTGACGGTGGTAGCCGAAGTGGTGGAGTAGCTGGCCGAAAGCGTTCCGGCTCATGGCAGGCAGAAACACCACTCCCTTGTTGTCCGCCAAGAAACGCTGGTAGATCGTCTCGAAGCGTAGCCGATGCCGCCGATCCGTCTCTCTCCGGTACGGGCTCATGTTACGCTTCATCTCGAAGCGGTGGAAGAGCTCCTCGTTATGGCTGTACGGAACCATACACTCTTACAGATTGCGTCTTAGGATTCCTCCCGTCCAGAAGCCCGACTTCAAATCCAAGGCCGCGCAGGACCTCGAAGAACTTCGGCCGATACGGTTTCGGCTCGATCTCTGCGATGATCGCGTCCACCGCAACGTGACCTCTATATATATGGTGCGGGTCCACCCTCGGAACCCAGTCCTTCGCCGCGAAGTATGCCTGCATCTTCGGGCCCCAGAAATCCTTCTGGTATCTACTTCCTGACGACATACTCCGAATCGCTTTTGTAGAGCCGAAGGGAGTCCTCGGCGCTGAATAGTGAAACCTGACGTTTATTCCCCCGACCCTTGAACTGAAACACCTCAAAACCGCACGCCCGCACGATGCGGCCGAACTCCGGGAGCGAGAGCCGTCCGTAGATCGGCTTCTTCTTCGCCTCGCACCAAGAGACGTACACTTTCAGAAGACCATCGAGCGGTACCGTCCCCGGCGCCATGCAGACCCGCGGGACCGGAGAGATGAGGCAGGACTCCATGAACTCCTCGAAAACTTCTTTATTAAAAGGTATCGACATAAATGATTAACGTTTAACTTCTGCAAAGCTATAATAAAATTCCAATATATGCAAATAAATTGGAAAATATTTTTCAGATCACGGGGGTAGGTTTCGATTTGTTACCTTTTTCGGAAGGATAACTCAACGCGGCTTGATAAAAAAATCCAAATAGGGTTAACCATTGGAATGGGGTGTGATTATCAGCCGATAACGTGTTTTCAGATGCAGGATTTCGCTTAACTTCCTATTTTTGGGCTTTCGAACTTATTTTTTTTTTTTTTGGTGTATAGTTACCTGTATAGTTACTTTTAGTAACCAAGCGAAGTGTGGTGTGTATCAGCGGTTTGTAAATAAAATATGCAAGTTTTGGAAAATTATTATAAGCGAGTTGATTTGTAAATGCCTGATAATAAGCAAGTTATGAGTAACTATACAAGTAACTATACAGAAAAATATTTTGAGAGTTTTTTTTCACCCAAAATAGGAAGTTAAGACTGTTTTAAAGGATATTTGGAGATAAAGTGCTTATACAGAGGTAGTTCGAATACTCAACCCAACTGGATTATTATTATCAAGGGGCGTTGAGTTTTGACCACCATTTTTTAAAATATTTTATAAAATGTTTAAACACCGATTTTGCGTAAACCGCTGATACAGAGCGAGTTATAATTATTAAAAATTTTTACTAATTTATTAAAAAAAAAAATTAATACATCAGAGTCCACTTTTTGGACCGGGGACCGCGATGAACCCCCCCCCGCCCCTATGCGGGCCCCCGCCCCCGGATCGGTTCGCGCTGGCAGTCAGCACACAAGCGGCCCCAAAATCGCGGCCACAATGCGCACGGGGTCGATTTGGTCGTTTTTGTTTACACGGCCCGCAATCACGTTTCGGGGCCGTTACATTTTACATAACGTTAGTTAGGTCGAATTCTGGAGCCTTTTTGCAAACCCTTGAAAACAAATGCGAAACGGTGAAAACGACCATTTTGACCC
>VOFK01000377.1_pt1 | contig 61167 bp, 81 predicted proteins | sample 5384121 | NCBI WGS metagenome assembly VOFK01 (sample SAMN12384730, study PRJNA508395) | human gut metagenome | isolation source: healthy gut J | host: Homo sapiens | reverse complement strand
TCGCCTCGGCATCCTGAAAGCCCACAACACAAGCGGCTCCATGCAGGAGCTGCGGATGAAATTTGACTCGATGACGAGCCATGATATTACCTATGTCGGCATCATCCAGACGGCCCGCGCCTCCGGCATGAAGGAATTTCCGCTGCCCTATGTCATGACCAACTGCCACAACAGCCTTTGCGCTGTCGGCGGCACCATCAACGAGGACGACCACCAGTTTGCCCTGTCCGCCGCGCACAAGTACGGCGGCATCTATGTCCCGCCGAACATGGCGGTCATCCACAGCTATAACCGGGAAATGATGTCCGGCTGCGGCGAATGATCCTCGGCTCGGACTCCCACACCCGCTACGGCGCGCTGGGCACGATGGCTGTCGGCGAGGGCGGCGGCGAGCTGGCCAAGCAGCTGGTCGGCCGCACCTACGATATGGCCTACCCCGGCGTGGTCGCCATCTATCTGACCGGCAAGCCCGGCCCCGGTGTTGGCCCCCACGACGTCGCGCTGGCGCTGGTGGCCGCCACCTACGCCAACGGCTATGTGAAGAACAGGGTCATGGAGTTTGTCGGCCCCGGCGTTGCCAATCTGAGCGCCGACTACCGCAACGGCATCGATGTCATGACGACCGAGACAACCTGCTGGTCGTCCATCTGGCAGACAGACGATACCACGAAGCAGTATTTTGAGCAGCACAACCGCCCCGAGGCCTACAGGGAGCTCAAGCCCGCCGGTGTGGCCTACTATGACGGCTGCATTGAGCTGGATCTGTCCACCGTTGAGTGCATGATTGCGCTGCCGATGCACCCCAGCTACGCTTACCCGATCCGCGAGCTGAAAGCCAACGCCCGCGAGATTCTGCAGGCTGCTCAGGATCAGGCCAACAAGCAGCTGGGCGGCAAGGTCGAGATGGACTTGTGGGCAAGATCTGCGACGATGGCCGCATCTATGTGGATCAGGGCGTTGTGGCCGGCTGCTCCGGCGGCACCTATGAAAATATCTGCGCGTGGCGGATATTATCCGCGGCAAGAGCTGCGGCAACGGCGAGTTCAAGTTCAGCGTCTACCCCGACAGTATGCCGACCTATCTGGAGCTGGTCAAAAACGGCGCAGTGGCGGATATTGTCTCGGCCGGCGGCATCTTCCGCGAGTGCTTCTGCGGCCCCTGCTTCGGCGCGGGCGATACCCCCGCCAACGGCGAATTCTCGATCCGCCACACGACCCGCAACTTCCCGAACCGCGAGGGTTCGAAGCCCGGCGAGGGTCAGATCAGCGCTGTGGCGCTGATGGATGCTCGCTCCATCGCGGCCACCGCAGCCAACGGCGGCTACCTGACCGCTGCCAGTGAGCTGACCGATGTCGAGTACACCGCCCCGGACTATCACTTTGAGCAGGGCGTCTATGACAAGCGCGTCTACAATGGCTGGGGCCGCCCCGAGCCGGACTACGCACTGAGGTTCGGCCCGAACATCAAGGACTGGCCCCAGCAGCCCGCCCTGACCGAGGATTTGCTTGTCAAGATCGTCAGCTACATCACCGACCCGGTCACCACCACCGATGAGCTGATCCCCTCGGGCGAGACCTCCTCCTTCCGGTCGAACCCGCTGCGTCTGGCGGAGTTCACCCTCTCCCGCAAGACCCGGCCTACGTGCCGAACGCCAAGGCCGTCCACGCGCTGGACGCCGAGCGCCGCGCCGGGGCGCTGCCCGCCGAGGTGGCGGCTGTGTATGCCGCGCTGCAGAAGCTGGGCTACACCCCCGATGCGGCAAATACCAACATTGGTTCGGCAATTTTTGCCAAAAAGCCCGGTGACGGCTCTGCCCGCGAGCAGGCCGCCAGCTGCCAGCGCGTGCTGGGCGGTGCGGCCAACTTTGCCTGCGAGTACGCCACCAAGCGCTACCGCTCCAACTGCATCAACTGGGGCATGCTGCCCTTCCTGATGAAGGACCCCGCCGTGCTGGACAATGGGGATTATGTCTACCTGCCCGGTGTGCGCAAGGCGCTGCTGGCCGCCGCCGACGAGCTGGAGGCCGTTGCAGTCAAGCCGGACGGCGGCGTGGTTCGCTTTACGGTCAGCCTCGGCGCTATGACCGACGCCGAACGCCAGATCCTGGCCGATGGATGCCTCATCAATTATTACAAGAATCACTAAAGAAAAACGGCCCGCTGGAAAAAAAATCCCGGCGGGCCGTTTCTGTAGGAGGCCGATGCTTGCATCGGCCCGCGGAGGGGGCAAGACCCCTCCCTACAATGCAATTCAAAAGGGGTGCTGTAGGGGCGAACATTGTTCGCCCGCGGCACATGGCGGCGGTCACAACGCTTCCGGGGCGATGACGAGCATCGCCCCCTACACCGTAGGGGCGGATTCCATATCCGCCCGCAGTGTCCGGCGGATCGCTGCAAAAATTCTTGCATACCGTCGAAATTTCTGCTATAATACAAAAACCGCCTGTTTCAACAGGCGGTAAGGCGCTGCACACAACGGCAGGCGGTTGGCCCCACCCCCGAAAGGAGGTGAGACCATGCGATTTACATTTACTTTTTATGTTGGCCGCAAGACCATCACATTGAGCTTAGTTGTAAAAAGCAAGAGCCGCCACTCTGCCAAGTGACGACTCTTAGGTTTCATATCTAAAGAATCCGCTTGAAAGGGCCAACCGCTTGTCGCAGCGCCTTTTCTGTTATTATTATACCGCACACCGCAGGTTAAGTCAAGCCCATTGCACCCGCGCAAATTTCGTGCTACAATAGCCTTATCATTAAACAGCAAAGGACGAAAAGCAATGAGTGCGATTTTAGCAGTGTGCGGTGACGGCTTCTGCGCTATGGTCAGTGATGGCCGCTTTGTCGAGGAGCCTATCACCGGCGATACACCCCATGTCATCAAAAACGACCTGCCCAAGGTCCGCAAGATCAACCGCAATGTGGTGGTCGGCTTTGCGGGCGATACGCTGGCCGCTGTACAGATCATCAACGCGGTGGATGCCTACCCGGGCATCCAGTATCTGACGCTGGAAAAGGTCGTCAAAATCCTGCAGGAGAAGGCCGCAACCGTGGAGGTACAGCCGGTGGGCGTGCGCCTGATTGTGGGCGGCCGCAACCGCAAGGGCGAGTTCGTTATGACGATGCTGGGCAGCGCCGATGGCTACGAGGCACAGACGCAGGCCGCCCGTCCGGGTGCCTACCTCATCGAGGGCGCCTGCTCCCACACCGATGTGGCCCCCTGGCTCAAGGAGGAGGTCAAGCCTCAGGCCGCCGGCTGGCGCAGCCTTGACGATGTGGCCCACACGCTGGACGGCTGCATTGCCAAGATGGCCAAGAACGATAAGAGCATCAACACAACGTATTTCCGCCAACTGATTCGATAAAATGACGATAAAAGGAGAAAACAATGAAGATCGCTCTGATTAATGAGAACAGCCAGGCCGCCAAAAACGCCCTGATTGAGGCTACCCTGCGCAAGGTCGTGGAGCCGATGGGCCATGAGGTCGTCAACTACGGCATGTACACCGCCGAAGATGCCGCCCAGCTGACCTACGTCCAGAACGGCATTCTGGCCGCTGTGCTGCTCAACTCCGGCGCAGCCGACTATGTCATCACCGGCTGCGGCACCGGCGAGGGTGCCATGCTGGCACTGAACAGCTTCCCCGGTGTGATCTGCGGCCATGTCGAGGATCCCGTGGACGCCTACACCTTCGCCCATGTCAACGACGGCAACGCCGTGGCGCTGCCCTTTGCCAAGGGCTTCGGCTGGGGCGGCGAGCTGAACCTTGAGTACATCTTTGAGAAGCTGTTCGGCTTTGGCCATGGTCAGGGCTACCCGAAGGAGCGCGTTGTGCCCGAGCAGCGCAACAAGAAGATTCTGGACGGCGTGCGCGCCGTGGCCTTCCGCGATTTGAGCGACATTCTGAAGGACCTCGACCGCGATCTCGTCAAGGGCGCCTTCGCCGGCGAGCACTTCGCCGAGTATTTCTTCCCCGCCTGCAAGGATGAAAAGCTGGCCGCCACCGTCAAGGAACTGATGGCGTAAATCCTAAAATAAAAACAGCCGACTCCCGGTACGATGTAGGGGTCGATGCTTGTCATCGACCCGCCAGTTGCCGGGAGTCGGCTTTTTATTTGTGTTACCGCATATTCGTAGGGGGCGGCGTCCTCGACGCCCCGCCCTGCCGCCAGGGAATGACCGGGTTGTCCGTCAGACCTAACAAATAATCCGTGGTTGTATTGTACAACTTGGCAAGTTGAATCAAAATGTCGGTGGGAATGTCCCGCAGGCCCTGTTCGTAGCGGAAATACTGCGGTTGAGGCATGCCAAGATATTTTGCAAGTTTCTGCTGGGTCAGGTCGTGGTCCTCGCGCATGTCCCGCAGACGGGGATAGTAAGCCATAGCATTGCTTCTTGATAACTGATTGGTTATATAGACAATACTATGGATTTGTGCTATTTTGTCTACATAATATCCGTTTGGATATAAAAGCATAAAAAGAAAACTGCGCCCCCATGGAGGACGCAGTCACGGCGTGTCACGCAGACCTAAGAAATAATCGCTGGAAACGTGATACAGTTCGCATAGTTTAATAAGATGGTGGATTGGCAGCTCATTTGCACCGCGCTCATAGCGGGCGTACATTGTTTGTGATGTACCAAGTTTTGCGGCGACTTGTGCCTGAGTCAGGTCGGCGTCCTCCCGCAAGTCGCGCATTCGGCGGATGTAGTCCATAGAAATTTTCCCTTTGCAAATCGCAATTTTCTATTAGAATATGGTAACACAGAGGGATTATTCTACTTGACTTTAGTAAAGATATTTACTATAATAAAGATACAAAATCTGTTTTGGATTTGGTGAAAAAACTGTGGGGAGGTGCTCGGTTTGGAGAGTATGACAAACAAAGACTATTATTCCTACAAATCGGCCATAGAGGCAGCCAATGACACGCAGGATAAAGAAGCACTGCGGCAAATTCAAAAGCAATTAATTGCAAAATACACGCTGGATAATGAGGATGTTCGGGATTTGCTTCGCAAATTTCGATACTCTGTATAAAAATTGCGGCTTAGGAGGTACAAGATGATTTACGGCAATGTAAATGTTGACATGAACCCGGATGGTTTGGGTGCGTGGGAGGATATTCCGACCCATGTGCAGGTGGCGGGGCGTTACACGATTGATGACGTGCAGGCATTGCTTGCAAAGGCAGACACGGGCCTGGCTGCCAGCGGACTGCCTGTCACCTATGAGCGTGATCAAATCCAAACAGGAAATCTTATCAAAAAAAATTACCAGGATTGCTTGATCGTGAAAAACAGTGAGCACCCGGACGATTATTTCAAATTTGTCTTTGCAACCCGTACAACCGGGAATATGACAACAATCAGCGTCTATCGCAGTGGCAGAAGCCCACTGATTGCCAAGAAAAATGCAGATGATGAACGCCGTCAGAGCAGCAATTTGTTATTGAATATTTTGAGTGCGGTATCCACACTGGACGAAAACGCCCTTGCCGCAGAGTATGATTACTACAGTATCCTTTCCCGTATTATTCGGGAAAATCTTGGTGTATAACTAATTTGGGAGGTAAACGAAAATGGAAAAGAAAAAGATTGTCATTCCTACGCTTACGTTTAACGGGGACTACTTTAAGTGCCCAAAGTGCGGTTGGATTTATCCCGGACCGCTGCGTGTACTGGGGAATGTGGCGCATGGCACACCCTGCCAACAGTGCGGCAACGCGACGCTTGAGCGCATTCAGTGAGCACACAAGTTACGATTTCTAAAAAAACAATCCGGAAAATTGCGGCGGCTATTGCGGCAGTAAACAATTCCCGAGAGGTTGGCGGATTGTTTATGGGATACCGACATTCTTCAAAATATCGAATTGTGGATGCAACTGTGCCGGACTGTGAAAAGTGCAGTGGTGTGGCGTCCTTTGTGCTGGATGGTGCAGAGGAAACAGCAAAGGCAGAGGCTTTGGCAGGGCGCTACACGAATACACCGGAAATTATCGGCGTATGGCACAGTCATATTTGGGGAGATGCGGTGTTTTCGCTGCAAGACGAAGAGTCGAATCGGAGACTTGCACAAATCTTGGGAAACTGTCTTTCGGCTCTTGCACTGCCGGAAAAACAGAGTAACCTACGGAAACTGATGATTTGGGAAATCGACCCGGCGGGCGAGGCAAAAACCTGCCGAGCCACCTGTGAAACGGAGAATATACCATGACAGAGGAGCGATGCAGCAACTGCGTATATTGGCAATTCAGAAAATGTGCTGTGACTCAGCAAATCCGAAATGACGGAATCTGTAATTGCGGAAGTTTTCTGCGTAAGGAAATGCGCGATTGAAATAGATTGCCGATATTGGCTTTCTTGCCAATGTCGGCATTTTTTTCTCAAATTACCGAAATTTACCGTGACGAGAAACTCGCCGCTACCGTCAGGGAACTGATGGCGTAAATTCTAAAATAAAAACAGCCGACTCCCGGTACGATGGGGGTCGATGCTTGCATCGACCCGCGGGCGGATGCAAGCATCCGCCCCTACAATTAGCCGGGCGTCGGCTTTTTTGTTTTTTTTACGTAAATTACCGAAATTTACCGTTGACTAATGCCGTGCCAGATGGTAAAGTAACTATAGGTGCGAATAGTGCCGCTTTGTAAAAATTCAAACAAAGGTGAGGTGGTTGTCACAATGGATACCCCCAGTCCCAGTCCTGTGTACCGATGTATCTTGAATAAGGCAGCCACCATATTTTTGCGGGTGCACCAAGGCAAACTGTGCGTTAAAACAGGCGCACGGTGTTGCCCTGCTTTGCATTGCCCGAAAATCCGATATGCGCGGCTGCCGCCTGAAAAGGAGGCAGCTTTTTTATGTCCGACACCACGATCGCAACTCTGCGCGCCATGCTCGCCAATCTGGATGATGCCAAAAAGTACCAGAGCCTGCGCGATGTTATGTCCACCCTGCCCGCGCCTGACCTGGCCGCCGTGTTTGAGGATCTCCCGCCGGAGAAGCTCCCGGTGCTGTTCCGCCTGTGTCCCAAGGATCTGGCGGCCGAAATTTTTGCCGAACTGACGACCGAAACCCAGCAAAACCTGATCGACGGCCTGACCGATAAGGAATTAAAGGCCGTTGTAGATGATTTGTTCGTCGATGATGCGACGGATCTTGTCGAGGAAATGCCTGCCAATGTAGTCAAGCGCATTCTGGGTCAGGCCGATCCTGCGACCCGCCGCATGATTAACGAACTGCTTAAATACCCCGAGGACTCCGCCGGCGGCGTCATGACCACCGAGCTGATGGAGCTGCGCCCGACTGGACGGTGGCGCAGGCGATGAGCGCCATCCGCAAGAACGGCATCGACAAGGAGACCATCAACAACTGCTATGTCACCGACCGCGACCGCACGCTGATCGGCGTTGTATCGCTGCGCGCACTCGTCCTCTCCAAGGACCCGGACAATGAGCTGATCCGCGACATGATGGATGACAATGTGGTCAGCGTCAACACCACGACCGATCAGGAAGATGTCTCCCAGATGTTCGAAAAGTACGGCTATCTGGCTATTCCCGTTGTGGACAACGAGAAGCGTCTGGTCGGTATCGTCACCATCGATGACGCTATCTCGATCATGCAGGACGAGGCCAGCGAAGATATCGCCAAGATGAACGCTATCGGCCCGTCCGACAAGCCGTATTTTAAACAGTCTATGCTGGATCTGTACAAGAGCCGTGCGCCGTGGCTGCTCTTCCTGATGATTTCCTCCACCTTCTCCAGCATGGTCATCCGCGGGTATGAGGACGCGCTGGCCGCCGTGACGGTGCTGACCGCCTACATCCCGATGCTGACCGACGCGGGCGGCAACGCGGGCAGCCAGAGCACCTCCACCATCATCCGCGGTATGGCGGTCGGCGACATTGAGCCGCACGACCTGCCCAAGATCCTGTGGCGTGAGTTCCGCGTGGCGATCCTCTGCGGCGGCACGCTGGCGCTCTGCAACTTTGCAAGCTCATCTTTCTGGACGGCATCGTGCCCCCGGTCGCAGCGGTCGTCTGCCTGACACTGCTCTGCACGGTCTGCTCTCCCAGCTGATCGGCGGTCTGCTGCCGGTCATTGCCGAGAAGCTCAAGATGGACCCCGCCGTCATGGCATCGCCGCTCATCACCACCATTGTCGATACCACGACGCTGCTCGTCTACTTCAACATCGCACGGACGCTGCTGAAAATCTAATTTTAGACACCGTGTTCAATATTGTAGGTTGTACCACACCCCCGGGTGTGGTACAATTTTTTTAGAATTATGCAGCTTTGCGGGGGGCGGTCTGCAGGGAGCGGCCTTGGCCGCTCCGCGTGTCCTGGCAGAATCCCTCTTATGGGAAACGGAACGGAGGGGTCAAGACCCCTCCCTGCAAGTCATCCATATCCCCATACTATTTAGGAGCAATCATCATGAACATGCAGGATTTCTACACCGGCCGCGCTTTTGATGCGTATGAGTTTTTCGGTGCGCACACCTATTTCGGCGGCACACATTTTGCGCTGTGGGCACCGTCCGCCCAGCATATCGCGGTGGAAACCGAGATTGGCACTTTTGATTTGCACCGCACCCAGCCCGGTGTGTGGGAGTGCGATGCCCCCGGCGTCAACGCGGGTATGGTCTACCAGTATTGGGTGCGCGGCGCAAACGGCCAGAGCGTGGCCCACTGTGACCCCTACGGCACCGCCATGACGCTGCGCCCCGACGGCCGCAGCATCATGGCCGATACGCCCAAGGGCTTCACGGACGAAAAATGGATGCAGGAACGCACCAAATGCTTTGATAAGCCGATGAATATCTATGAGGTCCACGCCGGAAGCTGGCGGCAGAAGGAGGACGGCAGCTGGTACACCTACGCCGAGCTGGCCGAGCTGCTGCCCGCCTACTGTAAGGAGAACGGCTTCACCCACATTGAACTGATGCCGCTGGCTGAGCATCCGTTTGACGGCAGCTGGGGCTACCAGATCACCGGCTTTTTTGCGCCGACCAGCCGCTACGGCACACCGGACGAGCTGGCCGAATTTGTCAACGCCTGCCACAAGCAGGACATCGGCGTCATCCTCGACTTTGTGCCGGTGCATTTTGCCGTGGATGCCTACGGCCTGAAGGAATTTGACGGCACCCCGCTGTATGAGTACCCGGCCGCCGCCGTGGGCCAGAGCGAGTGGGGCAGCTGCAACTTTATGCACTCCCGCGGCGAGATCCGCTGCTTTATCCAGTCCTGCGCCGATTACTGGCTGCGGGTGTTCCACGCGGACGGCCTGCGCATGGACGCGGTCTCCCGCCTGATCTACTGGCAGGGCGACCCCAACCGCGGCGTGAACGGCTCAACGCTGGAATTTTTGAAGGGGATGAATCAGGGGCTGCAGCAGCGCCATCCCACGGCAATCCTCATCGCCGAGGACTCGACCAGCTTCCCGAAGGTCACCGCCCCTGTGGAGTACGGCGGCCTTGGCTTTGACTACAAGTGGGATCTCGGCTGGATGAACGACACGCTGGACTACTTTAAAAAGACCAGCGAGGAGCGCCGGGAAAACCTTGGCAAGCTGACCTTCTCGATGATGTACGCATGGAACGAGCATTACATCCTGCCGTTCAGCCACGACGAGAACGTCCACGGCAAGGCGACCATCGTGCAAAAAATGTACGGCGAGTACGAGGGCAAGTTCCCGCAGGCGCGGGCGCTGTATCTGTATATGGCAATCCACCCCGGCAAAATGCTCGACTTTATGGGCAACGAATTTGCGCAGCTGCGTGAATTTGATGAGAGCCGAGAGCAGGACTGGATGGTGCTGCAGTACCCCAACCACGATGATTTCCACCGCTACCGCAAAGCGCTGAACGAGGCCTACTGCAAAAACGAAGCGTTCTGGGCGCGGGAGTATGACCCAGCTGCGTTCCAGTGGCTTGACTGCGCCCACCCCGAGCTGGACGCCTGTGCCATCTGGCGCGAGGGGAACGAGGGGGCTGTGCTGGCTGCGTTCAACTTTGGCGATACCGCGCTGGAGGATTACACCCTGACCCTGCCCCGCGCCGGCAAGCTGACGCTGTTGCTGGATACCGACTGGCAGTGCTTCGGCGGCAAGACCGAAAAGCCGAAGCGGGCCGCCGCCAAGGCCTGCGATGGCGCGCTGACGCTGACCCTGCCCCCCTACAGCGGACGGCTGTATAAATTGGTATAATGCAACCCGCCCCGGCCTTTTTTCCACAAGGCCGGGGCGGGTTTGTTGAAAATGGTTTGTGCTGTTTACGGTTTGCCCGCTTTCACCGACCCATATATTCCTCGATAATCTCGCGCTCGGGGAAGGGGAGGGTTAGGCCGCCGCGCTCGAGGGTGGCTTCGTGGCCCTTGCCGATGATAGCCACAATATCCCCCGGCCCGGCGTGGTCGAGGGCGTAATAGATCGCCTGCCGCCGGTCGGGAATCTCTGCAAACGGTGTGGCCGGGTTGCCTAAGCGCAGCCCCGCGCGGATGTCGGCCAGAATCTGCTCAACAGGCTCGGTGCGGCTGTTATCCTCGGTGATGACGCAGAAATCCGCCAGCCGCGCGCAGACGCTGCCCATCCCGAACCGGCGCAGCCGGCTGCGGTCGCCGCCGCAGCCGAACACCACAACCAGCCGCGCCGGGCGGTAGGCGCGCAGCGTGCGCAGCAGGCTCTCTGCGGCGGCCTCGTTGTGGGCGTAGTCGATCAGCACCGTGAACGGCGCGTCCACCGGCACTGGTTCCACCCGGCCCCGCACCACGGCCCCGGCCAGCCCGCGGCGTATCGCGTCCTGCCCGGCACCCAGCAGCCGCGCCGCCGCCAGCGCCGCCAGCGCGTTGTAAACGCTGAACGCCCCGGGCATGCCCACCGTGTACGGTACGCCGTCCACCGTGAAGGCCGCCCCCAGCCGCCCGCCGGTTCGGGTCAGCGCAAGGTCGGCCCCGGCGCGCACGTCCGCGGGCTGCTGTAGGCCGTAGGTCACGGCGCGGCAGGGTGCGCCCTGCCGGATTTTCCCCACCCAGGGGTCATCCATGTTGAAAACTCCCGCCCGGCACTGGGCAAACAGTGCCCGCTTCCAGGCAAGATACTCCGCAAAATCGGCGTGCTCGCCGGGACCGATGTGGTCAGGCGAGAGATTGGTGAACACACCAATGTCAAATTCTATCCCCGCCACCCGGTCGGCGCGCATCCCAAGGCTCGAAACCTCCATCACGCAGGCGTCGCAGCCGTCATCGACCATGCGGCGCAGCAGCGCCTGCAAGTCGCAGCTTTCCGGCGTGGTGTGGTTCAGATCGTGGCGGTGCCCCGGCCAACAGGCACCGTTTGTGCCAAGCAGCCCCACCCGCCGTCCGTCAGCCTGCAGGATGGCCGCCAGCAGGTGCGCCGTGGTGGTTTTGCCTTTCGTGCCGGTCACGCCCACCAGCGTCATGGCGCGGGCGGGCTCATCGTAGAGCCGCGCCGACAGCACCGCCATCATCCGGCGCGGGTCGGGGCACTGCACCACGGCGCACCCGGCGGGCAGGGGGATTTCGTGTCCGCACAGCACCGCCGCCGCCCCGGCCGCCACTGCCTGCGCGGCAAAGGTATGGCCGTCCGCGTGCTGCCCTGCAAGGCAGACAAACAGCGCCCCCGGCCCCGCACAGCGGGAGTCGCAGCAGACGCAGGTGATCTCGGTCAGGGCATCCCCCCGCAAAAGCCGGCAGCCGGTATCCCGGATAAGGCGGCGCAGATCCATTCGGCATCACGCTCCAAAAAATTGCTCATACCAGATCAGAAAACTGTAGACGCACCAGATCTGCCGCCAGCAGTCGCTGCCGTGCAGGTGCCGGTTCAACATACTATGCAGCGCCCGCGGGTTAAAGAACGCCCCGGCGGCCGGGCGGCTGAACACGGCCCGCACCCGGCTGGTGTAGGGCTCCTGCCGCAGCCAGTCCCGCACCGGCACGGGAAAGCCCAGCTTTTTGCGGGCGGCGGCAGCGGGCGGCAGTACCCGCGCGGCGGCCTGCCGCAGGGCCAGCTTGGTCTGCCGGGCATCCGCCTTGGCGGCGGCGGGCAGGGCAGCGGCCAGGGCAAACACCTCCTTGTCCAGAAACGGCACCCGCAGCTCAAGGCTGTGGGCCATGCTCATCTTGTCCGCCTTGAGCAGGATGTCCCCGGCCAGCCAGAGGTTCATGTCCACCTGCTGCATCCGGCTCACCGGGTCCAGCCCCTCGGTGCTGTCCCACAGGGCCTCCGTCAGGAACATCGGGTCGCCGTCCCCGCATAGTCGGCCAGCAGGCGGCGCTTCTCCCGCTCGGTCATCAGGGCGGTGGGGCCAAGTACCGCTCCTCCAGGCTGACGCCCCGCCGCATCAGAAAGTTGATGCCCGGCCCCGGCGGCACCAGACTGGCTGCTGTGCCCAGCCCGCCGCGCAGCCAGGGCGGCAGACGGTCATACCACTGCGCGGTGAAGGGGTCGCGGTAGATGTTGTACCCGCCGAACAGCTCATCTGCGCCCTCGCCCGAGAGGACGACCTTCACGTCCCGGGCGGCCTCGCGGTTCAGGAAGTAGAGCGCCACAGCGGCGGCATCGGCCAGCGGCTCGTCCATGTGGTACTGCACGGCGGGCACGGCATCCCAGAACTCCCCGGGGCTGATGCGCCGCACCCGGTTGCGCACACCGAGGCTGCGCGCCAGCGCCCGGGCGGGGAGGGACTCGTCATAGCGCGGCTCGGCGTAGCGGATGGTGTAGCTGCGCGCCGGGCGGGCCAGTGCCGTGATCAGGCCGGAGTCCACCCCGCCGGAGAGGAACCCCGCCACCTCCACATCGGCAATCTTGTGCGCTTCCACGCTGCCGCGCAGAACGGCCTCAATTTCCGCAGGGGAGATGGATGCCTCCCCCGGCAGGAAGAGCGGCTGCACCCACCGCGCAGTGCGGACAATGCCGTCCGAAAATTCCAGAAAATGCCCGGGCAGCAGCTTCTCCACCCCGGCAAAAAAGGTGTCCCGCCCCGGCGAATACTGGCAGGAAAGATACAGCGGCAGCTGTGCCGCGTTCAGCCGCTTTTCAAAGGACGGGTGGTCCAGAAATGCCTTGATCTCGCTGGCAAACAGCAGCGTGCCGTCCGCACAGCGGCAGTAGTACAGCGGCTTGATGCCGAACATGTCCCGCGCACAGAACAGCGTCCCGGCCCGGCGGTCCCACAGCGCAAAGGCAAACATACCCCGCAGGCGGGGCAGCAGCTCGCGGCCCCACTGCTCCCACCCGTGCAGCAGTACCTCGGTATCGGTGCGGGTCGCAAAGCAGTGGCCCAGCGCCGTCAGCTCGGCGGTCAGGGCTTTGTAGTTGTAGATCTCGCCGTTGAAGACGATGACCAGATTTTTATCCTCGCTGTACAGCGGCTGTGCACCGCCCGCAAGGTCAATGATCGCCAGCCGGCAGTGGCCAAGGGCGGGGCCCCCTCCACAAAGGTGCCCTGACCGTCCGGGCCGCGGTGGGCAATGCGCGCCAGCATGGGGGCCAGCAGACGGGCGTCTGCCGCACCACACCCGGCAATAAAACCGGCAATTCCGCACATGGCTTCTATGTCCTTTCCCGGCAGAGCAACCTGCCGTTACCGTTTTGTACACTCGACTTGCTGGCATTTTACCACAGGCTGTGGTAAAATCTTGTCAGAACAACACGGAAAGAGGGCGAGACATATGACACTGGGACAGAACATCCAGACCGCGCGCAAGGCAAAGGGAATGAGTCAGGAGACGCTGGCCGAGAAAATCGGCGTCAGCCGGCAGGCGCTGGGCAAGTGGGAAAGGACACCGCTCTGCCCGGGCTGGACAATTTGCAGGCGCTGGCGGCGGAGCTGGGCACCGGCGTGGACGCGCTGCTGGGAACGGAGCTGAAAGCCTCGGCTGCACCCGCTGTGACGCTGGACGCCCTGCGGGACCTGCTGGCCGCCCGCGATGCTGAGGAAAGGCGCCGCCGCCGGCTGTTGGGCGGTGCCGCGGGCGCGGCCTTCCTTGTGCTGGCGGGGCTGCTGGCCGGAACGGCGCTGCAGTATGAGCGGCAGATCAACGCGCTGAACCAGAATTACGCTGCAATCCAATCCAGCTACGCGGCCCAGCAGGCAGACCTTTCGGCGCAGATTTCAGAGCTGCAGGATGCCGTCCGCATGGGGGAGACCACGGTGCTGGACTGGCGCTGGCTGCCTGCCGATAAGCTGCACAGGGACGCGGCAGGCAGCTGGATGCCTGTGCAGGTGCAGGTCACGCCGCGCACAGCCGCCGAGGGCACGACCGCACGGCTGGCCGTGCGCTGCGGTGATGATACGCGGCTGTATGAGATGACCGCCGGGGCCGACGGCAGCTACACGGCCAGCGGCCTTGTCTTTACGGTGGGCAGCAGCTATGAATTGAGCGTGCAGTGGACCGCCGATGGCGTCACAACAAGCGAAGCGCTGGGCACCGTGAACTTTAACGAGGAGATGACCGAGCCAACGATCATCTGGACCACCGGCTATACCAGCCTTGATTATGGGTACTACCTGCGCCGCACCGGAAAAACCAACTACCTGACCCTGACCTGCTACCCGGTGGAGCTGGAGGTGGACGCCCCGGCGTGGATGGAGGTGGCTGCCGTCGAGGTCGATCTGCGTCTGAACGGCGATGCGGGCGAGCCTGCCGCCACCGCCGTGCTGCAGTGTGCGGAGTCGTACAGCTATGTCGGCGCTGACCGCACCGGCGGCGTTTGGAGCGGCACATTTTATGACGGTGCCCCCGCCGATGGCTGGCCCTACGATGGAAAGGAAATTCCGAAGTATGTGGTGCGGGTGACCGACACCAACGGCGGCGTCTGGACGGAGGAAATGCCGCTGACGAAGAAATAATAGAAAGCCTTCCCCCTTGCCCTGCCTGCGGGGCGTCGGGGACGCCGCCCCCTGCAAGCGTACAATACATAATCCCCCCTCTGCGGCATATACTGCCACAGGGGGGATTTTTATGCCGCAGATTCTGCCGGTGCTGCTGGGCGGGGATGCCAACGTCTACGGGATGGCCCGCAGCTTTTACGAGACCTGCGGCGTGCGCAGTCTGGCTGTGGGGCAGCGTGCCCTGCCCGCGCTGGCGCACAGCCGCCTTGTGCATATGGCGGCCCGCGATGCGGCCTTTGCGCAGGACAGTGTTTTCACCGCCACCCTGCTGGGGCTGGCAGAGCTGCACCCCGGCAAAACGCGGGTGCTGGTATCCTGCGCGGACGGCTACACGGCGCTGCTGGCCCGCCATGCCGACGAGCTGCGCGGGGCCTACCGCTTTGCCTGCCCGCCGCCCGCCGCGCTGGCCCGGCTGGCCGATAAGCAGCGCTTTGCCGCCGCCTGCCGCGCCGCAGGGCTGCGCACGCCCCGGACTGTGACGCTCTGCCCCGGCGGCTGCCTGCCGCCGCTGCCCTTTGACTGGCCCATCATTGTAAAGCCGGCGGATTCCACCGCGTGGCAGGGGTGCCGCTTCCCCGGCAAGCGCAAGGTCTGGCTGGTGCGGGACGCCGCCGCCCTGCGGCAGATTCTGGACGCCGCGGCGGGGTATACCGGCGCACTGCTTGCGCAGGAGTACATCCCCGGCCCGGACACCCGCCTTGGCGTGGTGAACGCCTACTGCGCGCAGGACGGCAGTGTGCCGTGGCTGGTGCAGGGTCAGCCCCTTTTGCAGGAGCGCACGCCCGAGGGAATGGGCAACTATGCCGCCGTGCTGGTGGAGCCCGCCCGGCAGGACACCGCGCTGCTGAACGCCCTGCGCGGCCTTTTGCAAGCGGCAGGCTGGCGCGGCTATGCGAATTTTGACCTCAAGTATGACCGCCGCGGCGAGCCGGTGCTGTTTGAGCTGAACCCGCGGCAGGGGCGTGCGTCCTACTACTGTGACGCCGCCGGTGCGCCGCTGGCCCGGCCGCTGGTCGAGGATCTGCTCTGCGGCGGGCCCATCACGCCACCCGGGCTGCGCCCTGCCGTATGGCACACTGCGCCGTGGGGTGTGGTGCGGCGGCAATGCCCCAACAAGCTGGTACTGCGCCGGGCCAGCCTTCTGCGCAGGCGCGGGCGCAGCCGTGTGCAGCTGCTGGCCCCCGGCGAGGGCACCGCCCGGCGGGTGTGGTTCTGGGCCCGGCAGGCGGCATACTACCGGAAAAAATAGCGGCAGGGGAGGGCTTTGTATGTGCGGCATTGTGGGTTTTACCTCAAACGGGCATGACCCCGCGGCGGCAAAACGGACGGCGCAGGCGATGGCCGACCTCATCCGCCACCGCGGCCCGGACGGCGAAGGCTACTACGCCGACACCCGCGCCGCGCTGGGCCACCGGCGGCTGTCCATCATAGATATAGACGGCGGCGGCCAGCCGATGTTCAACGAGGACGGCGCGCTGGTGGTGGTCTTTAACGGCGAAATCTACAACTACAGGGCGCTGCGCACCCGGCTGCAGCGCCTTGGCCACCGCTTTGCCACCGACTCCGACACCGAGGTGCTGCTGCATGGGTATGAGGCATGGGGCACGGCCCTGCCCCGGCGGCTGCGGGGAATGTTTGCGTTTGCGCTGTGGGACCGCCGCACCGGGACGCTGTTCTGTGCGCGGGATTTGTTCGGCATCAAGCCGCTGTACTACTATCAGCGCGGGCGGCAGCTGCTGTTTGCCAGCGAAATCAAGGCGCTTCTGGCACACCCGGCCTTTGAAAAGAAGCTGAACGAGGCCCGCCTGCCGGACTGGCTCAGCATGGAATATCTGCCCGACAGCGAGACGCTGTTTGCGGGCGTGTATGAGCTGCCGCCCGCCCACACGCTGCTCTGGCAGGACGGACGCCTGACCACGGCCCGCTATGCCGCGCCGCAGTTCCGCCCGCGGCCCGGCAGCCTGCGGCATTACGCCGGGGCAATCGGGGACGCCCTTGCGGACAGCGCCGCCGCCCACCGCATTGCCGATGTGCCGGTGGGGTGCTTCCTCTCCGGCGGGGTGGATTCCTCGCTGGTGGTGCGGGAAACGGCCCGCAACCAGCCCGCGGTGCAGTGCTGCGGTGGGCTACGCCGAGCAGGCCTATTCCGAGCTGCCCGCCGCCCGCGCCGCCGCTGCCGCGCTGGGTGTGCCGCTGCACGAGACCACAGTGACGGCGGCGGATTTTTTTGCGGCCAACCGCGCTATTCAGTGGTATCTGGATGAGCCGATGCCCAACCCGGCGGAGGTGCCGCTGTACTTCCTGTGCAGGGCGGCGCGGCAGCACGTGAAGGTGGTGCTCTCGGGCGAGGGGGCGGATGAGCTGTTCGGCGGCTACCCGCTGTATCAGCAGGCAGTCTGGGCCGGGCGCTGGCAGGCAGTGCCCCGTGCTTTGCGCCGGGCGCTGGCGGGGCTGCTGCCGGGCTGCGGCTTTCTGCGCCGGGGCGCACTGCCGCGCTGGCAGCGTGCCGCCCGGGCCAACTATGTGTTTGAAACCACGCAGGAACGCGATAAATATTTATTGCGGAGCTATGGCGCCCCCGCGCCTGCCCGCCGGTGCAAGCCCTATTTTGATGCGGTGCGCCATCTGGATGAGCCGACGGCGGTGCAGTGGGTGGATATGCAGACATGGCTGCCGCGGGATATTTTGCGCAAGGCCGACCGGATGAGCATGGCCCACGGCCTGGAGCTGCGTGTGCCGTTTCTGGACCGGCGTGTGCTGGCGGTGGCACTGGCCCTGCCCCGGCGGCTGCGCTGCACCGGGCGGCGCGGCAAGCTCGCCCTGCGCGCTGCTGCGGCCTGCCGCCTGCCCGGCAGGCTGGCCGAAGCCCCCAAGCGCGGCTTCCCGGTACCGCTGGCCGACTGGCTGCGGCAGGACGAGACCTATGCGCGGGTGCGGGCCAAGCTGACCGGCCCGGTGGCTGCACGCTTTTTTGACACCGCGGCGCTCTGCGCCCTGCTGGACGCCCACCGCGCCGGAACCACCAACGCCATGACGAAAATCTGGGCATTTTACTGCTTTATAGAATGGTATGAGCTCTATTTTGAGGAAAAAATTCCGCCGGTTTTGTAAAAAAAGTTTGGAAAAACGCTTGACAAGGGCGGCTTGCGTTGCTATAATAATTCACGCAGTATGTCCCTCGTGGGCATGAACCCGCAGTAAGCGCCCGTAGCTCAGCTGGATAGAGCAACTGCCTTCTAAGCAGTGGGCCGGGGGTTCGAGTCCCTTCGGGCGCATTATGTGGTGCCTATGGCGCAGTTGGTTAGCGCGCCAGATTGTGGCTCTGGAGGCCGAGAGTTCGAATCTCTCTAGGCACCCCACCAAAGACCGTTCAGGCCCGTTCCTGTACGGTCTTTCTTTTTATGATGGGCCGTCGCCAAGCGGTAAGGCAGAGGACTTTGACTCCTCCATCCGTCGGTTCAAATCCGGCCGGCCCAACCAAAGCAGCAGCTTCATAAGAGGCTGCTGCTTTTTTTGTGTGTGCGGCAGGCAGGGGGGCTTGCAAGCGGCAGCTAATGGGTAACTTTCCCCTCATCCGGCCCTGCGGGGCCACCTTCCCCCCAAACCAACCTTTTTACAAAAAAGATTTCCATCTCGGCACGGATGTGGTATAATAATACCGACTGAAATATTTTTAAAATGGTGCCGCGATTATGATAAGCTGTGAAGAATTTACCAAGCAGGAGGCCAAGCTCGAAAATGCCACGCTGGAAGAGCGCAAGGCGTTTTATGCCGATATCTTGAAAAAGGAGCCGGAAAAAACCGGCGTGCGGGTGCTGGCCTATTTCCGCTATGCGCTGCAGTTTTACCGCGACGGTGACTACCGCGCCGCCCGCGAGATTCTGGAGCCGTTTGTCATCGACTACCATAACTATGAATACCGCCCGGAAATTATTGCCAGCTTCAACCTGATGGGCGCCGCCGCGCACTTTGAGCAGGAATATGAGCTTGCCCGCTTTTACATCCGGGAGGGGCTGAAGGTCGCGCAGGAGCACCAGGAGGTTGAGCGCTACGCCTATGAGTACAACAACCTCAGCGTGACCTACCTCTACCAGCACCGCTATGAGGAGGCGCTGGAGGCCATCCAGAAGGCGGAGGAAAACCTCGTCAACAGCGATGAGGCGGTGAAGGTCTACATCTACCGCAATCTGTCGGAAATCTGCTGCTATCTGGGCCGGTTGGACAAGGCGAAGGAAGCCTTCCTGAAATGCGCCGACCTCAACGGCTTTGCCCTCCTGCCGGAGGATACCCTGACGCTGGGGCTGCTCCTCTACCACAAGCTGGGGGATACGGCCACCGCCAGGTTGTACCATGACAAGCTCTGGGCCAAGCTGCCCGAAATGTACGCGGCAGATTTCATCGGTGCATCGCGGGTTATCTTTGAGTGCGCGATGGACGCCGGGAACCACGCCGAGACCGAAAAAATACTGGCCGCGATGCAGGACTATATGGCCCGCAACCCGCAGAAGATACAGATCGGCCTGCAGACTGAGAGCTTCCGCTATGCCTACGCCAAGTCCCGCGGCGACCGCGATACAATGCTGGACGCGCTGGAGCGCAAGGAAACCTACAGCGCCGCCATGCTCAACCACGCCGAGGAGGTCCGGGTGCAGGACGTGAACCGCTATCTGCGCATGGGGCAGGAGCTGCAGCGCGCTGTGGCCAGCGAGGCCAGCGCCAACCGCGCCAAGACTGAGTTTCTGGCCAATATGTCCCATGACATCCGCACCCCCCATCAACGGCATTATGGGTATGCTGGATATGATTGCCGCCTGCCGCAAGGACGAGAAAAAGGTCGATGACTGCCTTGGCAAAATCGAAATTTCCTCCCGCCATCTGCTCTCCCTTGTCAATGACGTGCTGGATATGAGCAAGCTGGAAAACGGCAGCATGGAGATGGAACACAAGCCCTTCAATCTGGACAAAATCTGTGATGATGCCACCGAGATGGTCGCCTTTCAGGCTGAGCAGGCGGGCCTGCGCGTCTATGTGGAGCATGACGATGTGCGGGATGTGAACCTGCTGGGCAGCGCGCTGTATTTAAAAAAGATACTGGTCAACCTGTTCAGCAACGCCATCAAATACAATAAGCCGGACGGCGCAATTTTTGTCCGCCTGCGGGAGACGGAGCGCGGCCGGGACAAAGTGACCTATGAGTTCCTCATCCGGGATACCGGCATCGGTATGACGCAGGATTTCATTGACAACCGCCTGTTTGAGGCCTTTGTGCAGGGCGAGAACGCGGGGCGTTCCCGCTACGACGGCACCGGGCTGGGTATGTCCATTGTGGCGCAGCTGGTCAAAAAGATGGGCGGCAAGATAGAGGTCGAGAGCACCGTGGGCGAGGGCAGCTGCTTCACTGTGACGCTGCCCTTCACCATCGACCACAACCCGCCCCCGCCGGAGCAGGAACAGCCGGTTCCGGCAGATTTGCACGGCAAGCGCCTGCTGGTGGTCGAGGACAATGACCTGAATATGGAAATTGCCGAGTTTATGCTGACCAGCGCCGGGGCAACGGTGGATAAGGCCTATAACGGTGAGGACGCCGTGCAGCAGTTTACCAAGGCGGCCCCCGGCACCTATGACGCGGTGCTGATGGACCTGATGATGCCGGTGATGGACGGCTACACCGCGGCCAAGGCCATCCGTGCCAGCGGCCACGCCGACGTCGGGCGGGTGCCTATCATTGCGATGAGCGCCAACGCCTACGCGGAGGATGTGCGCCAGTGCCTTGCGTGCGGGATGAACGCCCACATCAGCAAGCCCCTGTTCCGGGATGTCATGCTGCGCACCCTTGCGCGGTTCCTGTAAGGACAACACTGCCTAATTTGCCGATGCAGCGCTGTATAAATACCCCTGCCCCGGAGCATACTGGGGGTACGGAGGTGTTTCACTATGAGTTATCTTGACTGCGCACAGTATGACTGCTGCCACAACAAGGCCGGCTGCTGCTGTCTGAACGGCATTGACGTCCACCACACAGGACCCGGCAATGCGGTCTGCGGCAGTTACCGCTGCAACGAGGGCTACGGCAACGCTGCTACCGACAACCAGCCCGCTTCACCCGAGACGGACATCCACTGTGATGACAAGGGTTGCCGCCATCTGGAAGGGCACTGCTGCTGTGCGGACCACGTCAGCATTGACGAGTGCAGCTGCGGGCCGGAATGTGTCACCCGCGCCCCGCGGGATACGGCAGAATAACCGCAAATAAAAAACGGATACCGCCTTTTTGCAGGCGGTATCCGTTTTTTTGTTTGAAAGCGTTGGCCGGAGAAGCAGCAGCCCTGTGGGAGCTGCTGCGGGCGGAGCAGAGCCCCGCCCCTACTGCGCGGCATTATCCCTGAATGTGATGAATTACCTGTAATCAATCGGCAGGGTGGGCAGGCCGTTGAGGGTCCAGTCGGCAAGGTTGCCATCGCGGAACTCATAATAGCCCTGCGCGGCAATCATGGCGCCGTTGTCGCCGCAGTATTTCAGCTCCGGCAGATAGACCCGGGCGCCCAGCTTCTGCGCGCCGTCGTTGACCAGCTGGCGCAGGCGGCCGTTGGCGGCCACGCCGCCCGCCAGCACAACCTGCTCGGCGTGGGTGTCGGCGGCAGCGGCCAGCAGCTTTTTGGCAAGAATCTGGTCGATGCGCTCCTGAAAGCTGGCGGCCATATCGGCCACGTTCACGCCCTGACCCTTCTGCTCGGCGTTGTGCACCTCGTTGATGACGGCGGTTTTCAGCCCGCTGAAGCTGACGTTATATTTGCCCTCCACGTGGGGAACCGGCAGCTTGTACGCCTTGGGGTTGCCGCCGCGGGCGGCTGCGGCCACGCTGGGGCCGCCGGGGTAGGGCAGGCCCAGCGTGCGGGCCACCTTGTCGTAGGCCTCGCCGGCGGCATCGTCCACCGTGCGGCCCAGAATTTTATAGCGGCACCAGTCCTCGACCAGCACAATGTGGCTGTGGCCGCCGCTGGCCACCAGACAGAGGAACGGCGGCTTCAGGTCCGGATGGGTGATATAGTTGGCGGCAATGTGCCCGCGCAGATGGTGCACCGGCACCAGCGGCTTGTTCGCCGCGTAGGCCAGCCCCTTGGCGAAGTTGACGCCCACAAGCACCGCGCCAATCAGCCCCGGCGCAAAGGTTACGGCCACAGCGTCCACATCGGCCATCGTCATACCGGCGTCGGCCAACGCTTTGTCCACGGTGGCGCTGATATACTCCGCGTGGCGGCGGCTGGCAATCTCCGGCACAACGCCGCCGTAGAGCGCCTGCTCCTTGACGCTGGTGGAAATCACGTTGGAGATGACCTTCCGGCCATCCTCCACAATCGCCGCCGCGGTCTCGTCGCAGGTGGATTCAATTCCTAAAACATACATACGCAAACCTCTGTTTTAATGCGCTTCCAGCCAGGTTTTCCCGGTGCCAACCTCGGTTGTCAGGGGAACGCTGTAGTGCACAACGTTTTCCATTTCCTCTTTTAAAATGCGCTTGACCGTGTCCACCTCGTTCTCGGGCGCTTCAACAATCAGCTCATCGTGTACCTGCAGCAGCAGGCGGGCCTGCAGCTTTTCATCCCGCAGGCGCTGCCAGACGTGGACCATAGCCAGCTTGATGATGTCCGCCGCGGTGCCCTGAATCGGGGTGTTGCGGGCCATACGCTCGCCGCTGGCGCGCACCTGGAAGTTGGAGCTGGCCAGCTCAGGAAGGGCGCGGCGGCGGCCGAACAGCGTCTCCACATAGCCGTTGTCCTTGGCGTGGGCGATGCAGTCTTTCATATAGCCGTCCACCTTCGGGAAGGTGTCGAGGTAGGTTTTCAGGAAGGTGTCGGCCTCCTTCACCGGGATATCCAGATCCTTGCTCAGCGAGTACGCGCCCTTGCCGTACATAATGCCGAAGTTGATGGCCTTGCTGGCACTGCGCAGCTGCGGCGTGACCTCGCTCTCCGGGATGTGGTAGATTTTGGCGGCGGTCGAACGGTGGATGTCCGCGCCGTTCAGAAATGCCTGCTGCATATGCTCGTCCCCGGTGATGTGCGCGAGGATGCGCAGCTCAATCTGGGAGTAGTCGGCGTCCACAAGCGTCTCGCCCGCGGCTGCCACAAAGTAGCCGCGCAGACGGCTGCCCAGCTCGGTGCGGATGGGGATGTTCTGCAGGTTCGGCTCGGTGGAGGAGATGCGCCCGGTGCGGGCTTCGGTCTGGATGAAGGTGGAGTGCACCCGCCCGTCCGCGGCCACCGCGTTCAGCAGACCGTCCACATAGGTGGAGAGCAGCTTTGCGTAGGTGCGGTATTTCAGAATCTCGTCAATGACCGGGCTGTAGGGGCGCAGGCTTTCCAGCGTCTCGGCATCGGTGGAGTAGCCGCGGGCGTTTTTTTTGCGGGGCGGCAGGCCCAGCTTGTCAAACAGCGCCTCGCCCAGCTGTTTGGGGCTGTTGACGTTGAACTCATAGCCGACTTCTGTATAAATGTTGTGCAGGATCCCGTCCAGCTCACCGCGCAGGCTGTCGCCGAAGGCGCGGATGCCGTCCGCGTCCACGGCAAAGCCGATGCGCTCCATATCCGCCAGCACGCGGGCCAGCGGCAGCTCCATCTCATCCAGCAGGCGGCGCTGCCCGCTTTCGTCCAGCGCGGCGGCAAGGGTGTCGCACAGGCCGGCCAGCACGCCCGCGTCAGGGGCGGTCTCGCAGGCAAAAGCGGCGGCCACGCCGTACTCGGCCGCCAGCGGGTGCACCGCATAGCCGCTGGCCGAGGGGTTCAGAAGATAGGCGGCCAGCTTGCCGTCAAAGCGCAGGGCCTTGCCCACGCCGCCGTGCTCAAGCGCAAGGCGGTAAAGCGGCTTTGCGTCAAAGGCCCAGAGCTCCGCCTCGCCGTCAAGAATCGCGGCCAGACGGTCGGTGTCGGGCAGATAGACCTCCTTGCCCTGCGTAAGATACCAGCTGCCGTCCGCGTTCTGTGCGGCGTAGAAGCGGCCCTCCAGCAGCAGCGGCAGGGGGGCGGGCTCAACGCTCTCCGGCGGGGCAGCGTTCTCGGCTGCGGCGGGGGCAACGCCCTGCTCCAGACCCCAGCGCTCCACCAGCTTGTGCATTTCCAGCGCGGCCAGCAGCTGTGCGGCGGCCGCGGGGTCACCGGGCTGGCGGATATAGGCGGCGGGGTCGGTCTCGATCGGCGCGTCCCTGCGGATGGTGCCCAGCATATAGGACAAATCGGCCTTGTCCCGGTTGGCGGTCAGCTTGGTGCGCTGGCCGGGCTTTACGGCCTTGTCCTCGATGTTGTCATAGACGCCCTGCAGGCTGCCGAAGCGGGACACCAGCGCAAGAGCGGTCTTTTCGCCGATGCCGGGCACGCCGGGGATATTGTCGGAGGAATCGCCCATCAGGCTCTTTACGTCAATCAGCTGGTGCGGCTCCACGCCGTATTTCTCGCGGATGGCGGCGGGGTCCATCGGCACAGTTTCCTTGTTGGTGGCCAGCAGCACGGTGGTGGCGTCATCCACCAGCTGCAGGCTGTCCCGGTCACCGGTGGCCAGCAGGGTGGTGCCGCCCGCCGCCTCACACGCGGCGGCCAGCGTGCCCAGAATATCATCGGCCTCCCAGCCCTCGCGGCTGACCTGCACAAAGCCCAGCTCGGTCAGAAGCTGTTTGAGCACCGGCATCTGCTGGGCCAACTCCTCGGGCATACCGTGGCGGGTGGCCTTGTAGCCGTCATAGGCCTTGTGGCGGAAGGTCGGTGCGCGCTCGTCCCATGCAATGGCAACGGCGTCCGGCTTGTGCGCCGCCAGTAGGTTCAGCAGGATATTTTGGAAGCCGTAAATGGCGTTGGTATAGCGGCCATCTTTCGTTGTCAGCAGCTTGATGCCGAAAAACGCGCGGTTGACAAGGCTGTTGCCGTCCAGGACCATGAGTTTCATAGAATTTACTCCTTACAGACAATCTACATTTCAGTATACCACATTTGCGTAAAATATGGTAGAATGGATTATAAATTTAGGAGGGACACTATGCAGCTACGCAACCTATCCATCCCGGCGGGGGCCGTCTTTGCCCCGATGGCGGGACTGACTGACGCCGCGTGCCGCCACCTTATGGCAGACCACGGTGCGGCGTGGACCGTCAGCGAGATGGCCAGCGCCAAGGCGCTGAACTTTGGCGACCGCAAATCGCTGGAACTTCTGCGGGACAAGCATCCGCACGGCCTGTACGCCGTGCAGCTTTTCGGCGCAGAGCCGGAGAGCATGGCCAAGGCGATTCTGTTTATCCGGGAAAAGGGCATCCAATTTGATATTCTGGACATCAATATGGGTTGCCCTGCGCCCAAAATCACAAGCAGCGGGGCCGGCAGCAAGTTGCTGCTGGACCCGCCGCTCTGCGGGCAGATGGTTGCCGCCGCCCGCCGTGCCTTGGGCGAGGACACGCCGCTGACCGTGAAGATGCGCATTGGCTGGGACGCCGACCATATGACCGGCGTGGAGGTGGCCAGGCAGCTGGAGGCAAACGGCGCAGACCTGATTGCCGTGCACGGCCGCACGCGGGAGCAGATGTATATTCCGCCCATCGACACGGCAGCCATTGCGGCCATCAAGCAGGCGGTGAAAATCCCTGTGCTGGCCAACGGCGATGTGACCGATGCCGATGGCGCGGCTGCCTTGTTAAAGGCTACCGGCTGTGACGGCGTTATGATTGGCCGCGGCGCACTGGGTGACCCATGGCTGTTTGAACAGGTACGCGCAGCGCTGCTGGGCGAGGAATGCCCGCCGGAGCCAACGCTGAACCAGCGTATGGCCGCCCTGCGCGCCCAGATTTACGAAATGTGTGAGGAAAAGGGCGAGTGGGCCGCCATGCCGCAGGCCCGCAGCCAGGCCATGCACTATATGAAGGGCCTGCGCGGCGCCGCCGCCCTGCGGCGCTACTGCTCGATGCTGGAGCACTTTACCGATGTGGACAAACTGATTGACGCGGTGTACAAGCTGCAATAAATAATAGATAAAAAATAATAAATAATAAATAAGGTGGAGTTTTTGCCCCCGCAGGGGGCAAAAACAAAATGGGCAAGGCAAGGCTGGTTTTTCGTTTTCGCCATAGGGCGAAAACACCACCACATTTATTATTTCTTATTTATTATTTTTTATTTGCCAACGCCCAAGCCCCCGGATAACCTCCGAGCCATCCTCAAAATCTTCCCCGGGTCAGCTCATCGAGGTTCTGCTCATAGCAGGGCAGCATATGCTCGATGAAATACTCGGCCTCGGGGCACTGCATTGCGTGCAGGGCGGCCATCTGCTGGGCGTAGGCGGCGGCAAATTCCCGGTTGCCGCCGTGGTCCTCCTCCATGCACTTGATAACGGCGGAAAGCCGGTCCGCGGCCTTTAAAATTTTGCGCTCGGCATCGTTCAGCACACTGCCGGTCAGCCAGCACTGGGTTTCGGCCTGCAGTTCTTCGGGCTGCAGGCTCGCCATCACGCGGGCGCTCTCGTGCTCCACGGCCTTGTAGGCGGTGCGCAAAGCGTCGTTTTTGTACTTGACCGGGGTGGGCATATCGCCGGTCAGAATCTCCGGCGCATCGTGGTACAGGGCGGCGGTGGCCACCATCTCGGACCGCAGGGCCGCGCCGGTGCCGGTGCATTTCTGCCCAATCAGGCAGAGGGTGTGGGCCAGCATCGCAGTGTCGGCGGTGTGTTCACTCAGGCTTTCTGCGCGGACACTGCGCATCAGGCTCCACCGGGTGATGTATTTCATGCGGCTGAACAGCGCACTGAACGGATAGGTTTTCATCTTCACGCGACCTCCGATTTGTGGTATACTAGGCGGGGTAAGGGGCGGACCCTTCCGGGTAAGCACTCAGTAGGGGTCGGCCCCGCCCGGCCCGCAGCTTTCCCGCAGACGGCGATTCCCGGGAATCCACCCTTCACCGCCTGCGGACGGAGCTCCCCTGAGGGGAGCCTTTGGGGCTCTACCCCCAAGTATACCACAACCCTCTCCAAAATGAGGCCCCATAAAGGGTACTATGAAATGAATTCCAGTATTTTCAAACAAAAATCCAGCTACTGGCGGGTTTTCGCCCTCTGCTTTTTTACGGCGGTACTGCTGTTTTTGCCCCACTGCATCATAGATGCGGCGGCAGGCGGCGGGTACTTCCACTACGCGGGCGATTTCAATGACCAGCAGATTAACTTTTACCAGTACGCCAACGCGTTTCTCAAGCACGGCGGCTCCTTCAGCTGGGCAACAGACCTTGGCAGCGGGTTCGTCAACGCCTACTCCTTCTATCTGCTGGGCAGTCCGTTCTTCTGGCTGTCCATGCTGCTGCGCGCCCGGCTTATGCCGTGGGCGATGGTACCGCTGCTCTGCCTGAAAATGGCGGTGGCGGGCGGCGGCGGCTACCTCTGGGCGCGCCGCTGGGTGCGGGATGATACCTGGTCCATGCTGGCGGGCTGCCTGTACGCCTTCTCGGGCTTCAGCATCTACAACATCTTCTTTAACCATTTTCTTGACGTTGTGGCGCTGTTTCCCTATATGCTGGCGGCGCTGGATGACGCTGCCATCGACGGCAAAAAAGGCTGCTTCCCCTTCTGGGTGGCGCTGAATCTTGTCGATAACTATTTCTTCTTTGCCGGGCAGGCTGTCTTTCTGATTATCTATTTCTTCTGCATGGTTGCAGGGCGGCGGTACAAAATCGGTTCGCGCAAGTTTGCGCTTCTCGCGTGGGAGACCGTGCTGGGCTGCGCCTGCGGCTGTGTGCTGCTGCTCCCGGCGGGGCTGTCGCTTTTGCAAAATCCGCGCACCATCGACCCGTTTACCGGGTACGGCTACCTGTTCTACGGCAAATCCCAGCAGTACGGCGCGATCTTCTACAGCGCCTTCCTGATGCCGGACGCGCCCTACTTCAAGGATATGTTCCAGGAGGGCATCCTCAAGCATACGAGCCTGACTGCGTATCTGCCGCTGGTCGGCGCGGCGGGCGGTCTGGCGTTCTGCCGGGCCCGCGGGCGGCACCCCTTCACCTATATTTTAAAGGTCTGTGTGGTCTGCGCCTTTGTGCCGGTGCTGAACAGCGCGTTCTACGCCCTCAATGCCAGCTACTACGCCCGCTGGTACTATATGCCAATTCTGGTTCTATGCGGTGCAACGTGCTATTTGCTCTCCCGCCCGGCGCTGGCGGAGCGCAAGCTGCCCCGCGCCTTCCGGCTGACGAGCTTCATCACGCTGACGGCGGCGGTCTTTGCCTTTGTGCCGAACGAGGACGAGGACGGCAACTTCAAGCTGGGTGTGCTGGATGAGCCCGCACGGTTCTGGGCGGTGTTCGGCGTCACGGTGCTGGGCATTGTGATTTTTGCGCTGCTGTGGCATTTCTGCCGCCAAAAGAGGCAGTGGGGCAGTATTATGACCGCCGCTGTGCTGGGCTTCAGCCTTGTGTACGGCACGCTGCACCTCTCGCTGACCAAGTACGCGCAGTGGGATGTGGACAGCGACCTGATTGCAGAAACCTACGGTTCTACGCAGGAAATTTCCGCCGCCCTGCCGGAGGATACCTTCTACCGCCTTGACGCCTATGGGGCGCACAACAATCTGGGGCTGTGGTTTGACCGCAGCTGCCTGCAGTTCTTCAACTCCACCGTTGCGCCCAGCATCATGGAATTTTACCCTGAGGTGGGCGTCAAGCGGGATGTGAACTCCAAGCCGGACGCCGAAAACTACGGCCTGCGCGGCCTGCTCAGCGTGCGGTACACGCTGGTGGCCAAGGACAAGGAGGACGAGTGGACGGAGAAGGCCCTGCCCGGCTGGCAGCGCAGCGGCGAGACAGCTGCCTACGCGATTTACGAAAATGAAAACTGGGTGCCGATGGGCTTCACCTATGACTACTACGTGACCGCCGACCAGCTGGACCAGGTGAGCGAGACGGAGCGCGCACAGATTCTCTGCCGCGCCCTTCTGCTGAACGAGGACCAGGTTTCGGCGTTTGACACCCTGCTGCAGCCCCTGCCCGATGAAGAACTGACGAACCGCAGCGAGGACGCCTACGCCGCCGACTGCGCCGCCCGCCGCGCCGGGGCCGTGGCTGAGTTTACAGCCACGGACACCGGCTTCACCACCGCACATACGAACTATGACACCGACGAGCTGGTGTTCTTCAGCGTGCCCTACGATGACGGCTTTACCGCCACCGTGAACGGCGCGCCCGCCGGTGTGGAAAAGGTGGATGACGGCCTGATGGCCGTTTACGCCCCGGCAGGGGAGAACAAAATTGAATTTACCTACCATACCCCCGGCCTGAAGCTGGCCGCGGGCATCAACGCCGCCGCCCTTGTGCTGTACGGCGTCTATCTTGCCATTTTACGGAAAAAGAGCAGAGAGGATAAACAAAACCATGCCGAACCATGCTGAACAATTAGCCCAGGAGCTGAACCTGAATCTCAAGAACGTACAGGGCGCCATCGAACTGATTGACCAGGGCAACACCATCCCATTCATTGCCCGCTACCGCAAGGAGGCCACCGGCTCGATGGATGACCAGGTCCTGCGCAATCTGGGCGACCGTCTGGAGTACCTCCGCGGTCTGGACAAGCGCAAGGAGGAGGTCACAACTTCCATCACCGAGCAGGGGGTTATGACGCCCGAGCTGACCGCCGCGCTGGCTAAGGCCAAGACGCTGGCCGAGGTCGAGGATATCTACCGCCCTTACAGCCCAAGCGCAAGACCCGCGCCAGCATTGCCAAGGCCCGCGGCCTGCAGCCGCTGGCGGACGCGATTCTGCAGCAGGACGCCGCGTTTGACCCGCAGACGGCAGCCGCCGCCTACCTCAATGACGAGGTTCCCGATGCCGCCGCCGCGCTGGCCGGTGCGCAGGACATCATCGCCGAGGCAGTCTCGGACGATGCGGCCTGCCGCGCCGAGCTGCGCCGCTACTACCGCGCCTTTGGCCGCATTGCCAGCGCCAAGGCCAAGGACGAGGACAGCGTCTACGCGCAGTATTATGACTACGCCGAGCCGCTGAACAAGATTCCCGGCCACCGTGTGCTGGCGCTGGACCGCGGCGAGCGCGAGGGCTTTCTGAAGGTGGGAATCCAGGTGGATGCCGACCGCGCTGCGGGCATTGTCTCGTGGATGTTTGCCCGCAAAAAGACCGGCGGAGCCAGCGCCGAGCTGGTGGACGCCGCCGCCCGGGACGCCTACAGCCGCCTGATTCACCCGAGTCTCGAAAATGAGCTGCGCAGTGAGCTGTCCGATGCCGCCGCCGAGGGTGCCATCAAGGTCTTTGGCGATAATCTGCGCCAACTGCTGTTGCAGCCGCCCATCCGCGGCAAAACCGTTATGGGTCTGGACCCCGGCTACCGCATGGGCTGCAAGGTGGCCGTGGTGGACCCCACCGGCAAGGTGCTGGACACGAACGTTGTCTACCCGGTGCCGGAGTTCAAGCGGGTGGAACAGGCCAAAAAAAGACCATCAAGGCGATGGTGCTGAAAAACGGCGTCGAGGTTATGGCCATCGGCAACGGCACGGCGGGCCACGAGACCGAGGAGTTTGCCGCCGAGGTCATCCGCGAGCTGGCGGATGAGAAAAACCTGCATCTCCAGTATATGGTCGTCAGCGAGGCGGGCGCGTCGGTCTACTCGGCCAGCAAGCTGGCCGCGGAGGAGTTCCCGCAGTTTGACGTAAACCTGCGCAGCGCGGTGTCTATCGCGCGCCGCCTGCAGGACCCGCTGGCGGAGCTGGTCAAGATTGACCCCAAGGCCGTGGGCGTGGGCCAGTACCAGCACGATATGCCCCAGAAGCGGCTGAACGAGACGCTGGACGGCGTTGTGGAGGACTGCGTGAACAGTGTCGGCGTTGACCTGAACACCGCGTCTGCGCCGCTGCTGCGCCGCGTGGCGGGCGTCAGCGCGGCCACCGCCAAGAACATTGTGACCTGGCGCGAGGAGGAAGGCGCGTTCACATCCCGCGCCCAGCTGAAAAGGTCAAGGGCCTCGGCCCCAAGGCGTATGAGCAGTGCGCGGGCTTCCTGCGCCTGCCCGAGGCCAAGAACCGGCTGGACGCCACCGCCGTCCACCCCGAGAGCTATGCCGCCGCCAAGACGCTGCTGGACGCCTGCGGCTACACCGCCAAGGAAATCGGCACCGACGCGCTGGCGGGCCTGCCCGCCGCGGTGAAGGCCAAGGGCACCAAGACCCTGTGCGAGACGCTGGGCATCGGCGAGCCGACACTGAACGATATTGTGGCCGAGCTCTGCAAGCCGGGCCGTGATGTGCGCGACAGCCTGCCCAAGCCGCTGCTGCGCAGTGACGTTATGGGCATGGACGACCTGAAGCCCGGTATGGAGCTGACCGGCACAGTGCGCAACGTCATTGACTTTGGCGCGTTTGTGGATCTGGGCGTGCATCAGGACGGCCTTGTGCACGTCTCCCAAATCAGCGATAAATTCATCAAGCACCCGAGTGAGGTGCTCAAGGTCGGCGACATTGTGCGGGTGAAGGTGCTCAGCGTGGACACCGGCAAAAAGCGCATTGCCCTGACCATGAAAGGTGTGCCCCAGCAAAACTGATACGAAACTGGTGGAAACATATACAAATGTTGCACGTAAATTTGCACGCTGTTTGTTTTTTGACGGAAATTGACTGGCACAACCGACGAAAAAGACAAAATGTTTCAGAAAACATAAAAAATAGGATTCTGAAAACATAATTTGTGTGAATAAACCGCTTCAGCGGCGGTCAAAAAGCCGTCATTCTTACCAAAAGCGAAAAAATGAAAAATTTTCTCTTTTGTGCAGGAAATGGAAAATAATGATGTTGTGCATTTTGAACAAAGAAACGGCACATAATTATGCTATAATGCACAATGCAAGGAAGGGAAGAGCAAGGTGGCTCACCGCCTTGCCGCAGGGCTGTGCGCCCGGTTCCGCAGTGGAGTCCGGTGCTGAAGATACAGCTGTGCGCGGGAATGATTCGGAGGTCATTTATTATGGTGAAACAAGTCAAGGTTTCCAATTTTACTGAGGTCAAGGGAATCGTGTCTGCTGCCGCCAAGTGTTATAACGATGTCGGCGTGCATGACATGAAGGGCAGCATTGCCGATGCAAAGAGCATTCTGGGCATGATGAGCCTGGATTACAGCCACCCTGTCAAAATCGTTTGCGAGGACGAGCATGACCTGAACTGCGTTGTCAACGCACTCAAGCAGTAAAAAATCGGAATCCGCCCGCTGCCGCTTCCCCCGGGAAGTAGCAGCGGGCGGTTTTTGTTTCGGCCCTGCCTGACGCTTCAGCGCGGAAAACGACTGCCCCAACCGTAAAATAGGAAGTTTGAAAACGAGAGAAAACAAGAGCATTTGCAAGAATTTGAGAGCAAGCACGGAATAAATTAAAATTCTTGCCAAAAACCGTTGACGCGGGGCACAGTTTCTGCTATAATCACACTTGCGCGAAAAAGCGTCCTGCGGGGCGCTGTTAAATACCGTTACAAGACGGACGTGTTAATTTATCAATGGAGGACCTATTATGAGCACGACTCTCGCTAAGCCCGCTGAAATGGCTGACCGCAAGTGGTATGTGATCGACGCCGCCGGCAAGCCCCTCGGCCGCGTTGCTGCCAAGGCTGCTGTCATCCTGCGCGGCAAGAACAAGACCACCTTCACCCCCAATGTTGACTGTGGCGACAATGTCATCATCATCAACTGCGACCAGGCTGTCCTGACCGGCAAGAAGCTGGAGAAGAAGTTCCATCGCACCCACTCCGGCTGGATTGGCGGCCTGAAGGAGACCCAGTACAAGACCCTGATGGCTGAGAACAGCGACAAGGCTATGACCTACGCTGTCAAGGGCATGGTTCCCTCTAACACCATCGGCGCCAAGGCTATGACCCGCCTGCACTGCTACAAGGCTGCTGACCACGCTCATGCTGCGCAGAAGCCCGAAGCAGTTGAGATCTGAGTGAGGAGGCAATAGAAGATGTACGAAACCAAACCTTATTTCTACGGCACTGGCCGTCGTAAGCATTCCGTTGCCCGCGTTCGCGTTTACAACGGCACCGGCAAGATGACCATCAATGGCCGCGACATCAACGATTACTTTGGTCTGGAGACCCTGAAGCTGCTGGCTAACAGCCCTCTGGTTCTGACTGAGAACGAGGGCAAGTTTGACGTTGTCGTCAACGTTGTCGGCGGTGGCTGTGCAGGCCAGGCTGGCGCTATCCGCCACGGCCTGTCCCGCGCCCTGCTGCAGTTCAACCCCGAGCTGCGCTCCACCCTGAAGAAGGCTGGCTTCCTGACCCGCGATCCTCGTATGAAGGAACGTAAGAAATACGGTCTCAAAGCAGCTCGTCGCGCTCCGCAGTTCAGCAAGCGATAATCGACTGCTCAGACTATATCAAAATGGTTCAAAAAGCCCGGAAAATCAAGGTTTTCCTGGCTTTTGCTATATCTAAACGGGCTGATATGGTTTGACCAAATTTGGCAAAACGAGAGCCGATTTCACCCAATTTTTAGTGGTTAAATATAGGACAACCGGCAAAAATGGGGTCAAAAAACGGCCTTAGTGGTTAAAAAATAGGACAACCAGAGAGCAATTTCGGGGGTATTTTTGAGGGTGATTTGGCACTCTCAGACACCGGATTTTTCGCTGGAGGGTTTGGCATAATCTGACCAAATCTGAACAATTAAATACGATTCTAATGCAGGCACTCAGTAACAAATAACTGGGTGCTTTTTTTGTTTCAGAGATTCCGGCATTAGAAAAGGGCCGTCACTTTATGATTTTGGAGTGGCGGCTTTTTCTATTTCCAGAAACAACAGCAACAATCAGAAATGAGGTGAAGTCATGAACACACAAATCATCGCCATCGCCAACCAGAAAGGCGGCGTTGGCAAAAACAACAACCCTGTGCGAACTTGGGAATAGGTCTGGCACAGGCCGGAAAGAAAGTCCTGCTGATCGATGGGGACCCGCAAGGGAGCCTGACAATCAGCTTGGGAAATCCGCAACCGGACAAGTTGCCATTTACATTGTCCGATGCAATGGGCAAAATTCTGATGGATCAGCCTATACGCTCTGGAGAAGGTATTCTGCATCATGCGGAAGGCGTTGACCTGATGCCTGCGGACATCCAGTTATCTGGTATGGAAGTATCCCTGGTGAATGCCATGAGCCGAGAGACCATCCTGCGGCAGTATCTGGACACGCTCAAGGGACAGTATTCCCATATCCTGATTGACTGCCAGCCATCCCTGGGTATGCTCAACGGTCAACGCACTGGCAGCCGCCAACAGGATCATAATCCCCGTCCAGGCGGAGTATCTGCCCGCCAAAGGGCTGGAACAGCTTCTATCTACGGTCAACAAGGTGAAACGGCAGATCAATCCCCAAGCTCCAGATCGACGGCATATTGCTGACGATGGTGGATAACCGCACCAACTTCGCAAAGGAGATTGCCGCCCTGCTGCGGGAGACCTATGGCAGCAAAATCAAGGTGTTCGGACCGAAATTCCCCCATTCTGTCCGGGCAAAGGAAATTAGTGCAGAGGGAAAAAGTATTTTCGCCCATGACCCTGGCGGCAAGGTGGCAGAGGGGTATCGAAATCTGACGAAGGAGGTGTTGAAACTTGAAAAGCAGCGCGAAAAAAATAGAGCTGGCCTCGGTAGATGATCTGTTCTCCACCGAAGAAGGCCGTCAGGATGCAAAGCTGGAAAAGATTCAGGAGATTCCGCTGTCTGAACTGCATCCCTTTAAGAACCACCCATTCAAAGTCAAGGATGACGAAGCAATGATGGAAACCGCAGACAGTATCAAGCAGTATGGTGTGCTGGTTCCTGCGATTGCCCGTCCTGACCCGGAGGGCGGTTATGAACTGGTGGCCGGACACAGACGGCACAGGGCAAGTGAACTGGCAGAAAAAGAGACCATGCCGGTAATTGTTCGGGATTTGGATGATGATGCCGCCACGATCATTATGGTTGACAGCAATCTGCAACGCGAAAGTATTCTCCCCAGTGAAAGAGCCTTTGCTTACAAGATGAAACTGGATGCCATGAAAAGACAGGCTGGCAGACCGAGTAAAGAAAATGTGTCCCAAGTTGGGACACAAAAGCGATCAGACCAGTTGCTTGCTGAACAGGTGGGGCAAAGTCGAAATCAAATTCAGCGCTATATCCGTCTGACAGAGCTGATTCCTGAATTGATGGACATGGTGGATGAAAAGAAAGTTGCCTTAAATCCTGCTTATGAGCTGTCCTTTCTCAAAAAGGAGGAACAGGTAGACCTGTTGGACGCGATGGACAGCGAACAGGCTACCCCTTCTCTTTCTCAAGCCCAGCGGCTCAAAAAATACAGTCAGGAGGGGCATCTGACCCTCGATATGATGCGTGTCATCATGGGTGAGGAGAAGAAAAGCGATCTGGACCGAGTGACATTTACCTCTGACACCTTGCGGAAGTATTTTCCTAAAAGCTATACGCCCCAGCGGATGCAGGAAACCATCATCAAGCTGCTGGAGGCATGGCAGAAAAAAAAGCGTCAGAGAGATCAGGAACGATGAAAGGAGCCGCCTATGAGGGATATGTCCGCCCGCGAGCTGAAAGGACACAACATTCTTGCCGTGGAGCGTTTTCAGGATAACACCCGCCGGATGATTGAGTTTTTCGTCCTGCGTCCCAGCACAGCTTACGGCAGCCCCGGAGAGAAATGCGGCTGTTTTTGACTGAGGACGGGTATCAGTCCGCCCTGCAAAGCCAGCAGCGCCGGGAAATCAAGATCAAGCGTTACGCTCGTGTGATTGAGGGACATATCCTCGATTTCAAACCGGGAAAACGCCGCCGCTCATAAACCCATACAACGAAAGGAAAGGAATGACTATGTGTACGGTAAAGGAAATTCAAGAAGCAATCCGGGAAGATTGCAAATCTCAGCATGACATGGATTCAACGGATATTGACCGAGTGATGCAAACACTTCCTTTCGCCCAGGAGGAGCCATTTACAGAGGCGCGTCCTCGAAAGCCGCTGTTTTGGTTCTATGCAAGAAAATTTGAAAAGCGCTGAACACCGCAATTCTTTGAAATGAGGATTGCGGTTTTTTTGTACCCAAAATTCGGAAGGAGTGAGGTCGATGGCCGTTTTTCGCATTGAACGGACCCGTGATTATACCGTGATGAGCAATCATCATTTACGAAATGCAAACCTGTCGTTAAAAGCCAAGGGGCTGCTTTCCATGATGCTGTCTTTACCAGAGGACTGGAATTACACCACCCGTGGTCTTGCAAAGATCTGTAAGGAGGGCGTGGATGCCATAGGCGCTGCGTTGCGGGAATTGGAGGCTGCCGGTTACATTGTGCGGCACAAGCTGCGTGACCGGCAGGGACGCATCAGCGATACAGAGTATGTCATATACGAGCAGCCACAGCTTAGAAAACCGGATACGGATTCACCAGATACGGAAAACCCGTATATGGATAAACCGGATACGGAAAAGCCCGCAGAATTAAATATAGAGAAATCAAATACTCAAAAACAAAATATTTATGGATCAAGTACCGATTCCATTCCCTTCCGGGATTGCGCGGCAGATTGTCTGCCGGAACGGAAAGGAAGGGATGCGATGTCACTCACAGAGATAGAGAGTTATCGGGAATTGATTCAGGAGAATATCGGGTATGAATACCTGTGTCAGCAGTATGAAACTTATCGGGAGGATTTGGATGAGATTGTGGAGCTAATCGTGGAAACGGTCTGTGCAAAGCGAAAGACCACCCGTATTGCAGGAAGCGATTTTCCGCATGAAATCGTTCGTTCCAGGTTCTTGAAGCTGGATAACTCGCACATTGAGTTTGTCATGGACTGTTTACAGAAGAACACCACGGAAATTCGCAACATGAAGCAGTATCTTCTGACCGTTCTGTTCAATGCACCGACCACGATAAGCAATCATTACACCTCACAAGTAAATCACGATCTGTATGGCGGCTGGTAAATGGTCGCTTTTTTATTGCCCGGAACTGCCGGGAGAAAGGAGCAAGCATGATGTCTGAGGGAAAGACCATAGGGCAGCTGATGGAAGAAATGCGGGCAAAGGCAGGAGCGCAGAATTATCACGGTCATGGATATATGGACCTCCAGCGTTTTGCAGAGGACACCCGGCACATGATTATTTTTGATGTGCTGACGAACGATTCCCCTGTTGGCTGGAAAGGCGAACGAACCCGCCTGTTCCTGTCGGATACCGGTTATGGGTGCAAGCACTGGATAGTCAGGCAAAAGGGCAGATTAAGATTTTGAGCCACGCAAAGGTGTGTCAGGGCAATCTGCACTATGACCGTACTGACCAGTTACGCTAAGGAGGGCGTTATGAAGCGTTATCTTCTGCGGCGGCTGGTGGTTCCGCCTTAGCAAAAAAAGAGATTCCCTGCAAACTTCGTGGAAAGGAGGCGAGAAAATGCAGGAAGAAGTGGAAAACAGAACTTTGACGCTGGTTGTCAGTGGAACAAAGTTTACCGGCAGAATGTTTAAGGCTGCCATAAGCAAAAGTACATGGCACATCGAAAGGAAAAGAAGCTGGAAAAACAGAGAAGCCGTGATGCGCCGGTTGTTCCGCATGGAAAACAGACTGTGAAGCAGCTTGTCGGGCAGAATCAGGGAATATCCAACATTGAGATCACAGACCCCTCTATCAAGGAGTTTGAGAAAATCGCCCGGAAATATGGTGTGGATTATGCGGTGAAAAAGGACCGCAGCAGTTCTCCGCCAAAGTACCTGATTTTTTTCAAAGGCCGTGATGCAGATGCTCTGACAGCAGCTTTTACAGAGTACACCAACAAAAAAGTCAAAAAGGCAACGAAAACAGAGCGCTCGTCCGTACTGGCAAAACTTAACCAGTTCAAAGAGATGGTTAAAAATGCTGTGGTGGATCGCACCAAGCGAAAGGAGCTGGAACGATGAAAAAGACATTGGACATCAAAAAGCTCATTTTGCTGAATATGCCGTATATCCTGCTGGGGCTGTTTGCTACCAATTTTGGAGAGGCATGGCGAATGGCACAAGGGGCGGATGCTTCAGAAAAGTTTCTTTCGCTGGTTGCGGTTCTGCCTGGGGCGTTGCAAAGTTTCTGGCCAAGCCTGCATCCATTGGACTTGTTGGTAGGGCTGTGCTGCGGTGTTGGTCTGAGGCTGGCGGTGTATCTTAAAAGCAAGAACGCCAAGAAATATCGACATGGTTTGGAATATGGTTCGGCCCGCTGGGGAACCCGTGAGGATATTGCACCTTACGTTGATCCTGTATTTCAGAACAATGTGATTCTGACGAAAACGGAGAGCCTGACCATGAACAGCCGCCCCAAGGACCCCAAGACTGCCAGAAACAAAAATGTACTGGTGATTGGCGGCTCCGGTTCCGGTAAGACCCGATTCTGGCTGAAACCCAACCTGATGCAGATGCACAGCTCCTATGTTGTGACGGACCCGAAGGGAACAATTCTGGTGGAGTGCGGAAAAATGCTCCAAAGGGGTGCGCCCAAGCTGGGGAAGGACGGGAAGCCAGTAAAAGATAAAAATGGCAAAGTCATTTATGAACCGTATCGTATCAAAGTGTTGAATACCATCAACTTCAAAAAAAGTCCATGCACTACAATCCTTTCTCGTACATTCACAGCGAAAAGGACATCTTGAAGCTGGTTACGACGCTGATTGCTAATACCAAAGGCGAGGGCAAGGCCGGAGACGATTTCTGGGTCAAGGCAGAAACGCTTCTGTATTGTGCCCTTATCGGATATATCCATTATGAGGCTCCGGTGGAGGAGCAAAACTTCTCCACCCTCATCGAGTTCATCAACGCCATGGAAGTCCGGGAGGATGACGAGGAGTTCAAAAACCCCGTAGACCTGATGTTTGATGCACTGGAATCGGAAAAGCCAAATCACTTCGCAGTGCGGCAGTATAAGAAATATAAGCTGGCCGCCGGTGTTGTATGCTCTAAAAGACTTCTTAATCAAGCGGTTGGGAAGTCTCTTAGAACACACAACCTAAAGCCGAAGAAAGGAGCGCAAGTTATGAAAAAAAACGAGAAAATCACAGCTCTGTACGAACGACTGAGCCGTGATGACTTTGGCAAAGATGATGACCAGCAGCGTGAGAGCAACTCCATATCCAATCAAAAAGCAATGTTGGAGGAGTTCGCCGCACGGCAGGGGCTTTTACAAACATTGTCCATTTCACGGACGATGGCATTAGTGGGTACTTGCTTTGACCGTCCCGGATTTTTAGCAATGATGAAAGAAGTGGAAGCCGGGAATGTGGAGTACCTGTGTATCAAGGACATGAGCCGCATGGGTCGTGACTATCTGAAAGTCGGTCAGATTATGGAAATCTTGCGTCAGCGTGGAGTACGCCTTATCGCCATCAATGACGGTGTGGACAGCGCACGAGGGCACGATGATTTTACCCCGTTCCGCAACATCATGAACGAGTATTACGCACGAGACACCAGCCGTAAAATCCGTTCCACTTTCCAGTCAAAAAGGCAAGTCCGGCAAGCACCTCACAGGCACGGTCATTTACGGCTATCTCTGGAACGAAGCCAGAGACCAATGGTTGGTTGACCCCGAAGCCGCTGATGTGGTCAAGCGCATCTTTGCCATGACGATTGACGGCTACGGTCCGTATCAGATCGCCAGCAAACTGAAATCGGAAAAGGTGCTTATTCCGTCTGCTTACCTTGCCCAACACGGCGAGGGCGTGAACAAAAACAAGACTTTCAAAGATGTGTACGGCTGGGGTTCTTCCACCATCTGCAACCTTCTTGAAAAGCGTGAATATCTGGGACACACCATCAATTTCAAGACCCGAAAGCACTTCAAGGACAAGAAAAGCCATTATGTCCCGGAGGACGAATGGACGATTTTTGAGAATACCCATGAGCCTATCATTGACCAGCAGACCTTTGACCTTGTGCAGAAAATCCGTGGGAATGTCAGACGCTACCCGGACGGCTGGGGCGAAGCAGCTCCCCTCACAGGCTTGCTTTATTGTGCCGATTGCGGCGGCAAGATGTATGTCCACCGCACCAACAACGGCAAGCGTATTTCTCAATATACCTGTTCCCAATACAGCAAAGTCCCGGTTGGAAAGCTCTGCGCGACACAGCACCGTATCAATGAAGATGTGGTACTGTCCCTTGTCTCTGAAATGCTGAAAGCCATTGCAGAGTATGCGAAGCATGACAGAGCCGAGTTTGTCCGTGTGGTGCAGGAAGCGCAGTCCAGCCAGCAGACGGCAGAGGTCAGGAAACAGCGGACACGCCTTACCACCGCAAAGCAGAGAGTTTCCGAGCTGGAAGTCCTGCTCTGCAAAATCTATGAGGACAACATTTTAGGAAAGCTGTCCGACAGCAGATACGCCACTCTGGACGCTCAATACGAAAAGGAACAGTCCGAGCTTACCGCTGAAGTCTCTGTTCTGGAAAAGGCTGTCAAGAGCTATGAGAAGCACGAAAAGGACGCTGATCGTTTTATCGCTCTGATTGACAAGTACGAGAACTTCGACAAGCTGACCATTGCCATGCTCAACGAGTTTATCGAGAAAATCCTTGTGCATGAGCGTGACCGCAAAGGCAGTATACAGACCACACAGGAGGTCGAGATTTACTTCAATTTTGTCGGTCGATTTGTTCCCCCGGCGTTTGGTGAAGTGGAGCTTACCCCGGAGGAATTAGAGGAAATCCGCAAGCGTGAAAGGAACGCAAGGACAGGCTTCATCAGAACTACTTGAAGCGGAAAGCCAGCGGAGCGCAGAAGCGATACGAGGACAAAATCAAGGGGAGAAAAAAAGCAGAAATCGAAGCCAAGAAAGCCGCCATTCGTGCGGAGGACATTGCAAAGGGCGTGTTCGTCCCTGTCAGCAGTTTACCGCAGAGAGAGCCGATGAAAGGAGTACAAACAGCATGAATATCACTTACACACAGAACGGCGATTATCTTATCCCAAACATCGTTATTCGCAAGACAAAGCCCCTCGGACACTACGGCAGACTTCGCAAAGGCATATTTGGAAATGCGCCGTCCGATACTGTTCAATGAGCTGGTGCTATCCGACAAGCTCTTTTTGAGCATTGCGCCGAGATTGACGAAGCGGCACGAAATCGCATGGAGCTGATCGTGCCGCAACTGGCAAAGCAGTACGGCGTGACCGAAAGGCTGAAAGCCGAAAACCAAATGGAATGGGTGCGGCAGATGAAGACGCTTGCAAGGCACAGGCAGAAGCTATCGTGAAGTTTGAGCTGATTTATGATTGAGGAGGCACAGCATGGATAACGGTTACATTGTGCGGTTTATTCGCAAGGACGAAAAAGCTGATGAGGAATATTATTATCTCGCATATGGTGATGCGCTTAGCCACTTAGCTTTATTCAAGAATGATGATTCTGGACTATACAAAAGAATTGAAATCGTAGACAGCTGCTCACTACGCTTACCATATGTTGTCCTCGATTTTCAGGACATGAATTGCTCGGCGTAAATTAACAAATAAGCACTTTGCAGTTATACACGATAGCGTGTATAATTAAGAAAGAAATTGTCGAGGTGATTTTTATGATTATAGCACTTGCAGAATATGCGAGATTGCACAATAGAAGTGGAGACACTCTCCGCCGTCTTGCGGAAAACGGCTCACTTAAAACTGCCCAAAAAATCGGAAGAAATTGGACAGTTGATAGCGAAGAAGAGTATCCGTCAAAAAGAAAAGTGAAGTCAAAACCCATTACTGTTGTTTCCTTGTTTTCCGGTTGTGGTGGAATGGATTTAGGACTTATCGGTGGCTTTGATTTTCTGGGAAAGCACTATGCTAAAACAGGGTTTGATATAATCTGGGCAAACGAAATCAATCCCGCTGCTTGCAAAACATATCGGGAAAACTTTGGCGATTATATCGTTGAAGGAGACATTGGAGAACAGATTAAGAATCTTCCATCAACAGCCGATATTGTCGTCGGTGGATTTCCTTGTCAAGACATTTCAATCAACGGGAAAATGCTTGGCGTAAATGGAAAGCGGAGTAGCTTATATACCTACATTGTAGAAGCTGTGAACAAAATTAAGCCAAAAGTGTTCATCGCTGAAAATGTTGGGGGCTACTGCTCAAGCAGAATGAGTACTCACTTAACAAGATCCTTGAGGATTTTAATTCTCTTGGATATAACTTGAGCTATCAGTTATATCATGCCGAAGATTATACGGTGTGCCACAGACAAGAGAGCGAGTTATTTTTGTTGGAACAAAAAAGGATTACCTGACTTTGTTCCTCCAAAGCCAAGTGTCTTTGCCCCTATCACAGCTTATGAAGCCTTGCATGATTTGGAAGAACATCCGCAGGATAAACCTTTTTCTCATATATGGAGTAATGCTAAAGTTAGCGGAGAGCAAGGCAATCGCCGACTGATTGCTGATCGTCCTGGTTATACCATGCGGGCGGAATGCCATGGGAATATTCAATTTCATTATGCACTTCCTAGAAGAATTTCTATGCGAGAAGCAGCCCGTATCCAATCTTTTCCTGATTCATTTTCTTTCCCTTGCGGATTGCGTGAAACAGAAAGACAAATAGGAAATGCTGTACCACCAGTGCTTGCGTGGCATATAGCTAACTCTGTAAAAAATGTAATTGAAGGGAATAAAAGTGGAGTATGACAAAGAACGAATTTGAAGAAATCCTGAATAAATGTTGTACGCAACCAATGACAGACGAAGCCAGAACTACAGTCTTTAAGTCATCGACACAATTTGAAAAACCGAGTTCGGGAGGTTTTAGCTGATATTACAGAAAATGATGAGACCTTCCAAATTGATTTCAATCCGCATCCACAGGCATTCCCTGATATTGCAATGGGCGAATATGGCGTTGAAGTAAAGTTCACCTTGAACGATACTTGGCGCAGCATAGCGAATAGTGTTCTTGAAACTCAACGCATTGATGAAGTTAAGCATATTTACGTTGTGTTTGGAAAAATGGGCGGAGTGCCGGAAGTGCGCTGGGGTGAGTACGAGCAGAGCGTCATTCATGTCAGGACATCACATGTCCCCCGTTTTGAAATTGAACTTCCTTCTGAAAAAGCAGAGCTGAAAAAGAATCCTTGTTCAAGCAGATGGGCATTCGATATGACGATTTTAGAAAGCTCGATATGCAAGATAAGATGAAGTATATCCGAGCTTACGCACGGAAGATTCATCCAGATGGACGTTTGTGGTGGGTCGAAGATAAGGAAGACTCGGACGAACATACAACACCTGTTCAAGCTCGGCTTTTTTACAAACCTCACAACAGAAGAAAAACACGCCTAAGAGCCGAAGCAGCTTTTTGCTTTGTCCGAGTATCGTTAAATCCGGGCGGTCACGAAACAAGTATGATGATATGGTTCTCTATCTGTTGACCTATCACGGCGTACTGTGCCATCAGGCAAGAGATCTGTTTTCTGCCGGAAGTGTTGCTAATCCTAAAAATGACGATGAGGGTGGAATTTATATTGAGCGAGCATTGAAACTCATTGAGAGTGAGATGAAAGCAGCAGCTCTCCGCATGGACGATGCTCTGTTTGTTGAATATTGGGGCGAAAGCGTTCCACCCGAGAAGAGAATTAGTCGCTGGCTTGAAAAGGCAGATGAACTTGCAACAGAGTGGGTTCCATCAAAGAGCTTGTTCCTTGAGTAATGCAAAGTCCCTTTTAGGAACTAAAGGGCGCACTTCATACTCTCCTATCGGGGTATCGTGCGTCCTGCGGAGCCATTCCGGTCAGCAGAAAAAAGCTGCATGCCTGAGAATGTTTCGTCACTTCGTTCCATCAAGGGGCTACACTCCCTTGCGACGCTTATGCGTCTATCCCGACTTGGGACTTGCCGTCCGCAAACAGCATAAAAATGCTGTTCGCCGCCAGCAAGTTTGAAAAACTGAATACCGAAAAACTGACCGTTGACTGGTCGCACTATGCGAAAAGTTGACGGTCTTTTTTTATCCCAAAAATCAAAAAAGGAGGTCAATCACAATGACAAAACCGAAAACCCTTGAACAGCTCCGAGCCGACAAGGAACGAGCCGAGACGCAGCTTGCACAGGAACAGCACAAGCTCAACCGTCTTGAGAATAGAAAGAAGTATCTGGAGAAAGGCGAAAGGCAGAAACGCACCCATCGTCTTTGCAATCTGGGCGGCACGATTGAGAGCCTTGCCCCGGAGGTCAAAGATCTCACACGCACCGAAATGACAGAGCTGATGGAACAAATCTTTTCTCTGTCCGAAGTCCAGCAAGCCGTCCGTCACATGGCGATTACCCACATCAACCAAGCAAACAGAGAAAAAGGAGTTGAAAGCCGATGGCACTATTTCATCTGAGCGTCACGCAGACTAAGCGAAGCACAGGACAGTCCGCTATCGCTTCTGCCGCCTACCGAGCCGGGGCAGCGATTGTATAGCGAGTATTACGGCGAATACAGCGACTACACCAGAAAGGGCGGCGTGATCTGCTCCGACATTCTCCTGCCGTCCCATGCACCCCAGAATTTGCAGACCGTCAGACCCTGTGGAACGCCGTGGAAAAAAGCCGAGCGTGGAAAGAACGCCCAGCTTGCATACAGCTTTGACATTGCCTTGCAGAATGAATTTTCCCTTGAGGAAAACATCGCTCTTGCAAGGCAATTTTTGTTGGAGAACTTTGTGAGCCGGGGCATGGTGGTTGACTTCGCCGTACACCAGCCAGACCGTGAGGACGGCGGCATACCCAATCCACATTTTCATGTGCTTTGCCCCATCCGTCCCATCGAGCAGAACGGCAAATGGGGACTAAAGCAACGCCGGGTGTACGAACTGGACGAGGACGGCAACCGTATCCGAGACCAGAACGGAGAGTTTGTTTTCAACGCCGTTCCCACTACCGACTGGGGCAGTCCCGAAACGCTGGAACATTGGCGTGAAGCATGGGCGGAGATGTGCAATGCCAAGTTTGCGGAAAAAGGTATTGATGTTCGTATCGACCACCGCAGCTATGAACGGCAAGGCGTGGATTTACTTCCCACTATCCATGAAGGCGCAACCGTCCGGGCAATGGAGAAGAAAGGCATACGCACCGAAAAGGGCGAGTTCAACCGCTGGATCAAAGCCACCAATGCCGTTATCCGGGACATCAAGAAGAAAATCACTCTCCTGTTTGATTGGATTGCCGAAGCAAAAGCAGAGCTTGCCAAGCCGCAGACCCCCGACCTTGTTTCTCTGCTGAACGCCTACTACACCCAGCGCAAAGCCGGGGCTTATTCCCAGAAAGGCAAAATCAGCAACCTAAAGGAGATGAACGAGACTTTCAATTATCTCCGGGCAAACGGCATTTACACCCTTGAAGATTTGGAAAGCCGTGTCAATGAACACAGTCTGCCACAGAGAGCTTGAAGAAAACGCTGGACGAACAGACTGCCCGAATGAAAGCAATTAAGCAGCTCTATGACAGCTCCGCTGCTTTCCAGAGCTTGAAGCCTGTCTATGACGGCTTGCAGAAAATCAAGTTTGAGAAGCCCAGAGCCAAGTACAAGGCAGAGCATGAAGCGGAACTGATACAGTTCTACGCCGCCAGACGAAAGCTGACCGGGGAGTTCCCAGACGGCAAGGTGGATATGAAAAAGCTGTCCGACGAGTATGACGAGCTGGAACAGGCGCACAACACCACCTATGGCGAGTTTAAGACCGTCAGAGACGATTTACACCGCCTTTGGAAGGTCAAGTCATGTGTAGATACTGCCGCCCGATTTAACGAGCGTACAGAGGAACAAAAGCTCCAAAATCGACCCCAAACACGACAGAAAAAGGAGGATATGACACGATGAAAAAATACGACTGGAAGAACGAGTACAACCCCATCCGCAGAACGGCAAAACGCCTTTTGAGCGGAGAAGCTTTGACCGATGGCAGACCGCTTTCCGACCTGATCGAGCTGGACGAACACACCCGGAAATGCCTTGCCTTTGAAGCCACCCTCACCGACCGCCAGATTGATATGTTGCAGGAGCTGGGCTATCTGCCTGTTATCATGAGACAGTACGGCGAGGAATGTGCGAACTGCCCCTACACGCTGGACGAGCGTGAGCATGGCATTTGCAGACGATGCGCTGTTTTCAAGAAGTAAGGAGGACGCCCATGCAGTACACCCAAGCACCACAGATCGACCGGGCAAACGCCGTCAGTCTGGAAGATTTTCTCCGCGCACAGGGAGAGACACTTATCAAAAGCGGACGGGAATACCGCTGGAAAGAACATGACAGCCTGACCGTCCGGGGAAACAAATGGTTTCGCCACAGCCAGAGCAAGGGCGGCTATCCTATTGATTTTGTCATGGAGTTTTACGGCAAGTCCTTTCCCGAAGCAGTCCAGCTCTTAACCGGCGAAAGCGCCGAGGGACAGAGCGAAGCCAGCACAGCACCGCCCACAGCGTTTCACTTGCCCTTGCACAACAGGACAGCCGACAGAGCAATCCAATATCTCACAGAAAGCCGAGGTCTCAACAAAACGCTTGTTGAGGCTTTTCTTCTTTCCGGGGATATTTACGAGGACGCAAAGCGGCACAATGTTGTGTTTGTCGGCAGAGACCGAAGCGGTACGCCGAGATACGCCCATGTGCGAGGAACGGCAGACCCATTCAGACAGGACATTGCCGGGTCTGACAAATCCTATCCGTTCCACTATGAGGGAAACGGCAACCAGCTCTTTGTCTTTGAAGCACCGATTGACCTTTTGTCCTTTATCTGCCTTTATCCGCAGGACTGGCAGACAAGGAGCTACCTTGCCCTGGGCGGCGTTTCAGGCAAAGCCCTTGACCGTTTTCTTTCTGAACGCAAGGACATCCGAAAAGTGTTCCTCTGCCTTGACAGCGACACCGCAGGAAGTGAAGCCTGTACCCGGCTGGCACAGGACATTCCCGGCGAGATCGCCGTCATTCGCCTTGTCCCGGTAAGGAAAGACTGGAACGATGTTCTCCGTCAGCAAGGGGACATTCCCAGCCGCAAATTCATAGCCGAGACAATCACGCTGCGAGAGCTGCCCACCGCCCAGCCTGTCCCCATGCTCCGCATGGCAGATGTGGAGCTGACGAGCGTGGATTGGCTATGGTTTCCGTATATCCCCTTTGGAAAGCTGACAATTATCCAGGGCAATCCCGGCGAGGGCAAGACCTACTTTGCCATGCGCCTTGCGGCGGCTTGCACCAATCGAAAGCCTTTGCCCGGTATGGAGACACTTGAGCCTTTCAATATCATCTATCAGACCGCCGAGGACGGTCTGGGTGATACCGTCAAGCCCCGACTGATAGAAGCAGACGCAGACCTTGAACGAGTGCTTGTCATTGACGATAGAGACACGCCGCTGACCCTTGCCGATGAACGCATAGCAAGGGCAATCCGGGAAAACAGCGCAAGGCTGGTTATCATTGACCCGGTACAGGCTTTTCTGGGTGCAGATGTGGACATGAACAGAGCAAACGAGGTGCGCCCGATATTCCGCAGTCTGGGAGACATTGCACAGGCTACCGGGTGCGCTATCGTACTGATCGGACACCTCAACAAAGCCGCAGGAACGCAAAGCACCTACCGGGGATTAGGGTCTATCGACATTACGGCGGCAGTCCGCAGTCTGCTCTTTATCGGCAAGCTGAAGGACAGCCCCACAACGAGGGTGCTGATCCATGAGAAAAGCTCCCTTGCGCCGCCCGGACAGTCCATTGCCTTTTCTCTGGGAGACGAGAAAGGGTTTGCGTGGATAGGAGCTTATGACATTACCGCTGACGAGCTTCTTGCCGGGACGGACACCGCCAAGACCGAGAGCAAGACCGCACAGGCGCAAATGCTCATTCTGGAACTGCTTGCGGACGGAAAGCGTATGCCGAGCGCAGAACTGGAAAAGGCAGTCAATGAGCGTGGGATTTCCTCACGCACCATGAGAACGGCAAAGAGCCGTATCGGGGACAGACTTGTGACCGAGAAAGACGGCACAGCATGGGTCTGCTATCTCCGAGACTGACAACAGGAACACGGCAAGCATGGCAAAGACGGCAAGGTTTTTATAGATACCTTAATGTTGCCGCCTTGCCTTGTTCCCTCATACCGACACCGCCCGATGATGAACAGTCACCGGGCATTTTTCATTTACAGGAGGATTTTGAATGAACAATACCGCAACCAACACCGCCACTTGCCCGACTGTCAGAAAGCAGATCGGCAAGACCACCTATATCGTCCGTGTCCATTTCAGCGAGACCGCCAAAGAGACGATGGAGGACAAAATCAAGCGTATGCTCCGTGAAGAAGTCCGCAAAATGTGACTTCTTTTTGAATTTGATGAAAAAGTCCTTGACTTTTCGTCTCTGGCAAGACCTTAAAGTCGATTCTGGTGAGCTGTGGCGCACGTCTTGCTCCCTTCGATATTGAGGAAGTCCGTGATATCACCATGTACGATGAGCTGTCGCTGGATACGGTGGGAGATAAGAAAACGGCTCTGTTCCTCATTATGAGCGATACAGACCCGACTTTTAATTTCCTGATTTCCATGATTTACACACAGCTGTTTAACCTGCTGTGCGAAAAGCGGATGATGTTTACGGCGGCAGACTGCCGGTGCATGTGCGCTGCCTGATTGATGAGTGTGCGAACATTGGTCAGATTCCAAATCTGGAAAAGCTGGTAGCCACCATCCGATCAAGAGAAATCTCGGCATGTCTGGTGCTTCAGGCACAGAGCCAGTTGAAGGCAATCTACAAGGACAATGCTGATACCATCATCGGCAATATGGATTCCCGTATTTTTCTTGGTGGTTCAGAGCCGACTACGCTAAAAGAATTGAATCAGGCATTGGGAAAAGAAACGATTGATTTGTACAACACTTCCGATACCAGAGGCAATAGCCCATCTTACGGCACCAATTACCAGAAGTCGGGCATGACCTGGCTTCGGTGGATGAACTGGCCGTGTTGGACGGCGGAAAGTGCATTTTACAGCTGCGCGGTGTCAGACCGTTCAAGTCAGATAAATACGATCTGACCCAGCATCCGAACTACAAGCTCACTGCCGATGCTGATAAGAAAAACACGTTCAGCATCGAGGCATTTCTCGATCATCGGCTGAAGCTCAAGCCCGGTGATAAGTACGAAGTGGTTGATGCAGATCATGCCAAGTAAGTTTGTTCCGGTGACGAAGATGTCATGGGTGCGCTGCTGGCAACAGAATAAGATAAGGGGCGGCGAGTTGCCGCCTCTTTACATAGCCAGGTTTCTGATTGAAATGGGAAATCTGGCTATATGTTTGCCCTTTTGCAGGTGCACATGCAGATGGAAAATCACTATTCATCAGCCCGCAAGGGCGCATGTACAAGGAGGTACACATTTATGGCATTTTTCAATAGCGCAGTAACCGTTCTTCAGACTCTCGTCATCGCACTGGGTGCCGGCCTCGGCATCTGGGGAGCGATCAACCTGCTGGAAGGTTACGGCAACGACAACCCCGGTGCCAAGTCTCAGGGCATGAAGCAGCTGATGGCCGGTGGCGGTGTAGCACTGATCGGCACGACTCTGGTGCCGCTGCTTTCCGGTCTGTTCGGTTAAGCGAAGGCTGTCGGGGCGAAGATTCCGACCGGGCGGCGAAAGCTGCCTGTTACATAGTCAGGTGCAGGCAATCTCCGCAGCTGGCTATTATCTGCGCTCTCCGGCAGGTGCACATGTTGGAAGTTTGGCGCAGAACCGCAGTTTAGAATCGCACCGGCTGATAGGCCGGACAAGTTACAGGAGGACAAATCTATGGCGTTTCTTACTACAACTGCATCGGCACTGTCTCTTTTCTCTCAGCTGTTCATGCTTCTGTCCCGGATGGCGAAGCTGTTCGGTGTGTTTGCGTAAGGAAGGAGGCGGCTCATGCAGAGTATCCTTGAACAGATCACAGATTGGCTCAAGAGCATGATCATCAGCGGTATCATGGGAAATCTTTCAGGGATGTTTGATTCGGTCAACCAGCAGGTTGGACAGATCGCAGGCGATGTGGGAACCACACCGGCGAACTTTTCACCTGCGGTCTTCTATGATCCGCAACATCTCGGAATCCGTGATCCTGCCCATTGCCGGAATGGTGCTGACTTTCATCGCCTGTTATGAGCTGATCCAGATGCTCATCGAGCATAACAATCTGGCAAATTTCGAGACGTGGACATTTTTCAAATGGGTCTTTAAGACCTTTCTGGCAGTGACCCTGATCTCGAACACATTCAATATCACGATGGCTGTCTTTGATGTGGCGCAGCAAGTGATCTCCCGAAGCGGCGGTCTGATTTCCGGCAGTACGTCCGTCAGTGATGCGACCCTGGCAGCGATGCAGGCTACACTGGAAGGCATGGACTTGGGACCGCTGCTGGGACTGTATTTGCAGACCTTTGTGGTTCAGGTCACGATGCTGGCGTTGTCGGCTATCATCTTTGTCATCGTGTATGGCCGAATGGTGGAAATATATCTCATGGTAAGCCTTGCGCCGATTCCGTTCGCAACCTTTGGAAACCATGAGCAGAGCCACACCGGTCAAAACTATCTACGCTCCCTGTTTGCACTGGGATTCCAGGGCTTTCTTATCATGATCTGTGTAGGCATCTATGCAGTTCTGATTCAGAACCTGTCTTTTTCGGATAACATTATCAGCAGCATTTGGGGCGTTTTAGGATATACGGTTTTGCTGGCATTTACGCTGTTTAAGACGGGAAGCCTCGCGAAATCCGTGTTTGCAGCGCACTAAGAGAGGAGGAATGCGTCATGGCATCTTATATTTCTGTGCCGCGAGACCTTTCAAAGGTCAAGACCAAGGTCTTTATGAACCTGACCAAACGGCAGATTCTCTGCTTCGGAGCCGGTGCGCTGATTGGCGTTCCGGTTTTCTTTTTACTCAAATCCAGCGGGAATCTGAGCCTTGCCGCACTTGGCATGATGGCGGTGATGCTGCCGCTTTTCTTTCTTGCCATGTATGAGAAAGACGGTCAGCCGCTGGAAGTGGTGGCAAAAAAGCACTTCTATGAGGCAAAGTTCAAGAGGCCGAAAACGCGGCCTTACAAAACAAAAAAATTACTATGCACTGCTGGTTCAGCAGGCAGACGTGGAAATGGAGGTAAATCGCATTGTTCAAAATTCTCGAAAAGCTGACAGCGAAGAATAAAAAGCAGGATGACATCCGAATGCCGTCCCATCTGTCAGCCGCAGAGCAAAAACAGGTGCAGACGGTGATTGACCGTGCAAGGGGGACAGCACGGTTCCGCACTCAGCTCAGGATAGCATTCCCTTTCAGCGGATGTTCCCGGATGGTATCTGCCGTGTGACGGACAACTACTACACCAAAACCATTCAGTTTCAGGACATCAATTACCAGCTGGCACAGCAGGAGGATCAGACGGCTATCTTTGAGGAATGGTGCAGCTTCCTGAACTTCTTTGATTCCAGCATCCGCTTTGAGCTTTCTTTTATGAATATGGCTACGGATGCCTCGAATTTTGAGAAGATGGTGCGTATCCCGTACCAGAAGGATCATTTCAATCCGGTGCGCACGGAGTACAGCACCATGCTGCGCCGCCAGCTTGCCCAGGGCAACAACGGCCTGACCAAGACGAAGTACCTGACGTTTGGCATTGAGGCGGAATCCATGAAACAGGCAAAGCCGAGGCTCATTCACATGGAGATCGACCTGATGAACAACTTCAAACGCTTGGGTGTCCGGGCAAAATTGCTGAACGGCAAGGAACGGCTTCATCTGATGCACGATATGTTCCACATGGGTGACCATGACCGATTCAATTTCGATTGGAAGTGGTTGCCGGAGAGCGGGCTGTCGGTAAAGGACTTTATTGCACCGACCGGTTTTTGCCTTTCCGAAGAACCGGATTTTTCAGATGGGCGGGATGTATGGCTCCATGTCCTATCTCCAGATCACGGCTTCCGACCTGTCGGATCAGCTGCTGAAGGATTTTCTGGATATGGAATCCAGCCAGATCGTGACTATGCACATTCAGTCGGTAGACCAGAATAAAGCAATCAAATCCATCAAGCACACCATTACGGAGCTGGATCGTTCCAAGATTGAGGAACAGAAGAAAGCTGTCCGTTCCGGATACGATATGGACATCATTCCGTCAGATTTGGCAACTTACGGCAAGGACGCAAAGGCACTGCTGAAGGAATTGCAGAGCCAGAATGAACGCATGTTCCTGCTGACTTTTCTGGTGATGAACACCGGCGAGACGGAGCAGGAGCTGGAAACCAATGTGTTTCAGGCTTCCAGCATCGCACAGAAGTACAACTGCAACCTAAGCGCCGTCTGGACTTTCAGCAGGAGCAGGGGCTGATGAGCTGTCTGCCGCCGCTGGCACAGAACCTGATTGAGATTCAGCGCAGCATGACTACCAGCAGCACGGCAATTTTCGTTCCGTTTACCACCCAGGAACTGTTTCAGACCGGGAAAGAGGCTCTGTACTATGGGCTGAATGCTCTGTCCAACAACCTGATTATGGTTGACCGGAAAAAGCTCAAAAACCCCAACGGGCTGATTCTTGGTACTCCCGGTTCCGGTAAATCCTTTTCTGCCAAGCGTGAAATCGCCAATGCGTTCCTGGTGACGGATGACGATGTAATCGTGTGCGATCCGGAAGCCGAGTACACGGCACTGGTGCAGAAATTTGAGGGGCAGGTCATTAAAATCAGCCCTTCCAGCACGCAGTATATCAACCCGATGGACATCAACGCGAATTATTCAGAAGAAGATAATCCGATTGCCTTGAAAGCAGATTTCATCCTGTCCCTGTGTGAGCTGATCGTGGGCGGCAAAGAAGGCTTGCAGCCGGTAGAAAAGACAGTCATCGACCGCTGCGTTCATCAGATTTACCAGACTTATTTTGAACACCCGGTGCCGGAGAACATGCCGGTGTTGCAGGACTTTGTACGAGGCACTGCTCCGGCAGGATGAAAAGGAAGCACACCATGTGGCAACGGCACTGGAAATCTATGTGACCGGTTCGCTGAACCTGTTTAACCACCGCACCAACGTAGATATCAATAACCGGCTGGTCTGCTATGACATCAAGGAGCTGGGCAAGCAGCTGAAAAAGATCGGTATGCTGGTGGTACAGGATCAGGTCTGGGGGCGTGTAACCGCCAACCGTAATGCCGGTAAAGCCACCCGCTACTATATGGACGAGTTCCATCTGCTTTTGAAAGAAGAGCAGACAGCGGCCTACAGCGTGGAAATCTGGAAGCGATTCCGTAAATGGGGTGGTATTCCCACCGGCATCACCCAGAACGTGAAAGACCTGCTTTCTTCCCGCGAAGTGACGAACATTTTTGAGAACAGCGACTTCATTTATATGCTGAATCAGGCAGCCGGTGACCGTCAGATTCTGGCGGATCAGCTGAATATCAGCCCGCACCAGCTGTCCTATGTGACTCACTCCGGCGAAGGCGAAGGACTGCTGTTCTACGGAAATGTGATTTTGCCGTTCGTTGATCGTTTCCCGACCGATCTGGAACTGTACCGGATTATGACGACAAAATTAACCGAAGTGCAGGAAGCGAAGGAGGCGTAAGCGATGGCTGGCAAGAAAAATCCGAATCTCGGAGACAAGCTGCGGCAGGAGCGCGAGGGTGCGGAGAACACCCTTCGCGATTCCAGAAACAAGGCCGCCGACAGCAGTACGGGAGACAGCAGCAAGAAAAAAGCGGAACACCGCAGGCAGATTCGTCACGAGGCCGATCTTGCCAAGATGTGCAGCAAGAAGCTGAAATCGGAGCAGGAAGTAAAAGCGAAAAAGAATGCAGCAGCTTCCGGGAAAAAGGGCGGAAAGCCAAAGAAGCCGGGAATCTTGCGGCAGATACACTTTCAGCCAAAGCGCATCAGGGGGTGCGCAATGCCGACCAGGATAATAATTCCGGTGTGGAGGCAGCGCATTTTTCCGAAGGTTCAGCGGAAGGTGCAGCCCGTGCCGGTTCCCGGTTCCAATATGGTCGAAAGCTGCGGCAGTACAAAAAGCTGGAGCGGCTGGAGAAAAAGGCAGATAAAGATGCCGTGGATTCCATCTTTGCGGAACGCATGAAGTCTGATCCGCAGGCTGGCTCGAATTTCTTTTCCAGATGGCGGCAGAAGCAGGCTATCAAAAAAGAGTATGCCGCTGCGAAGGCAGGTGCGGCCGCTACGGAGAACACAGCAGCTGGCACGGCCAAAGCTGCGCAGGGTACTGCCAGCATGACGGAAAAGGCGTTTCAGTTTGTGCAGAGCCACTCGCATATCATCATCGGTATCGCAGCCGTGTGGGACTTCTTGTTTTGGTGATTGCCGGGTCGGTTTCGTCCTGCTCGGTCTTGATCAATGGCGGCGGCAATGTGGTGCTGGGGACTTCCTACACGGCAGAAGATGAAGATTTGAAAGGCGTGGAGACGGATTATACCAAGCTGGAAGATAAACTTCGCAAACAAATCGACCGCATTGAAAGCGACCATCCGGGCTATGACGAGTATCGCTACAATTTGGCGGAAATTGGACACAATCCCTATGAGCTTGCTTCTCTGCTGACCGTAGAATTTGAAAACTATACGAGAAGCCAGGTACAGGCACGGCTCCAGAGTATTTTTGAAGCGCAGTATGAGCTGAAGTTGGAAGAAAAGGTAGAAATCCGGACAAGGAAAGAAACCCGTGTGGGCTATCGCTATAATCCGATCACCGGAACCGGGCACACCTACACATATCAAGTGACGGTACAGTATGAGTATAAAATCCTCAATGTAACGCTGCTCAATCGGGGTGTGGACTATGTTGCCAGAAATTCCGGCCTCACAGATGACCAGCTGCAACGCTACGAAGTCACATTGGAGTGCCGGGGCAATAGGGATGATCTGTTTGCAGGCATTGCCTTTGCAACGCCGGATGGCGCAGGTTCCAGCGGAGAATACCAGGATTACGACATTCCGGGCGAGGCTCTGACGGATGAAAAATTCCGAAAGATGATTACCGAAGCAGAAAAATATCTCGGTTATCCCTATGTCTGGGGCGGCAGCTCGCCGAGTACCAGTTTTGATTGTTCCGGTTTTGTAAGCTGGGTCATCAATCACTGCGGGAATGGCTGGAATGTAGGCAGACAGACGGCCAATGGTCTGATGGGAAAATGCGACATTATCCCGAAGAGTGAAGCAAAGCCCGGAGACCTGATCTTCTTCCAGAAAACCTACAACACCAGCGGCGCATCCCATGTGGGCATTTATGTCGGCAACGGGATGATGATCCACTGTGGCTCACCAATTCCTATGCTTCCATTGAGACGAGCTACTGGCGGCAGCACTACTACTGCATGGGAAGAATTCGATAAAAATAGGGCGTTTATTCGCCCGGAAAGGATACGATATGAGCTTGAAACTGGAAAAAGATTGCTGCGGAGAGCGCGAGAAAGCCCGCAGGAAACGCGATGAATGGGAGGAGCGCAGAAAGGAATGGGACAGAAAGTACCACGAGCAGGAAAACAGCGAAATCTGTGAAATGGTACATGCCCAGAGCCTGACCCCGGAACAGCTGGCAGTCATCATTCAGCTGGCGCAGGCTGCGGTTCCCAACCCGGAGAACCTGAAACTGGATGAGAAAGAAACGGAGGATATGGAATGAAAAAAGATGATGGCAATGCTGCTTGCCAGCGTGATGGCGGCAGGAACCTTTACGACCACTGCATTTGCCTATACGGGCGATGATGTGCAGAAGAACACGCCTGTCAGTACCGCTGCACAGGAGACGGATGCAGCAGAAAGCACAAATGCGGGGAAAACCGGACAATACCGACAGCATCGAAATCGACCCGGACATGCAGGTTCTGCCGGATGGCTATGAGGTCTCTACGGATGCGGATGGGAACCTGATCGTTACGGTGGGCGGCAAAGAATACAATATCGGCAGCGAAAAAGTCCCAAAAGCAGACTGGTACGGTGGTGCCGGGGATCACCAGTCTGCATTTTCGTTCCGGTCCCGGCATGGATCAGGAGATTATCGGATATCTGCATTCCGGTGATACGGTGGAGATTGTCGAAAAATGCGGTGACTGGTATAAGGTAAACTTCAACGGCAAAACCGGGTATGCACATGGAAAGTACCTGAATGTCACGGATTCTGCAAAAAAGACAGTAGCATGTTCAGTGAAGATGCGCTGAAGCTGTTTCTGGATCTGATGCAGAGTGGAATGTCATACGAGGATGAGACGAAATCCAGTGCAGCTTTGACTCCGGAAGGAAATATGACGCTGGTGGACGATATCGGTGAGGAAGAAGATAAATCCAGCCAGCAGTTCATTACGCTGGTGACAAAGGCGGGCAACACCTTTTATCTGATCATCGACCGCGATAAAGACGGCAACCAGAATGTGCATTTCCTGAACATGGTGGACGAGGCCGATCTGCTTGCGCTGATGGATGAAGAGGAAGCTGCCAAGTATCGGGAGAAGGAGCCGGAAGTCACGGAACCTGCGGAAACCGAAAAGCCGCAGGAGACGGAACCGGCACCGGAAGAGCAGAAAACAGAGAGCGAGCAGAAGAAATCGTCTCCGCTTCCGATGATTATGCTGCTTCTGTTTGTGATCGGTGCAGCCGGTGTCGGCGGTTATCTCTATATCAAGATGAAGGGCGTAAAGCCTGCGTCCAAGAAAAATCAGCCGGACCCGGATGCGGATTATCACGATGAGGATGAAGATACGCTCCAGCTGCCGGAGGATGATGGTGACGAGGACGAAGAAGTGGATGTCAACGAGGATTATGAAGCGGAATCGGACGATGAACCTGTTTCTGATTAACGCAGCGTTGACCGGTGGGGCGGCTGAAAAAGCCGTCCCCTTTACATAGCCAAATGGTTGGTGGGTGAACTGTTTTGAGCTATGAAGCTATGGACTCTGTAGGCGATATCTGATAAAATAGAAAGTAAGAACAGCTCAACAACTCGGAATTTTACCATTCAGATTTCCGTGCTCTGCCACTTTTTATGAGCGTTCTTTTTCAGTATTTTGCCACTTTCATGAGGGAATAATCCGTGCTTCATTACACTTTCATGAGCGAATTTATGCTGTAATATGACATTTTCATGAGGGAATTGGTGCTTCGATGCGACGTGAGGAGGTAGTGGGCGGAGGCATGGGCGCGATAAAGGCAACGAGTGCGAATGGGTGGACGCGACGTGAGAAGGTGGAGGGTGCGGACGCGTGGGCGCGGAGTGAGCAGGCGGAGGGCCGAGACATTGGCCCGGGAAAAGTGAGCAGAAATATACGAGTGTCAACGGGAGGGTTTTATGGTACAACTAGAAGTAGTTTTTTGATGGAGGTGCCTATGGAGCCGAAGGTCAGTATCATCGTGCCGGTGTATAACGCGGAGAAGAGTCTCGCGCGCTGTGTGGACAGTATTCTGAATCAGGAGTTTCGGGATTTCGAGCTGATCCTCATGGATGATGGAAGTAAGGATCGGTCCGGGGAGATCTGCGACGGATATGCGCGGGCGGATGCGCGCGTGGTGGTCGTGCATAAGGAGAATACGGGGGTGTCGGATACGCGAAACCAGGCGATCGCGCGGGCGCGGGGTACGTTTCTGCAGTTCGTGGACAGTGATGACTGGCTGACGGCGGATGCGACGAAGCTGATGGTGCGGGCGGCCGAGGAGACGGGCTGCGACATGGTGATCGCGGATTTCTATCGTGTCGTCGGAGAGATGGTGTCGCAGAAGGGGGATATCGACGCGGACCAGGTGATCGGGCGTGAAGCGTTCGTTGGCTTCATGATGGAGAACCCGGCGGACTACTACTATGGGGTGCTGTGGAATAAGCTGTACCGGCGCTCGCTTGTGGAGGCGCACGGGATCCGGATGGATGCGAAGCTCAGCTGGTGCGAGGATTTTCTGTTTAATCTCGAGTATGTGCGCTATGCGACGACGTTCTATGCGCTGCGGACGCCGGTCTACTATTATGTGAAGACGAAGGGTTCGCTGGTGAATCAGAAGATCAGCTTCGCGCGGACGGTGGAGATGAAACTCGCGATGTTCGAGTGCTACAACGACTTCTTCAAGCATGTGCTGGATGAGGATGCGTATGAGCGAAGCGGCTGCAGGTCTATCATTTTCTAGTGGATGCGGCGAAGGATGGTTTCGTGTTCCCGGCGACGATTCCGGGGACGCAGAAGCTCGGTGAGGAGCGGAGCCAGGCGCTGCAGGAGGTGATTTCGGAGGATGGGATCATCGTGGAGAAGTACCGCGACCGGAAGCTGCTCGAGCGCTATCTCGAGTCGGTGGCGCTGAAGTATGATATGACGCTGGCGGAGCTGTCGCTGCTGCTGTATCGGAAGGACGCGGGAAAGGCGCTCACTCGGGGGCTGAAGCGCAGATGCCTGCGCGGGAAGATGCCGTGGAGGCGACTGATCGAAAGGATGCCGGAAAGGCGCTGAGCCGGAAGGATCTCGCGGAGCTGATGCATATGAGCCGCGGGGATCTGCGCGCCGCGCTGCAGAAGCTGGTCTCACGCGGGATGCTCGAAGTGGTCGACGTGCCGAGGAAACGACGTGAAGCGGCGGAAATAGCCGAGGCGACCGGTCTTTTCGGAAAGCGTGGCGAGGCACAGGATGCAGACGCGAACGGAATGACGAAGAAAAAACGCGAGCCGCGGAAGATTCGTCTCGAGCTGCTGCCGGCGTCGGATGCGGTGCTGCAGGATATCGCGGCCGCGGAGCGTGACTACGAGCAGGCGAAGTTCCGGGGATTTACCGAGGACGAGCTCCGGCAGTATACAGCGCTCGAGCGGCGTGTGCAGGAGAACGAAAAGCAGATACTGCAGAAGTGAGGATGGGCAGACGAACACCATCAGCGATGCCTGGCGATGAGTCAGCGAGGGGCAGAATGCGTTGCGGCGAGGCACAACGCATGCGCGGAGTGATGATGTGGAGGGCCGAAACATGGGCACAAGCGAGTAGGAGGCGGTGACTAGCCGCCGTCCTCTCACACCACCGTGCGTCAGACTGTCTAACGATTAAGAAAAATGTTATAATAAAACTACCAAATACAGTATCGTAGGGGGATTCGTTATGGCATATATTGTTGGCGCAGATAGATATCAAACAAGAATGGTAACCACTTCATTAGATGACTTAATAAGTAAGGATAATTCTGTCCGAGTAATAGATTCTTATGTAGAATCCTTAAATTTAGAAAATCTGGGTTTTATAGAGTATAGCGGTAGGAATCGAGGACAATCACCTTATCGCCGATCTGATTTATTAAAACTTCATATCTATGGCTATTTAAATAAGATTCGTTCTAGCAGAGCATTGGAAACAGAAGCAAAACGCAACCTGGAATTAATGTGGCTTATAAACTGCATAACACCTGATCATGGTACTATTGCAGGTTTGTTCAGAAGAATAAGGCTGCGTTTCACAATACATTACGAAATCTTACCCTTATTCTCAAAGGTTGGGGGCTCATTGATGGAGAACTGATTGTTATTGATGGAACTAAGATCCGTGCTCAAAACAGCAAGCATAATTGTATTACGCAAAGCGGTTTAGATAAAAAAATCGAATATGCGGAAGCTCAGATAAATGCATATCTTATGGCAATCGCTAAAGATGAAGCGCCGGCAGATGACCTTACAGATAAACTAAAAACCTATCAAGAGTTAAAAGAACAGTATCTTACACAAAAACAGGAATTAAAAGATGAAGGACTGGAACAAAAGAGTTTGACAGATCCTGATTCAAGAAGGATGAAAAATAACGGCTCATTGGATATCTGCTACAATGTACAGTCTGTTGTAGATGCAAAGAATCATTTCGTTGTAGATATTTCGACGACTAATGATATAAATGATCAAAACCAGCTTTACACTATGGCACAAAAAGCATCCGAACTTTTAGAAAAAGAGTCTTCTACAGTTCTTGCAGATACAGGTTATTATAACGGAACGGAGATAAAAAAATGCGTCGATGCTGGAATGAATGTCTTTATAAAAAAAGCTAAAGCGAATAATGCTACAAAGGATAATGAATTTCGCAAAGAAAAGTTTATATATAATGGTGAGACTGATGAATACACATGCCCGGCAGGAGATAGATTACGATTTTTTGAAAACACTTCGAAGAATGGTATGAAGTATCGCAAATATAAGTGTACAGACTGCAATTCATGCAAATATAAAAAAGACTGCACTACTTCTTCATCTGGAAGAACGATACAGCGTTGGGTACATGAAGATGTTCTTGAAACTGTGTATAATGAAACACTAAATAATAACGAGGTTTATAAACAGAGAAGATGTATCGTGGAGCATCCGTTTGGGACTATAAAAAGAAGTCTCGGATATAGTTTCTTTCATCGACGCAGACAAGAGAATGTTGACGCAGAAGCTGCATCTATGTTTTTCGCTTATAACTTTAAGCGATTATTAAGCATGTTTTCAACAGAAGAATTAGTAATGAAGTTTGAAGAAAGTGTGAAGTAACAGGGAGAGGAACACATGTAATTCATGTGAAAAACAAAGATAAAAATGGTATTAAAAAAATCGAAGATAAAAATACCGTACATCAGACTGAATTTTCGAATCGTTAGACAGTCTGACGTACGGTGGTGTGGGAGGTCGGTGGTTAATCACAGCCTCCTACTCGATTAGTTATCCAACAACCATTTCCAAATAGGAATTACCTCAATATTGATCCCATCGCAATCAATCACCGCCTCTTCGCTATTAGTAATGAGAATACATTTGGCGCTGGGGATAAAATTATTTAGCTTCCCCACAAAGGCTCTGGTTTCACGTTCTCTTGTATCTATGTTATCCAGAACCTGCATACTGACCTGGATAGCAAGATTGTCTAATGGTACATAAAAAGTCAATTTCTACATTATTCTCAAAGAAATAGACATTTTCGGTACCATAACGTCGTATCAGTTCGATTGCAACAAGATTTTCCAGCTGAGCAGATTTGCAGTCTAGCAGCATAAGTCCTAGAAGTCCGGTATCCATAAAGTAATACTTAGGAGAAGTCTCTTTTTCTACAAGTTTGGCGGCATAGTTTTGCAGAGTAAAGAGCAGGTAGGGAGTCTGTCATATAGCTGACATAGTTTATTACGGTTTGTTTACCGATAGACATTCCACCACTTTTTAATATATTAGTCAGTCGGTTATACGATAAAGGTTTTGTGACAGATTCTGCAATTTTCTTTAGGATTAGCCT
>VOFK01004410.1_pt1 | contig 61192 bp, 67 predicted proteins | sample 5384121 | NCBI WGS metagenome assembly VOFK01 (sample SAMN12384730, study PRJNA508395) | human gut metagenome | isolation source: healthy gut J | host: Homo sapiens | reverse complement strand
ATATACACTAATTCTTTTTATTATCAAAGGAAAAAGTGAAAAATTATAATCCGGAACATATTAAATTTCCAATTTAAAGAAAGTAGGCTGATTGGAAGCCCTACTATAGCCTTCCAACAAATAGAAATCCGTACAGGCCACATGAATGGTAAATAAATAATTGATGGTATGCGGATGGTATCCTTTGGGAGGAGCGATACAATATAATCTACCTATCGTTTCCTGTGCCCAAGAATAAGACTTTTCCTTAAAATCGGCTACAAAAGCTGCCTTTCTGAAACGATCTGAGATTTCACGCAAATAAAACTCACCTATATGACAGGCATTGCTCCGATTAGACTCATGGTTGGCAAACAGCCAAAAATCATCCTGCAAACGAATACCTACCAAAGATCCTATATTGGAATGAATGCTATATAGAACAGATTCTCCGCTGTACAAACCATCCCGACATATAAACGCCACCTTCTCCAAGCAATAAAATATATCATAGGAAAGACCTTCATGCTCATCTTTCCAGTGAAACAGACCATTCTGTATCTGAAGTGCATACACCGGAACCGTCCATTGCCCGCAATCCAACAGGCACAACACATCGCAGCCTCTTATCAATTTATGATAATCAGCCACACATTTATCCTGCGAATTCCAAACAATAATTTTCATCACTCAGGCTAGTTTTATCCGTTCATTTTTATGGTACAGACATAAAAAAGAGACGTGGGACCTGCTTAATATTTTATCTGCCTTAGAGGTATCCCCATACCAGCTGCACAAATAATAACAACAGTGTCCCACGTCTTTATGAATATACTAATCCTGTTAAGGAGTATAAACACAAGACGTGAGCGCTTGTTGTATTACACTTTGCAGCAGCTTTGAAAATTGGGGATTTTCTAAGACAAGGTAATATTTTAAACGCTCTTAATTATATATGTTCCTTCTTGTTTTCAAATGAATTTTCATCTGTTTTCAAGAATTGGTACAAAGTTAAAAAAAGAGTTCTGATTAAAGTGGAATTAATCTATTTTTTTAAATAAATAATAACCCGGATGAACATCTGAAAAAGTTATTCCCCCATTACAGTAGCTACAATTTTACGACCACCTCCATGGTTGCGGAACTCACAAAGGTAAATTCCCTGCCAAATACCCATATTCAACCGACCTTCTGTAATAGGAATAGTGAGGCTGACGCCTATAATTGTTGCTTTTGCATGAGCAGGCATGTCATCCCAACCTTCTAAAGTATGTTCGTAATAAGGCTCACGTTCCTTTATCAAATGATTAAAAATAGATTCCATATCCGTACGGACATCCGGATCGGCATTTTCATTGATACTTAATGCCGCACTAGTATGTTTGATGAACAAATAAAGCAAACCTGTTTGGGGAAGTGGCGGCAAATTGCGTACCACTTCATCAGTAATCAGGTGAAATCCCCTGGTACGGGGACGAAGCGTAAATTCTGTCTGAGATACCATAACTATTATCAACCTTTATGCATCCATATAGATGCCACTTTACGACGTACCGCTACTATATTAAATAAGGATACACCCACAAAAAGCAAAACACCTATAACCAAGGCCGGTCCTAAATTTCCTTCTTCCAATTGTGGGAATAACTTTCCTATCATATCCATATAGTTACTCCGCACATAAATCACAATTCCCACTGATAAAAACAGCACCACAGCATTGAGTGCCAATGTCAGCATTTGATAAGGGAGCGCCACCTTAGCCGGACTGTAACCTATCAATAACAGATTCTCTAACTTGGATGTATTCTTTTTGCAGTAACAAATAAATACTGAGCATCAAAATATAGAAAGAGAGCACACTGATAAGCAAACCTACAGAAAGCACAATTCCTATAATCACTTTCAAGAACCAGGTAGTCTTTCCCGCATCCAACTTGTCATCTTCCGTATCATATCCCTTGTCTTTAAAGAATCTGGCAATACGGTCGTCCGTAGGATTGTTCACTTCAACAATCAGTCGTGACGGTTCGCCGGTTCGCTTTTTCTGCCCCGGGCAAACTCATTGTTGGCCCACGTCATAAATGTTTCCGGAACAAGAATCGTATTCAGACGATTAGAGAAACCAACTATTTTTCCTTTAAAGTTTTCCGTACGCCCCACACCGGTAATACGTATATCCAAATTAACCATACCCATCACCACTTCCGACAATTGCGGCAGGCTCTGGCTTTGTGCAAAACCGAAGTTATACAGATTCAGATAATTACGGGGATGATAATAGGAACGACCCGTTCATATTCATCAAACTCCCATTTATCCAGGTTCACATCCACATACTCATCGGGAACAGACTCAAAGAACATGGCTGTAGACATGTGCAATCCCACGTTCTCCATCCCCATGCCTGCCGACACTTTAAATTGGGAAGGGATAAAAGCCCCTACCCCTTTGGTAAACGGCTGTTCGCTGATTTCAGCAATGTCTTGTTTCGGAAAAAAGTCTTGCTTTTTACCGACAAAAAGAACCCAATGTGCTCACTTTCTTGCTTACTATCACATAGTCTTTCTTCATGAAACTGTCACCTTCTGTAAAAACCGGCAACACATCTTTATAAAACTGAACACTCAGCAACACAATGACCATACCGCACAGATTGGCAAAGAAAAAACCCGCCAATTGTGAAAAGCTGATATGCTGACGTAATAATTTCCAGACCAACCTCATAGCTTCAACGTTTTTGTGTAGTTCAACTCCAAATGCTTGCCGATAGAGGTCACAATGATACCTGCCCCCTGTCTATCCGCTTCCTCCACCAATATCCGGGACATAATCCGTCCATTCTCCTCATCCAGATGGCTGATAGGTTCATCCAGAAAAATAAAATCAAAAGGTTGGCAAAGGGCGCGGACCAACGCAACACGCTGCTGTTGTCCGAAAAGACATTTTTAGCTATTGGCGTATCCCATTTATCGGCAATGCCGAACTGTTCAAACCAAGCCTTGATTTCTTTCTTAGATTTAAATCCGGTCAGCGAATTCTTCAACTGCACATTCTCCCACGCTGTCAGTTCTGTAAACAAACGTAATTCCTGAAACAACATACTGATGGAACATTTCCGAATCTCCACCCAGTCGCACACCGAAAGCGTACGAATATTTTTCCCGTCAAAACAGATGATACCTTGATAGTCGTTACGGTATCCGTATATGTAGCTGCAAAGCGATGACTTTCCTGTACCGGACGCTGCCTCCACCAAATAAGCTTCTCCACGCTTCAGAGTCAACGACTGATGCCAGACATCAGATATAATAGAATTCCTCCCTGCAAAAACGGCAGGGAGGGTCTGTTGTAATTCTATAGTGTTCATAAATTCTCCAATCCACGTACAATCAGCTGTAGCACGTTGACCTCTTTATCTTTCATAACAATATTCATTTGGGCGCTTTTCCAATCGGGAGCCATCACATCCATATAGTCGCAAGGTCCCAGGATGGCATTGAACATGGCGGCATCGCTGCCCAGCATACGGGTTAACCGGGGATTCTCCTGAACATCCTTCACCAGCTGCGCCGCATTGAACGCCATAAAGAAACGGTTCTTTGTCACCTGTCCGGCCCAAGGAGTATTCTGCAAAGAAAACCGTAACGGCGGCCTGCCTCATCTGCCAGTCTTTCATTGTTCGAGATATAAAAAGCAGATTGTCCTTCACACCAAACCAAATGCTTTGGCGATACATACGGAACTCGTATTGGTCTTTACCCGTAGAGTTCAACTGCATCTGCCCACCGGTCATAGCCAACAAAGGTTTCAGGTCTTCGAAGGACTGCAAAAAGTCTTTATTCGTTACATCAGCATAAATCAGCAAGTCATTATTCGACAAGGAATTATAGCCAACCGCAACATCTCCATGAATAGAAGAGAATATACCTTCAATATCTATTGGTAACATCGAATTATCCAACGCTTGCCTGATGGTAGGATTTTCGCAAAGCAAATCATAAATACCCTTTCCATTGATATTACCTCCTGCCCAAACCAACGTATTGGCAGGGAAATACTCTAAACAGGCTCCTTTAATACATGAGGAAGCAGCCGACTGTTTTTTTCATACATAGCAATCAAATCCTTGTTTTCAATCAAAGTTTCCACGTCCACTACAATTTTGCCTTTTTTTCGAAAGTGGTGGAAACCAGATATTTGATATCTTCCAGTTTCAAATCGGCAGGCATTCCCATACGCATCTGCATGGTAATATCATTAGGAATGAACGACATATTCATCACTGTAACGACTTCACCTTTTGCCGAAGCCAACTTACCAAAGTCTGTAGTCTTTACGTAGCTGTTTTCAGCATCCTGACGCATCAATGAAAGCAAACTTCCTTTCAAACTGAGGGCATCTCCTTTATTACTACCCATCAATAAGAAAGTCCCCTTATTAAAAGCGCACAGCGCCGTACCCATCTGTGTCCATGTACATCCGCTTTCACTTTTCAACTCCGTACATATCTGCTCATTCTTTAATGCCTCCAGCAAAGCTTCCACTTTTACCTTCATCATCCACTTTCGCCAATAAAGCAAAAAGCATTAGAATGAGGAGTAATAAACATATACACCTTATCGGTAAAAGACAAGCCCGATTCAGACGGATTTTGAATAATCTTCTCGGCAGTCTTGTAAGCTTCACCCTCCAAACCGCTTTTCAATGCGTCCGTCAGTTTGGCCACAACCTTTTCTCCTCCTTACCGTTTATGCCGCTCTTCTCCGCCATCGTCTTGAAATCGAATGACATAACCATTGCCGCATCCTTAGGAATAGCGTTGGCATACTCACTTTCAGACGAACAAGAAGCCATAAGCAGCACTATCGCTACGAGTGCAAATCCCCAAATACCTTTTCTCATATTCTTATTTTTGGTTTAATAAATTCAGCGTATGACAGGCTACCAATGCAGCTGTTTCCGTGCGAAGACGGGACTTTCCCAAACTGACAGGCTGAAAACCCGCCGCTATAGCCTTAGCCACTTCTTCCTCGCTAAAATCTCCTTCCGGACCTATCATCACCAAAGCATCTTCTCCGAACGCAATATATCTTTCAACAAAGGTTTTTTTCCCCTTCATAGCAATGGGCGATGAACTTCTGCCCTTTAAAATCCCGTGAAACAAACTTATTAAAGTCCGTCATTTCATTCAGCACCGGCATAGTCGCCTTCAACGATTGTTTCACTGCCGATACCAGAATCTTTTCAATACGTTCCTTCTTGATTACTTTCCGTTCGGAATAACGGCAGTTCAGGAAAGACAGTTCATCAAAGCCTATTTCAGTCGCTTTCTCTGTAAACCATTCAGTACGATCCATATTTTTAGTGGGAGCCATGGCAATATGCAACCAGCCGTTCCACCCTTTTTCCTGCGGAATCGTTTCCGTTACCTTCACTTGGCAACGTTTACCGCTTGCAGCACTGATTACAGCTTTGTAAAAACAACCTTTCCCATCGGTCAACATAATCTCATCGCCTATGGAAAGGCGCAAAACCCGTAAACAATGTCCTGCTTCCTCTTCCGGAAGCTCAAGGTTACTCGCTATATCAGGGGTATAAAAAACATGCATAGTTCTTCTTGTTTTTTCAATTTATATATCAAGCTATTGTATTCTCCTCCTCTTGTTCCCGTCGTTTTATCTCATCACGCAAACGGGATGCCTGCTCATAATTCTCTTCTTCTATAGCCTTTGACAATGCTTCTTTCAGCATCACCACATCAACTGTATTTACATTGACAGAAAATGCCGTACTCCCAACTTCATGCAACTGCTCACTTTCCATAATCTCATCAGTAGTATAGACAGGACACCCGCAACGCATAGCCAACGCAATCGCATCGGAAGTACGTGAGTCTATTTTAAATACCTCACCTTCCTTTTCCAAAAACAGATAGGAATAATAGACTCCATCCTTTACCTTATATATCAATACTTTCTTTAAAGCAGTCCCCAACTCTTTGGTCACCGTCAGAAAAAGATCGTGCGTCAATGGTCTGGGCATCTTATAGCCCATCATTACCACCTTAATAGCCTGCGCCTCCAACGAACCGATAATAATAGGCAGCTTACGGTTGCCATTCACTTCTTCCAACACCAACGCATATGCATCCGCCGGCTGCAATGTAGAGGACATATCATGTACCTTCAATTCTATTTCATCCATAATTTAACTTTCCTTCCACCATTCCGTCTACATCGGAAACGGTCAAAAAATAATTTATCAAACTTGCCCGGGACGATGCTTATACTTGAATATGACAGCAAACAATACCGCAACCGCCAAGGCATATCCCGCAAAGACAAACCATGTCATGCTCCATCCCTCCATCTGCGGAGCACTGCTGTTCATATCAACAAAACGATTTACCACTGCCTGAGCTCCCAACGTTCCCACCGTAGCGCCAATACCATTTGTCATAATCACGAACAATCCCTGAGCACTGGAACGGATGGATAAATCAGTTTCATTGTTAACAAACAACGAACCAGAAATGTTGAAGAAGTCGAAAGCCACCCCATACACAATCATGGACAGTACAAACATCCAGACACCCGGCCCAGGATTCCCCAGTCCGAACAATCCGAAACGAAGTACCCATGCCAACATGGCTATCAGCATAACACGCTTGATTCCGAAATGCTTCAACACAAACGGTATTAATAAGATACACAATGTTTCCGACACCTGCGACAAAGATATCAATGCATTGGCATGATTCACTCCAAACGTATCGGCATACTCCGGAACTCCCTTGAAACTGCTGAGAAACGGATTGGCAAAACCGTTGGTTATCTGTAAAGAAACCCCCAACAACATAGAAAATATAAAGAAAATAGCCATCTTTTTCTGTTTGAACAGTGTAAACGCCCGCAATCCCATAGCATCTACCAACGATTTCTGTTCTCCACCACGACTTACAGGACACTCAGGCAAAGTAAGCGCATAAACCGCCAGTATCACTCCAAAGCAAGCACAAGAAAAAAACTGCATATAATTATTTTGGAATCCCAAGATATCCGTCAGCAACATGGAGCAGATGAAACCAATCGTTCCGAAAATACGGATGGGAGGAAAAGCGATGACAGGGTCCAGTTTTACTTTATCCAGTGCGGTATAGGCTACCGAATTTGTCAAAGCCAATGTTGGCATATAAAAAAGCTACACTAAGAGAATAAAATGTAAACAAAGTACCGAAATTAACCGCTTCACCATCCACATAGCCATACCACCCGGCAGCCACCATAAACACGGCAGCCATAAAATGACAGAAACCATATAATTTTTTGAGCAGGCACCCACCTGTCGGCAATAATTCCCATTATGGCAGGCATAAACAAGGAAACAATCCCCTGCATGGCGTAAAACAGACCTATCTTGGCCCCCAAGCCAATATTAAACAAATACGTCCCCATGGAAGTAAGATAAGCCCCCCATACGGCAAACTGCAAGAAGTTCATGACTATCAGTCTGAGTTTCATTCCGGTAATTTCGTTTTTCATCTTTCTTCTTTAATGTGTGTTTTTTATATTACTTGCAAAGATATAAAACAATTCGATTTTTCATGGAGATTCATCTTAAAAAACAAAGCCTTTCCGGCAGTTTCACAACTTCCGGAAAGGCAAGACAATTAAAAAGTTTTTGTAATCTAACTAAAAGAGAGTGTTTTATTATCTTGTGTTCGTGAAAAATAATGCCATCATCTATTCAGCTATGGCATAAGCATCCAGTCCTTTCAATGACTGGCGGATAGTTTCCTGCATCTTCTCCATCTCTTCCCGACTCATTTGGCGCACCTCTATACCGGAATCCCTTAGATTATTCCCTAATTCGGCCATCTGCTCATTGAACGAATCCCAATATTCCGGGTCAAGGACAACAGAACCCACTTCTTGCCCATCCTTCATCGGACTGATAATGACGGTCATGCTTACACTTCCGCTTTCTTTGACATTAAGGGTGTAAGTACGTTTCTCATTATCCGTCTTATAAATGAACGTAAAATTCGCTTTCTGCGCCTTGCCTCTTCCCTTCGGCATATCCTTGATGGCAGTTTCGGCATATTCCTCATCCTTCTCGAAAGCCTCAATCAACCTTGCACCTATATTCTCATCCTTTAACGAGAAACTTTTCACCACCTTCACCACTTTGCGGGTTTTAGGGTCACGTTTCGTTACAGAATTGATAGCCACATCATCCCGTTTTTCCAGTTCCGCCGCCATTTTATCAATATTCTTCTGGGCCATAACCTTACCTGTTCCACCCCACATCAGCAAAACAGCCGCCAATGCACTTCCTAAAATAAATCTTGTTTTCATATCTTATTTTTTTTATGTTTTTTATTCGCTTACCAATAATTCCTTTTCTTCTATCTCTTTCTCGGAACGACAAATTTCCTCCACACGCTCCTGAGCCAGTTTCTCCACCCGTTCCTGCCTCTTCCAGTGTTTCAATAATACAAGGCATAATCTGTTTCACATCCGAAATTCGCTTGCCTCCCACTTCCACATAACTACCTTCGTAGCACGACCATTCACCACTTCCGCCTGCTTGGTTCTCCGAATAGAAAATCAAGCCTAACCCCAGCGCAATGACCATCATTGCCGCTATACCGGCACTCCAGACAGCTACCGGAATACGCTGATAAAAGCCTTCTTTTCCAACCACCGGTATCTTTTCCGATCTCTTCCCTCCGGCAACCTCCTCCTGACCGTCTGGCTGCGACATACCCGGTTCTCCCTGCATACCTCCCTCATACCAGGCAAACATCGGAGCATATCCCATCAGATGAGAAGGTACATCCCCTGTATGGAAGAAGCGATAAATAGCCTGCTCCTCGGCATTCGTGGTCTCCCCTTCCAGGAAACGGTTAATGTATTCTTCTATATTCCTCTTATCTAATTCCATACCTTACTGTGTATCATAAATTGTTCTTTTACTCTTTTTCTAGCTCTCGACAAATTGGTTCGTACCGCCACCGGCGTACTTCCTGTGAGACGGCTATCTCCTCTACTTCGAAACCTTCCAGGTGCTTCATGCGGAGAATAGACTGTTGCAAGTCAGGCAAAGTACCTATTACTTCCAGTATCTCCTGCATATTCTCTTCCTCTACCAGTTTCATTTCAGGATTTTCACCTCCACCAATGCTGATGCCCTGCTCCAAATCGACTTTCTCTATCCGAGTGCCTCGCAGACGGTTGATGCACAAATGCTTGGTTATAACAATAGCCAATGCATCCACGCTGCGGTATTGGTCCAGACGGTCACGAAGAAACCAAAGTTTCAACAGTGCATCTTGCACTGCATCTTCTGCCTCGTCGGAGTTTTCCAAATAACGGATAGCCATTCTTAACAAAGCCGGCCGCATTCGTTTTGCCTCTATTTCAAATCTATTTTGTTCCATGTTCACCAGTATGACACATAGAGGTAGGGAAACGTTACATCAAAATGAAAAAAAAAAAAAAAATTGCTGACATGTCAATTTACCAATATACCAATAACCGTATGGGCATATATAGCACCGCTAATTGGCACATCAGCCAGTTGACGGATGCACCAATTATTCAAACTTATAAACCGTATGACTACGAAAGACCTCTCCCGGACGGAGTACAGTACTAGGAAATCCGGGCTGGTTGGGGCTATCTTGAAAATGCATCGTTTCGAAACATACCGCCGAACGGAAAGGATAAGCTATCCCCCCTTTACCTGTCATTTTTCCTTTCAGTCCATTACCGGTATAAATTTGCATTCCCGGCTCGGTGGTGAAGATCTCCATCTTACGCCCGCTTGCTGGATCATACACCCAGGCAGCCGGCCTTGTATCATCTCCTTTCGTATTCAATTCCCAAGTATGATCATATCCGTTTACCACCTTCAATTGGGGATGATCCGCATCTATACATTCTCCGATAGTATGCGGCATACGAAAATCAAGGGGAGTACCGGCCACCGGAAGATATTCTCCTGTAACACATTTCTTATCATCGTATGGAGTAAAACGATCTGCGTCTACCCAAAGTTGCTGGTCCTCCACGCTTTTCGTAAAATTTCCCGAAATATTAAAAAAAGAATGATGGGAAAGATTAAGTACCGTGGGTGCATCCGTAGTTGCCTCGTATGTCAAATCCAACGCATTATCATCCTCACCAAGACTATAGACCAACGTCACTTTCAGGTTTCCGGGGAAACCATTTTCTCCATCAGGAGAAAGATAAGACAGACAGACCCTATGTGTATCTGCCTGCTCCACTTTCCATATTCTATCGGCAAAGCCGGGATTCCCTCCATGTGATATATGCCCGGACTTCCCATTGTTAGGGACCAGCTTATACTCTACTCCATCCAGCGTGAAACGCGCATTCAGAATACGTCCTATATAACGCCCCACCGTAGAACCAAAATTCTGCCGTTGCTCCATATATTCAGTAATCGTGGAAAATCCGCACACCACATCCTCCCGTTTTCCATTTCTGTCGGGGACAAGGATAGAAACCACCCGTGCCCCATAGTTTGTGATACAGACCTCCATTCCCTGCTTGTTGCTCAATGTAAATAAATCGGTATGCTGCCCATTCACTTCTGTTTGAAAATCCTTCCGCTGTAATCCAGAAGCTGTGATTTGCTTACCGGTGTGACAAGAACAAGAGAGCACCAGCAACAAGCCCATACAAACCAGACCCTGTTTTCCTTTCATATCATTCATTTTATAGGTTTTAAATACCACAAATGTAAATCCTCCGATGGAAAATAAGAAAAGCCGGCCTTCCCTTTTTCAAAGGATGACCAACTTTTCAACCATTTCAACCAATTTTTACCCTGTCGCTTCCTCTCTTTCAAAACCATCTTTTTACCATCCAGCGTATTGACAGGCTGATATTCCTGTCTGCCCCGCTATGATAGAAAATCCAGAAATAACTGACTGATAGTGCTTAAGCCCAAACAAACAACCTAGTGCTTCCACTCCACAGGCAACCTTAATCTCGCCTTGTAATCCTGCCTCCTGCAACAATCCTGCAAGCAGATTTATCTTTTCCGCTTCCGGACCATATGCAGTACGGATTATAAACAATGAAACGTTCGCCATACAATCATTCATCCCTGCTTCCACATAAGGTTTTCAGCCCTGCCCGTAAGTTGTGACCAAAGTTAAAAGAAAGCAAGCCAGTGTTGCATAAAGTTGTATTCTCATATTTTTTTCATCTGTTTTGTTTTTAACCTAACAAATGCAGACAATTATCTTCTTTTTACATTTATTTTCAGAAAAACTTCTGTTTCCATGCAGTCTTTTACCCTCTCCTGTATCTTCATATAATAACATGACAAAAGAAGAATGAATGACACAGAACTAATAGAGGGATGTAAAGCCGGAAAGCGGGAAGCTTTGGAAACCATATACAGGCTCTTCTCCCGCCAAATGTATGGAGTGTGCTATCGCTATGTAGGCGAAGATTCGGCACTGGACGTCATGCACGATGGATTCGTCAAAGTATTTTCCGCCATCGGCCAGCTACATGCCACCGACCTGCATGGATTCAGATCCTGGATCACCCGTATCATGGTAACCACCTCCTTGCACCATCTCCGCAAACAGAAAAACAGCTCTTTCCTTTCTGTAGATGACCTGGAAGAAAACATGCAACCTGTGGACGAAGAAGATATGATTTCAATTCCTATTGAAACCCTGATGAAATTCATAGCTGAATTACCGACAGGCTATCGCACCATACTGAACTTGGCCGTATTCGAGGAAATGCCTCATAAGGAGATTGCGAAGACATTAGGCATTAACGAACATTCATCCTCCTCACAACTGTACCGCGCCAAATGTATACTTGCTCAGAAAATTAAAGAATACTTAACTCGACAATCATTATGAAACAGGAAGAAGAACCGTGGATAGACCACTTGAAACAACGGGTTAACGAACGAATACGAAAAGCCACTCCCAGGAAATGATTGGAATCATTTTCAAACGGAATTTTTCACTCCCTATCTACATAAGAGAAGAAGGATGAAAACGATGCGTATAGCAGCCGTTTTCTTCTTGATATTCATACCTTTTGCCACTACTTTTTATTTTTTACAGACAGAAAAACATGAAGCAGCCTCACCTGTTGTATCCTTACCGGCATGCCAGCCAAGAAGCATTACAGGCAGCCCTTCCATTATGCCTGAAAACAAACTGTTACAGGACAGGACCAAATCAAAGACAGCTTCCTTGACAAGGCCGCCAATCCAAACAAGTATCCACACCGATACGGCAAATAATATAGAAACAGAATGTATGCCCCCGGTACAAGATACAATCCGGAATACAGAATCTGTACACAAGCGCCCTTCCGGACACAAGCACTTTGCATTACCGTATAAGCGTTCCGGATATACTTTGGCACTTGCCATATCTGCCGGCAATAACGGAGCAAGTACCGGCTTCATAAACAAAACTTTTTCCCGGGGAGACATAGGGAGTTCTCATAAGGATGAAATTATGTATTGGAGTGACTTCAAAGACTATTTGCAGGAATATCCATCGGACTTTCCCGATGCACAAGCTTACGAAGCTCTACTACAAATAGCAAATGACAACACGGGACGGCCCATGACAGAATATACCCATTATAATCTCCCCGTCAGCATTGAGCTTTCGCTCCGTAAATCTATAAGCAGGCACTGGGGGGTCAGCGCGGGACTGCAATACACCTATCTGTCGTCCGAAAGTTCCATAGGAGAAGATTCCAAGTGGGTTAAACGACAAAAGCTCCACTACATAGGCTTGTCCGTGAAATTAGACCGCCGGCTTTATACCACCCGCACCTTTTCCTTTTATGCCACAGGAGGAGGCACAATAGACAAATCCGTTTCGGGTAAACTGGAACAAGATTTCATCGTTCAGAAAGAGAAAATCTATTCCAGTACAGAGAATCTGAAAATAAAACCGTTCCAATTCTCCATACACGCCGCATTGGGAATACAATATAATATAAATCCCACCCTAGGTGCTTTCATAGAGCCCGGAGCAGCTTTTTATTTCAAGGACGGCAGCTTTAAAAACACCATACGTGACAAACACCCGCTCCATTTCAACCTGCAATTGGGGGTGCGCTGGAATTATTAAGGAAACTTCATGCAGTCTTTTGTCCATCCTTGTATCTATAAGATAAAAAAACAACCATGCAAAAAAGACATAAAGACAGACAATGTTATTTTAACGAGCTGGCGAATACGTCCCGTAGTTTCTATATAGACTATGTGAAACAATTTATCTCCCTCAGCCCTTCCACCCACATACTGGAAATAGGTTGCGGAGAAGGAGGCAACCTGCTTCCCTTTGCCGAACTAGGCTGCAAGGTAACAGGAATAGACCGTGCAGCCAGTCGCATATACACCAGGCAGAAACCTTCTTCACCGCCTCCGGCTACAAAGGAGAATTCACCACAACGGATTTCTTCAACTTTTCCTCAGCTTCCCGTTACCAACTCATCCTGATACACGATGTTATTGAACACATCAGTAACAAAGAAGAATTCTTCCGTTGCCTCTCTCCTCTTCTAGCTAAGAGAGGCATCATATTCTGGGGATTCCCGTCTTGGCAAATGCCATTTGGCGGACATCAGCAAATTTGCCACAACCGGTTCGTCTCCTCTCTCCCTTTCATTCATTTATGTCCCGGTATACTCTATCGGTTTCTGCTCAGATGTTTCCATGAAACACCATCATGTATTGAAGAATTATCAGACATCAAACGCTGCCGCATGACCATAGACACCTTTGAACAACTTGCTGAAAAGTATGGATACGAAATAACCGACAGACAATTATGGTTCATCAACCCACACTACCAACAAAAGTTCCATCTGCGGCCACGAAAATTATATCCTGTACTGGCACAGTTAAAATATATCAGAAATTACTTCAGCACCTCCTGTTTCTATATAACGCGCCACCGTGAGCTTCATGATTGAGGCAACCCATTTATACTACTTTCATGTTTATACCAACACTATAATTACCAAGATGTTATAACCCGCCATCTAAGCATTTTCTTCTGTTACATTAAGCTTTTTCTTCCAGCCACCTAATACAGACTCCGGCAGTGGACTGTACAGACGATTGGAATAGACTATACAGTCTACTATAGGCGACTGTACAGTCCACTGCCGGAGTCTGTACTACATAACCGTACAAATCCCCTTAATCATCAGCCCGAAAAGACTTAGGAGAGCGTATATAAAGCTTTAAACCCAGGCAGAACAAACTATGCCGCCAGCATTGAAGAAGAACCAACAGAGGGCTGTCACCCCAAAAGAGAAAATGTAAGAAGTGAAAGAAAAAACAGAGCAAATCTCTTTTTCAGGAAGAAGAAGCCTAAAAAAACGGCCTATATCATATATAAAAAAAGAAGGGTATCTATCCCAGACACCCAATCTTCATTAACCTTAAATCTAATACCATGAAAAACACAGTGCAAAGATAAATAGTTTTATGTTATCAAACATAACAACACTACAATTATTTGCTTTCAATTAACATCATTTAAATTTTAAAGGCGCTTTTACAGTTTCAAATTCTGTAAAAACGCCTTTGTACTACATATGATTATACAAACGAATCAAATTATTCCATATACAGCACCAGCCCTTTCAAATACTCTCCTTCAGGATGGTAAATATTTACGGGATGATCTCCCGGCTGGGTCAATTGATGCAGAATACGCACACTACGTCCGCTTTGTGCGGCAGCTGTAAATACCGCATTACGGAAATTCACCTTATCCACCACCTGCGAACAAGAGAAAGTAAACAGAATGCCTCCCGGTTTGATTTTCTCAAATGCTTTAGCGTTCAATTTCGTATAGCCGCGCAATGCATTGCGGAGAGCATCCTTGTGTTTGGCAAATGCAGGAGGGTCAAGAATTATCAAATCATATTGATCCCCCATACGATCCAAGTATTTAAAAGCATCCTCAGCATACGCCTTATGACGGGTATCACCCGGAAAATTTAATTCCACGTTCATATTGGTAAGATCAATAGCTTTTGCCGAACTGTCTACCGAATGTACCAGATTCGCGCCTCCACGCATGGCATAGAAAGAGAAGCCTCCTGTATAGCAGAACATATTCAATACATTACGCCCTTTGGCATAACGCTCCAACAAATGGCGGTTCTCACGCTGATCCACAAAAAAGCCTGTTTTCTGACCTTTCAGCCAATCCACATGGAATTTCAAGCCGTATTCCATCGCTATGTTTTCGGAGCTTCCCCCCTTGATAAAACCATTCTCCGGTTCCAAATCCGCCTTGAAAGGCAATGTGGTTTCTGATTTATAATAAATGTTCCGGACTACATCCCCCATCACCTCGGACAAGGCATCGGCTATCTCCATACGGTAAACATGCATTCCGGCCGAATGTGCCTGCATCACAGCTGTATGATCATATACATCAATAATCAAGCCCGGCAAGTTGTCTCCTTCGCCATGAACCAGACGGTAAGTATTGTTTGCAGGATTACCGGCCAAACCCAAACTGCGGCGCAAATCGTATGCCACTTCCAGTTTATGCTTCCAAAATTCATGATCAATCTCACCTTCCTTGAAAGAGAGCACGCGCACGGCAATACTTCCTATCTGGAAATGCCCGCAAGCTATAAACTCTTTCTTCGAAGTGTACACATCCACTATCTCGCCTTCTTCGGGTTCTCCCTCAATGCGCTGGATAGCTCCGGAGAATACCCACGGATGAAAACGCTTTAACGACTCTTCCTTACCCGGTTTCAGGTATACTTTCTTATAAGCCATTTGTATTTACTGTTGTTTCTATTGGTTCTTCCTCTGTTATCTCATAACCGCCCGTACGTTCCAATTCCGTCAGACAATTGTAAATTTCCACACAAGCCCACGCATCCGTGGCTGCATATAGTTTCTGTCCCTCGCTGAGCACCTCCGCCTCCCAATTGGAAAGACGCTGGCTTTTTGAAATCTTCTGGCCAAACAAATTGGCGAAGATTTTTTGCAGACTCCGGTCAGCTATGCCGAATCGTCCTACATAGTCCTGTAACTCTATCCAGTTTCCCCGGTCGGGATGCACATCCTCACGTTTCCGCAACGAGTTAAAATCGTCTTTCAGAGACAAACCTATCTTCAAGGTATCGCTCATCAAAAACTCTTGCAGAGAATCGGGCATACCTATCCGGTTCAGGCGAAACAAGAAACAGGTATCTTGCGTAGATATTTGCAACAAAGCTACCTTATGGGTAGTACCGCGTTTAAAAGAAGGGCGTGTTTCCGTATCCACTCCCACTATGCGTTGATCTTTCAAATAGGCTACCGCTTTTTCGGCCTCACTCGGTATAAATCACGAAGATGCGTCCCGGAAAAAGCACCTTGGGCATTGCTGCTATCTCGGCTTTAGTAATCGTTTTCCTTATTTGTTTCATAATAATGAATTCTCATCTTCCATTTCTTCCTCCTCGCCATCATCGGCAGGGCTGTACTTCACATCATGCAAAGCACGCATAGTGTTTACCAGCCGTTGTCCCCAAAACTCTCTGAAATGTTCCTTGCAGACCACTAAAGAATCGTTCATCGTCTCATTCAGTCCCAGTTGGAACACACTGATAAAGTCCTTCAAATCCTGATAGATATCTGCCAAATCCTCTGAAATACATTTTTTTGATGGGCGTGTCACTGTACACCATATCCGGCAAGAACACTTCCAGATAATCATCCTTGGCTCCTAACACACCGGCTATAGCCCTACGTATCAGTTCATAATCTTCTTCAGTAACGAAGGTTTCGGGTTCGTCCTCTCCTATCGGCTCACACGGAGGCAACAAAGTCGCTTTCAAATAAAGCAACGGAAGTATTTTTAAGGCGGTATCTACAAAGTCATAGCGTTTCATATCACGGGCACGTTCCAGAAAGCCACAAAATTCGGCGGCTACCGTTACAAACTCTACTGTATTTTTGTCAAATATCACCTGACTGTACTTTTCCATAAACATTAAAATTGAATCGCAAAGTTAAGAAAAAAGAGATTAAATAAGGCAATAATTAATGTTTTTCATGTACATTTGCGAAATAATAAATAGAACGAAGACCTATGGCAAAGAAAAAATCAGATAAGGAGACAGAGCCTAAAAAGGTATCTACCAAACGATTCTCCGCTTTTTTAAAGAACGAAACCACACATTTTGTAATCGGATTGATCAGTGTAATTTTTGCAGTTTATCTGTTACTGGCATTTACCTCTTTCTTCTTTACGGGGGCCGCCGACCAAAGTATTTTGGATAATCAGCAGCCGGGTGAACTGATGCAAACCGCCAATCATGTAAAAAATTACGCCGGAGCACGCGGTGCACAACTTGCCGAATTCCTTATAAACGAATGTTTCGGCTTAGCTGCTTATTTTATCATTTTATTCCTGGCCGTAGTGGGTATGAAATTAATGAAAGCTTACCAGTTCCGTATCTGGAAATGGTTTATGTCCTGTTCTATCCTGCTCATCTGGTTCTCTATCACATTGGGATTTATTTTTGACGGCACCTTTGGGGATAGTTTTATCTATCCGGGGATTGCACGGACATAATGTAAGCAATTGGCTGATTTCACAAATTGGGATTCCAGGTTTGGGATTATTGCTGTTCATAGCGGCACTATTGTTCTTTATCTATTTAAGTAACGAAACCATACTGGTTATCCGTAAAGCACTGCGTCCCAGCTTCAGACGAAAGAAAAAAAAGAGGATCAAACAATTTCTGCAACTGAAGAAAATCCGATTAAAGAAGCTCCCCGGAAGGAAGAATCCAGGAAAGAATTCTCTAATCCCGGTCCTGCTATCGTAGATTTCGAATTAGAACAACCGACAAAGAAAGAAGAGGAAGTGGAAGAACAAGTGCCCTTCCCTTTTGAGAGCAAGCAGGTTACCGAACCGGCAGTGATAGAAGAACCTGCCTACACAAACGAAGAAGACGAAGTTGAAAATACAGATGAACCTGATTTTTCAATCAGTGAAGAAACAAATGAAGAAGACGAGGCGTACAAAGGTCCCGTACTTCCACCATACAACCCTCGTCTGGATTTGGAAAACTACAAATTCCCTAGTCTGGATTTGCTAAATGAATATGAAGATGATGGTCCTAATATTGACATGGAAGAGCAAAACGCCAACAAAGACCGCATCATCAAGGTTTTACGTAGCTTCGGTATTGAAATCAGTTCCATCAAGGCAAGTGTAGGTCCTACCATCACATTATACGAAATTACTCCGGCAGAGGGGGTACGTATCTCTAAAATCAGGAACTTGGAGGATGATATCGCATTAAGTTTGTCGGCACTGGGTATCCGCATCATTGCTCCGATACCGGGCAAAGGCACTATCGGTATTGAGGTTCCGAATGCCAATCCGCGCATTGTACCGATGAAATCCATCCTGAACAGCAAAAAGTTCCAAGAAACCACCTATGAGCTGCCTGTGGCATTAGGCAAGACCATTACGAACGAAGTCTTTATGGTGGACTTGGCAAAAGCCCCCCACATGTTGGTAGCCGGCGCTACCGGACAGGGTAAGTCCGTAGGATTGAATGCCATCGTGACCTCTTTATTATATAAGAAGCATCCGGCAGAACTTAAGTTTGTAATTGTAGACCCCAAGAAGGTGGAGTTCGCTATCTATGCTCCGATTGAGAAGCATTTTTTTCTGGCCAAGCTGCCGGATGGAGAAGACGCGATTATCACCGATGTTACCAAAGTGGTACAAACCTTGAACTCACTATGTATAGAGATGGACAGCCGATACGACTTGCTGCGTAAAGCCGGTTGCCGTAATATTAAGGAATATAACGCGAAATTCATCAACCGGCAGTTGAATCCGGAAAAAGGACACCGCTTCATGCCTTACATAGTGATTATCATTGATGAGTTCGGTGACCTGATTATGACTGCGGGTAAGGAAGTGGAATTACCAATCTGCCGTATCGCCCAGTTGGCACGTGCAGTAGGCATACATGCCATTATCGCGACCCAGCGTCCGACAACGAACATTATTACCGGTACTATCAAAGCTAACTTCCCGGCACGTGTTGCCTTCCGTGTAGCTGCCATGATGGACTCACGTACTATTCTGGACCGTTCGGGAGCACAACAGCTGATTGGTAAGGGAGATATGCTTTTTTACTTGCAAGGTAATGATCCGGTACGTGTGCAATGTGCATTCGTGGATACTCCTGAAGTGGAAAAAATAGCCAATTACATCAGTAAACAACAAGGATACACCACCGCATTCATGTTGCCCGAATATGTAGGCGAAGAGAGTGAAAGCAGCGTTGGCGAAGTAGACATGAACCGGTTAGACCCTATGTTTGAAGACGCAGCCAGACTGGTCGTGATTCACCAGCAAGGCTCTACCTCATTAATCCAACGCAAGTTCTCTATCGGCTATAACCGTGCGGGACGTATCATGGACCAACTGGAAAAAGCTGGAATTGTTGGCCCCACTCAAGGAAGCAAGGCGCGTGACGTACTCTGCATGGATGAAACAGACCTGAAATGAAATTGAACAATCTGCAACAATAAGTTGTTTAATAATGTTATGATAAAAATGAAAAGAACATATTTACTGGTATTAATCCTTTTCCTTTCAGTCAGCCTATCCGCACAAAAAGGACAAACAGGCACGGGAGATATTGGACAAAACCGCCAATGCCCTGCAACAGGCCGGAGGCATCCGTGCCACCTTTGAGGGACAAGCAATGGAACCTTATTGCTAAAAGGCAACCGGTTCTATCGGAACAGTGGCGGAATACAAAGCTGGTTTGACGGAACAACGCAATGGAGTTATCTGGAAAGCAGCGAAGAAGTGAATGTGAGCAATCCTACCCCGGAAGAAAGTTGCAAACCATCAACCCTTATGCACTGTTATCCATTTACAAAAGCGGATATAATTATAAGTATACAGGGATCAAAAGCCGTAACGGCAAACAGGGGTTTGAAGTGATACTGACTCGGAGAATAAACAGGATATCACATCCATCACCTTGTTCGTTTCCCAAACATATCAGCCTTTATATATAAAGGGTAGAACAAATTAATAAATCGGCAAATGAGATTATCGTCACTTCTTACCAAACCAACCAGCCGCTGGACAATGCGACATTCAAGTTTGATAAAAAGAAATTCCCAAATGCCGAAGTGATAGACTTACGATAACAAGCAGAGTTCAAGATAGAGAGATAATATAATATTCATCAAATTAAATTAAGTAAAGAAATAAGTATTATGAGTACAGAAAAAGTTAAATGCCTTATCATCGGCTCAGGTCCTGCCGGCTACACCGCCGCCATTTATACAGGACGTGCCAACATCGCCCCGGTCTTATATGAAGGTCTACAGCCCGGAGGCCAGTTGACCATCACTACCGAGGTGGAAAATTTCCCCGATATCCCGAAGGGTATCAGCGGTACCCAACTGATGGAGGACTTGCGCAAACAAGCAGAACGCTTCGGCGCGGATATCCGCAATGGCATTGCAACCTCCGCCGACCTGAGCAAACGTCCTTACCGTATCACCATTGATGACGAAAAAGTGATTGAGGCAGAAACTGTAATTATATCCACAGGTGCCACCGCCAAATATCTAGGCTTGGAAGACGAACAGAAATATGCCGGAATGGGTGTAAGCGCCTGCGCCACCTGCGACGGTTTCTTCTATCGCAAGAAAACCGTAGCTGTAGTAGGTGGCGGTGACACTGCTTGCGAGGAGGCTGTCTATCTGGCAGGACTGGCCAAACAGGTTTACCTGATTGTACGCAAACCGTTCTTACGCGCATCCAAGATTATGCAGGCACGTGTTATGAACCATCCTAACATCAAGGTACTGTTCGAACACAACGCTGTCGGCTTATACGGAGAGAATGGCGTAGAAGGTGTTCATTTGGTAAAGCGTCAGGGTGAATGCAACGAAGAACGTTATGACTTGCCTATTGACGGATTCTTTCTGGCTATCGGCCATAAACCCAATTCAGACATTTTCAAGGATTATTTGGACACAGACGAAGTAGGCTACATTATAACAGAAGCAGGTACTCCGCGTACGAAGGTTCCCGGTGTGTTCGCTGCCGGTGATGTGGCCGACCCGCATTATCGTCAGGCTATCACTGCTGCCGGAAGTGGCTGCAAGGCTGCCATAGAAGCAGAAAGATACCTATCTGCCAACGACTTATTATAATAAAAACAAACTAACCCCACAACAAACACTATGACACATTTTCTAAGGAAGATGGCAGCTGCCTGGATTATTCTAGGCAGCGTGTCGGTGGGCTTTGCACAACAGCAAATGCCTCCCATCCCGACGGACCCTAACGTTCGCATCGGCAAATTGGACAACGGATTAACTTATTACATCCGTCACAACGAACTCCCGGAAAAAAGAGCCGATTTCTACATCGCTCAAAAAGTAGGTTCCATTTTGGAAGAAGACAACCAGCGAGGCTTGGCACACTTCTTAGAACACATGTGCTTTAACGGGACTAAAAACTTTCCCGACAAAACCCTCATCCAATATCTGGAAAGCATAGGGGTGAAATTCGGTGAAAACCTGAATGCTTATACCAGCATAGATGAAACCGTATACAATATTTCCAATGTTCCCGTGATACGTGACGGCGTTGTAGATTCTTGTTTGCTGATTTTGCATGACTGGGCCGACGACCTGACACTGGATCCTAAGGAAATAGACAGCGAACGCGGTGTGATTCATGAGGAATGGCGTACCAGCACAAACGCTATGATGCGTATGTACGAAAAAAGCCCTCCCTACCCTTTATCCGGAAAGTAAATATGCCTATAGGCTTCCCATCGGCATTATGGAAGTAGTAGACAATTTCCCTTATCAGGCATTACGCGATTATTATGAAAAATGGTATCGTCCGGACCAACAGGGTATTGTCGTAGTAGGCGATATAGATGTAGACAAGATTGAGGCAAAGATTAAGAAGATATTCTCTCCTATTAAAATGCCAGACAACCCGGCAGAACGAGAATACTTCCAAGTTCCCGACAATAAGGAAACTATTGTAGCAATAGAAACAGATAAAGAACAGGCAAACCCAGTAGCTTATTTATGCTACAAACATGAAGCTATTCCTAATGAACAAAGGGAAACATGGATTATCTGGTAGTGAACTACATGAAATCCATGATAGAAAATATGTTGAACGCCCGTCTGAACGAACTGACCCAAACAGCCAATCCTCCTTTCATCTTCGCTCAAGTCAGCGACCAAGAATTCCTGATTTCCAAAACAAAAGATGCCTTTACAGGAATAGTAGCAAGCAAGGAAGATGGAATTGACAGTGCAATAACCGCCATTGTACGCGAAATTGAACGGGTCCATAAATTTGGTTTCACCGCGTCCGAATATGCCCGCGCCAAAGCGGATTATCTGCGTATGCTGGAATCTGCATACAACGAACGCAATAAAGTGAAAAACGGTGCATACGTGGATGAATATGTACGCCACTTCATTGACAACGAACCGATTCCAGGTATTGAAAATGAATATGCCATTATGAATCAGATCGTCCCCAACCTGTCTGTGGAAATGGTAAACAGTCTGATCCCGGCCTTGGTTACCGACAGCAATCTGGTAGTAAATGTATTCTTCCCAGAAAAGGAAGGATTGAAAGTTCCATCCAAGGAAGAAATTTTGGCTGCTGTCAATAAAGTAAAAGCTGAAACACTGACTGCTTATGAAGACAAAGTTTCTGATGAACCTTTGATTTCTGAAAAGCCCCAAGGTGGAAAGATTACAAAACAGGAAAATGGTCCGTTCGGTTCTACTATCCTGACTCTATCCAATGGAGTACGCGTTATCTTAAAGTCGACCGATTTCAAAGCGGATGAAATCAGAATGAGAGCTTTCAGTCCGGGTGGCAGTTCCTTGTTCCCGAATGATGAAATTATCAATATCAATGTCATGAATGATGTGGCAAGTATCGGCGGTTTGGGTAACTTCAGCAATGTTGATCTGGAGAAAGTATTGGCAGGTAAAAAAGCGAGTGTAAGTGCTTCTGTCGGTGGCAATACAGAGGGGCTGAGCGGAAGCTGCTCACCCAAAAGATTTTGAAACCTTGATGCAATTAGTCTATTTATCATTCACGGCTCCACGAATGGACAATGATGCATTCACCTCATTCAAGAACCGTCTGCAAGCATCTTTGGCAAATCAAGAGGCCAACCCCATGACTGCCTTACAGGATACGTTGCAAAAAGCCCTCTATATGGGACATCCGCGTACTATCCGTATGAAAGCCGATATGGTGGACAAGATTGACTATGCCAAAGTTATGGAGATGTACAAAGACCGTTTCAAAGACGCCAGCGACTTTTCACTTTCATCTTTGTAGGAAACATCAAACCGGAAGAAGTAGAGCCGTTAATTGCAACTTATCTGGGAGCTTTGCCTTCTGTCAACCGCAAGGAAACCTTCCGTGACAATCACATTGATATGCGCCAAGGCGACTATAAGAACATTTTCAGCAAAAAAACTGGAAACGCCCAAAGCGTCTGTACTGGTTATCAACAATGGTAAATGTGCATATACTCTGAAAAACCAAATCATGATGAGTATGCTTTCACAGATACTGAATATCATGTATACCGAAAGTGTGCGTGAAAAAGAAGGCGGTACGTACGGAGTAAGCGCATTCGGCAGTCTGACCAAATATCCAAAAGAGAAAGCGGTTCTGCAAATCTATTTCGATACCGATCCTGCCAAACGTGCCAAAATGACGGATATCATTTTGAATGAACTGAATCAGTTTGTCGACCAAGGACCGTCTGCCGAAAATTTGAACAAGGTAAAAGAATTCATGCTGAAGAAATACAAGGAAAATGCCAAAGAAAACAGTTATTGGGTAAATATACTGGGTGAATATTTCTGGGAAGGGACAGATATGAACACCGGCTACACAAATACCGTAAACAGCATTACCGCTAAAGATCTGCAAGAATTTACCAAAGCCTTGTTGGAGCAGAATAACCGTGTAGAAGTAAGCATGACCTCGGAAGAAACAAAATAATCCAAGCCTATGCTTCTATCTATTATAAGACAGAATCAAAAACTTTTTGCGGCCAAGCGGAATCCTGCATTTGACAGGAACCGCTTCGCAAAGTTTTTGATTTACTTTATGGTCGCTTTTTGGGCAGCATACCTCATCTTTATCGGGGTCATGCTGTCCTTTGCTTTTGAAGATATCTTTCCCAGCATGGAACCTTACCATATTATGAACCAAGGATTGATTTATCTTCTGATACTTGATTTCCTGTTACGCTTCATGCTCCAACCGGCCATGTCACAAGAGATCAAGCCCTATCTGCTTATGCCGGTAAAAAAGAATAAGCTGGTGGATACCCTGTTACTACAATCCGGAATCAGCAGTTACAATTTCTTCTGGTTTTTCCTGATCATACCTTTTGCTCTGCTTACGATTATCCGTTTCTACGGACTCACGGGCATCCTATGCTATCTGTGCGGCATTTGGCTTCTGATGGTTATGAACAGTTATTGGTATTTGATATGCAAACTTTACTGAATGAGAAACTGCTTTATATACTTCTCCCGATCGGAGTATACGGATTATTAGCGGGAGCTGAATTTATTCCCGAAGGAAACCCGGTTTCCACGTTCATGATGAATTTGGGAGAAGGATTTATAGAAGGAAACATACTCGCCTTTCTAGGTGTCATAGCAGCCATTCTGTTACTTCTGCTAGTAAATCGCAAGCTACAGCTACACTTCATCTATAATGAAATAGCCAAAGTGGAAGACACCAAGATGAAGCATGTATCCGAATATAAATTCCTGGACCGCTATGGTGACGTAAGGTGAATATCTACGTCTGGAACTAAAACTGTGTTTCCGTAACAAAACCGTAAAGACACAATTCCGCATGGGATTTATCATCATGCTGGCTTTTTCGGCACTGATTGCCTTCACGGATGTGTATGACGGAACAGGAATGATAAATTTTATCTGCATATACAATTTTGCCATTTTAAGTATCATGACCCTGGGGCAAGTGATGTCTTTTGAGGGCAACTATCTGGATGGTCTTATGAGCCGTAAGGAATCTATCTATAACTTGCTTCGTGCCAAGTATTACCTGAACTGCATCATCGTGTTCATCCCTTTCCTGATTATGATGATCCCTGTAGCTAAGGGCAAGATACCCTTCCTCATGGCTCTATCCTATATGCTGTTTACAGCAGGATTCGTATTCGCCATGATGCTGCAACTGGCTGTGTACAATAAAAAGACACTCCCGTTAAACGCCAATGTCATGCGAAGTAATCGGGGAAGTTCCTTATTCCAGACCATTATCATCTCATGTGCTTTTTTCCTGCCCTTGATTATCAACAAAGCTCTGACGGCTTTCTTTGAACAGGATACAGCCTGCATCATCATGATGATTATAGGGTTGTTACTGATTGCAACCCACAATATTTGGATAAAAAATATCTATAACCGTTTCATGAAGCGCCGTTATGAGAATATGGAAGGCTTCCGTGACTCACGTTAAAACGAATTGCGTATGAATATCATAATAAACCAATTACAAAAGAACTTTGGCCCGAAAGTGGCTGTAGACATAGAAAATTACTCCATTCAAAGCGGTGACATGTTGGGACTGGTGGGCAATAACGGAGCAGGAAAAACGACCCTGTTCCGCCTGATGCTGGACTTGCTGAAAGCCGACGGAGGCAGTGTACATATCGGAAACATCGATGTGAGCCGGAGTGAGGAATGGAAAAATATAACGGGAGCTTTCATTGACGAAGGTTTCCTGATAGATTATCTTACCCCCGAAGAATATTTCTTTACTTTGTAGGAAAAATGATACGGGTTAACAAAAGAAGAAGTAGATAAACGTGTCGCTAGGTTTGAACGTTTTATGAATGGCGAAGTCATCGGACAAAAAAAACTGATTCGTAACTATTCGGCAGGCAACAAACAGAAAATAGGTATCATTTCGGCTATGCTGCACCAACCGCAGGTACTGGTTCTAGATGAACCGTTCAACTTTCTGGACCCTAGTTCGCAGTCCATTATCAAGCATTTACTGAAAGCTTATAATGAAGAAACCGGAGCCACCATACTGGTATCCAGCCATAATCTGAACCACACAGTAGATATATGCCCACGCATCGCTCTGTTGGAAAACGGAAAGATTATCCGAGATATTGACAATAAAGGGAATTCCGCCGAAAAGGAATTAGAGGACTATTTTAATGTAACAGAATGAAAAAACTACTATCCCATTTGCTGGTATTAGGTACACTGGCCATGTTGTTGGTTTCATGCGGTACCTCTGCCCCACGTTATAACTACAAAGAACTGGCGCGTGCCTCCATCCGTCTGAATATGGATATTGACATGAAAGACAATCACCAACTGTACGTAGAATCAGCAGCATGGCTGGGAGTCCCCTACCGTGGCGGTGGTAACAGCAAACGGGGAGTGGACTGTTCCGGACTGACTTCACATTTATATAAAAAGGTATACCACAAAAAATTGAAACGTAACTCGGATGACCAACGTACCCAAGATTGCCATAAAGTAAGTAAGAGAAACTTGCGCGAAGGAGATTTGGTATTCTTCCATAACGGCAGAAAAAAACGGATTGCCAGTCATGTAGGTATTTATTTGAAAAATAATAAGTTCATCCATGCCAGTACCAGCCGGGGAGTCATAATCAGCAGCCTGAATGAAGATTATTACCGTAAACACTGGTTAAGTGGAGGCCGTCCTTGACAAAATCCTTGCGAACAATATATTCATTACACTAAAATGAATTTAATTTGAAAGAATGAAATACACAACATACCTTTTTGATTTTGATTACACACTAGCCGATTCTTCACGCGGCATCGTTATCTGCTTTCGTAATGTACTGGAACGCCATGGGCATACGGGCATCAGTGATGAAGCCATAAAACGCACCATTGGAAAAACACTGGAAGATTCATTCAGTATTTTAAGCGGAATCACTACTCCCGAAACATTAGCCGAATATAAAAAAGAATATGTAAAGGAAGCAGATACATACATGACTGTCAACACGTTCTTTTTTCCTGAAACGGTTACCGTGCTGAAAACACTGAAAAGCCAAGGTGCCCAAATAGGTATCATTTCCACTAAATTCCGTTTTCGTATCCGCGAAATGGTAGACCAACATTTTCCGAAAGATTTTTGACATTATTATCGGAGGAGAGGATGTAAAGCAAGCCAAGCCAGATCCCCAAGGTATAAAAAAAGCACTACGCCGGCTGCATCGCCGGAAAAGCGAAACACTCTACATCGGTGACAGCACAGTGGACGCAGAAACCGCCCAAGCAGCCAAAGTAGACTTCGTAGGTGTGCTCAATGGCATGACAACCCGTGAAGAACTGATGGTCTACCCACATCGGCAAATACTAGACAATCTTTCGTTACTTCCATTAATTCATAAATTCACCCCTTACGAACCAGACAAACATTTTCCGGAAAAGTTCTTTTATTCTTCCTGCTTTCCCCCAAAAATAGTAGCCTTCTACAAACTGCTCCATCAAAAACAAATAAGAGGGAAACATGAAATAAAGAGAATCCGACATGTTGCGTCTGTAAGAACTGCGGAAACACGTTTCAAGGAAATTATTGTCCCCATTGCGGACAAAACCGCCACACGCCACGTTTTACCATACGAAATGCCTTTCAAAATATTTTAAGTGGGTTCTTTAACATAGACCATGGTTTCAGCCGTAACCTGATAGAACTACTCTACCGACCAGGATACATGATACGGGATTATCTGAAGGGAAAAACGTTGTACATTACTATAAACCATTTCAAACCTTGTTCGTTCTGGCTGCTCTATACATCATGGGCGTACAGCTCATTGACCCGGCAGCGATAAAACTATCGGAAAAGGAAATGGAAGAAGAGCCTACTATCGCCAGCCTGATGGACGACATCAAGTACCAACAGGAACAGACATCAGACAGTTGTACCAAATATTATCTAGGACAAAGTATTACCTATGCAGACAGTGCACAGTGGGCCCAAACTCACAGTTTATCAGAATCAATACAAGCACAAATCGATGCAAAATTCAGCAATCAAGACCCCAATGAGCTAAAAAAAGAAATAAGCAAACAAATAAAAAAGGAGCTTAAACAAAAAATAAAAGCAAAAAACGGCGAGATTGATGACTGGAGAGGTTTGATGAAAGAAATTGGTACGACTTTGGCAAGACAAGATAGCTTACGGATGGCCACTTTAGGAAGAGAAGCCAACAAACAAGACTCAACCATATCGGAAATAAAAAGAAAAAAACATATTGGCAAACATGGCCCAACAAGATAATCCCTATGAAGATCAAGATATCTGGAATGATTTGAGCGAAGCCGGAAGTGAAATGAAAAATGTCTTTAACGAAATGACTAACAATTATTTCACAGAAAATAGTTTTCTCTCTGCAGTCGGTAACCTGATGAAAAGTTGGATACATGGCAACAAAGCCTTCAGCATCCTTGCTCTGCTCCCTCTTTTTACAATAAGCACTCGGTTAAGCTTCAGCCGGACCTCTATCGGACGTAGACTAAATCTGACGGAAAACTTTTTTGCACAAGTTTATATAGCTTGCCAAATCTTATGGATTTCTTTACTGATCCTGCCATTTACCGGAACAGCACATTTGAATGATATTTTTTGATTTAAGTTACAAAGCAATCTTTATATTATTTTTGTCTGGGATTACCGCCAACTGTTCGGACTTTCCTGGTGGAAAAGCTTCTGCCGTACAATAATCATGTTTTGGTATTGCTTTTGGGACTGATGCTAGTCTGTTCTATCATTATAGGCATCATTGTATTGATAGCCTATATTATACAATGGGGTAAATAAAAGTACAATCACACAAACCTTATTTATACAATCGCGCATCCACAAAATGCAATATGAATAAAAACATTGAGTACAAGAAAAAAGAAGATGTTTTTTCTTTGCAGATATAAATAAATATAGTAATTTTGTGCCCGATTTAGTCCGATGAGGTAGAAAAGTGAAGGCAGTGATGCATTCCACCTTACGGAGAAAACCGTTTAATATTATAAAAAGATGTACGTAATTGTAGAAATTAACGGTCAGCAGTTCAAAGCTGAAGAAGGCAAAAAACTGTTTGTACACCACATTCAGAACGCAGAAAACGGCGCAACTGTTGAATTTGAAAAAGTATTGTTGGTAGACAACAATGGAACAGTAACTGTAGGTGTGCTCCCTACTGTAGAAGGTGCCAAGGTAGTTTGTGAAGTAGTAGTCTCCGCTGGTAAAAGGCGACAAAGTACTTGTATTCCACAAAAAGAGAAGAAAAGGTTATAGAAAAGCTGAACGGTCACCGCCAGCAGTTTACAGAGTTAACTATTAAACAAGTTGATTGCTTAATCATTTAAAATTTAAGAAGAAATGGCACATAAAAAAAAGGTGTAGGTAGTTCTAAGAACGGCCGTGAATCAGCAAGTAAGAGATTAGGCGTTAAGATATTTGGTGACAGGGCTTGTAAAAAGCAGGTAACATCATTGTTCGTCAGAGAGGTACAAGAATTCCATCCGGTGAAAAAACATCGGTATGGGACGTGACCATACTCTTTTTTTTCGCTTTAGTAGATGGTACAGTATGTTTCAAAGTAGGTCGCAATGACAGAAGATCTGTTTCTGTTGTTCCGGCTGTAGAAGCATAATCAGTTACAAAATAAAAAAATTGAAAGACTCTTCATTCCTTGAAGAGTCTTTTCTTTTAGAATACCCTGAACACTAAGACCTTACCTTCAGTCCGGATTATAAAATGCCTGGCCAATGCCTCATTCAAAGTCCCTTGCCACCAATTGGTAAACACAGACAAAGGATAAGCCAACCCTTCGGCAGATAAAGCCGTACTATTCATATTAAAAACAGAAATCTGCTGACCGATATAAGATTCAAACATACTGTCCTCCCTTATGGGAACAAAGATACCATAATCAGTCATCATACTAACCTCCGCCTGCTCCATATAATCCGCCAGCAAGCTGACATTCCCTATTGTATGATCTTCTCTTTTTCCTGTAGCCCCCCATGATAGTAATACGCTTCCTCTCCTGTGACAGGCAGAAGCGAAATGCCTTACTTAAATCATTTGTTTCCTGCTCTGCCTCACTATGAATCAACGAAGCATATCGCTCTTTAATATCCGGCAATAAAGAATCGCCATCGCCAACAATGGCTTCCGGCATTCTACCTGAACGAATATAAGTATTTGCTGCCCCGTCACAACAAACCACATAAGGACACTGCCTCAACCACTCCAGTGCCAACGGATGGGAAGGGAAATCACCATCAGCCAGAATAATTGTTTCCGGCACGTCACATCCTATCGGTAATTTATACTCTTTCATAAGATAAATTCATTAATTGTTTCCACTTCAAATAACCGAAACAAGCGATTACCGCATAAAGTCCATACAAAAAAGAAGTGAAATATAAATCTTTGTAAATATAGATACCACAAGAAACAGCATCAACAACCAGCCATGCCAACCATTGTTCCACATATTTATGTGCAAGCATCCACATGGCAATAATACTAAGTGCTGTTGTAAAACTATCCCACCAGGGGCACCGTACTATCTGTACAAGTTTCGAGAATAATCCCTATCAGCACAAACACCACAAGCAGCACAACAAACATAGGCAACAGCAGCTTAGACGGTGTGCCGGAAACAGGCTTCTCCCCTTTATCCGGCGTATGGCGCAACCACATCCACCAACCATAAATTCCAGCCAACAAATAATAGATACTGATAACAGAATCGGCATACAGACCCACTTGATAATAAACAACTATATAAATGGCAGGCATAATGACACTGACCGGCCACAACCAAATGCTCGCCCTATATTCAAACCATAAATAAAGCAGACCGATTAAAGCGCCCGCTATCTCAAGATAATTCATCTTTCTTACTTTTCATTTTCTAATCCGGATGCAAAAGTAACGAATAACTCATACACCTTACCATTTTTTTATCTATCTTTGTCCATTAATTCAAGAAATATCAAAAAGACTGAAAAGATATGCTTACCATTAAACAAATTACAGAGAGAATACGGAAGAGGTAATCCGCGGACTGGAAAAGAAGCATTTTAAAGATGCAAAAGCAACGATAGAACAAGTGCTTGCATTCAATGACAAAAAGACGTAGCACGCAGAATCAATTAGATAAAAACCTGGCAGAAGTGAACTCGCTCTCCAAATCTATCGGGCAACTGATGAAAGAAGGGAAGAAAGAAGATGCTGAAACAGCTAAAGCACGTGTAGCCGAAATCAAAGAAACCAGCAAAGCTTTACAAGCAGAAATGGACAAAGCACAGGAAGACATGACCAACCTGCTTTACACCATTCCCAATGTTCCTTATGACAGTGTGCCCGAAGGTGTAAGCGCTGAAGACAATGTGGTGGAAAAAATGGGCGGTATGGAAATCGAACTCCCCAAGAATGCGCTTCCCCATTGGGAACCTGCCAAAAAATACGACTTGATAGATTTTGACCTGGGCGTGAAAATCACAGGGGCAGGTTTTCCTGTATATAAAGGTAAAGGGGCACGTCTTCAACGCGCATTAATCAATTTCTTCCTCGGATGAAGCCCGCGCTTCCGGTTACGAAGAAATCATGCCACCGACGGTAGTAAACACCGCATCGGGCTACGGAACAGGACAACTTCCCGACAAAGAAGGACAAATGTATCATTGTGAAGTAGATGATTTGTACTTGATTCCAACCGCAGAAGTTCCTGTAACCAAAATCTATCGTCAGACGTGATTTTGGACGAAAAACAATTGCCTATCAAGAATTGCGCATATACTCAATGTTTCCGTCGTGAAGCCGGATCTTACGGCAAAGACGTACGTGGGTTGAACCGTTTGCACGAATTCTCAAAAGTAGAACTGGTACGCATTGACAAACCCGAACATTCCAAACAGTCACATCAGGAAATGTTGGACCATGTAGAAGGCCTGTTGAAGAAATTAGAACTCCCCTATCGCATTCTCCGCCTTTGCGGTGGTGATATGAGTTTTACAGCTGCACTTTGCTTTGACTTTGAGGTGTATTCGGAAGCACAACAGCGTTGGCTGGAAGTAAGTTCTGTATCCAATTTCGATACGTATCAGGCTAATCGCCTGAAATGCCGTTACCGTTCTGCCGAAAAGAAAACAGAATTATGCCATACTTTGAACGGTTCCGCACTGGCTTTGCCGCGTATTGTTGCAGCCTTATTAGAAAATAATCAGACTCCGGAAGGTATCCGTATCCCCTAAAGCATTAGTTCCTTATTGCGGATTCGAGATGATTGACTAATAACAGCTAATTACATATATTGAATGTCATTCTGAGTATTATTCAGAATCCGATCTTTCCCGACAGATTCTGTCTTGTATGCAGAATGACATTCTTTTTTATTATTTCAACCTGATTACTAACCATTTAACCTATTATTATGAATACTTCACAGAAAAATTTCATGGTACCTCTTGCCTTTGTAGGCATGATGTTTTTTGCAATTGGTTTTGCATTGGGCATTAACTCTTTCCTAATGCCGGTATTAGAACGGTCAATGGAAATGTCGGCTTCAGAATCCAATCTCCTGCTTGCCGCCACGTTTGTTCCATTCCTAATTTTTGGTATACCGGCCACCAAATGCATTGAAGCCATCGGTTACAAAAAAACAATGGCTCTTTCATTCATCATTTTCGCGATCGCTTTCGGATTATTCACCCAAGCAGCCGCAACAGAATCTATTGTATGGTTTCTTTTTTCGCCTCATTCATCTGTGGTGCCGCCAATGCAGTACTCCAAGCGTCAGTAAATCCATATGTAACTATTCTTGGCCCTATAGAGTCTGCCGCAAAACGTATTTCCATCATGGGTATTTGCAACAAACTGGCTTGGCCTGCCACTACTTTTTATTACCTTAGTAATCGGCAAAACCATAGACCAAATAAAAATGGAAGATTTGTTCCAGCCATTTGGTATTATTGTCGGTATTTTCGTTGTATTAGGCATTATCGCCTTAATGGCTCCACTGCCTGAAGTAAAAAGCCGCCGGAGAGGATGCCGCCACAGATGCGGAAGAAGCGGTTGCCTGTCCGTATGCAGAAGGTAAAACTTCCATCATGCAATTTCCTCACTTGCTATTAGGAGTACTTGCTCTTTTTTTCCTTTATGTAGGTGTGGAAACCATAGCCTTGGCAACTGCAACCGGATATGCCAAAGCATTGGGCTGCCGGGTGACAATTACGGATTTATCCGTTCCATCGGTATGGTAGTAGGATACATTTGCGGCGCAACCTTAATCCCTAAATATCTGAGCCAGGCTACCGCAATGAAAATATGTGCCATCATAGCCATCATTGGTTCTGCATTAGTAGCAACCATGCCGGCTGAAATTTCAATCTATTGCATATTCTTTATGGCATTAGGATGCTCATTAATGTGGCCCGCATTATGGCCTCTCGCAATGGCGGATCTCGGCAAATTCACCAAAGCCGGCTCTTCATTGCTAACCATGGCTATTGCCGGTGGAGCGGTTATGCCATGGGTGCGCGGGGTGGTTCAAGATGCAACTAGCTTCCAGACCTCCTACTGGATCTGTGTTCCCTGTTTCCTTTTCATCCTATATTATGGAATGATAGGATATAAAATCAGAACAAAGAAATAATCTCTTTTTCACATGAAGAACAAACGGCAACAAAATCAAAAACGGATTTATCATGATAGGATCAGCCGCCACTCACAAAAGGGCGGCTTTTCTTTTGTCTTTAAAAAATATAATCCTACCTTTGCATAAATTATCAATTTGACAATCAACTCAGAAAAACAACGAACTTATAGTATAGCAAAATGAATAAGATTATTTCAAAAAGAACATTTCTCGGAAAAGGTCTTTAAATTGGTCATAGAGGCACCTCTGATTGCCAAGTCACGTAAGGCCGGACATTTCGTAATTGTCCGTGTCGGTGAAAAAGGAGAACGTATGCCACTTACTATCGCCGGTGCCGATCCCGTAAAAGGTACCATCACACTGGTAGTACAGGAAGTTGGTCTTTCTTCTACACGACTTTGTGAATTGAACGAAGGAGATTATATTACAGATGTTGTTGGTCCGCTGGGTAAAGCCACCCACATTGAAAATTTCGGAACTGTAGTCTGTGCCGGAGGAGGAGTAGGCGTTGCTCCGATGCTTCCTATCGTACAGGCCTTGAAAGCTGCCGGCAACCGCGTAATTACCGTATTGGCCGGACGTAACCAAAGAATTAATTATCCTTGAGAAAGAAATGCGTGAAAGCTCTGATGAAGTAATCATTATGACAGACGACGGCTCATACGGGCGCAAAGGATTAGTGACTGAAGGCGTGGAGGAAGTAATCAAACGTGAAACGGTAAACAAATGTTTCGCCATCGGTCCTGCCATCATGATGAAATTCGTTTGCCTGCTGACTAAAAAATATGAAATTCCCACAGACGTTTCTCTGAACACCATTATGGTGGATGGAACCGGTATGTGTGGTGCCTGCCGTATCACTGTAGGAGGCAAAACACGTTTTGTTTGTGTTGACGGCCCGGAATTCGACGGCCATCAAGTAGATTTTGACGAAATGTTGAAACGCATGGGAGCTTTCAAAGATATAGAAAAAGAAGAAATTCACAAACTAGACACCGAAAAGCCGACGACTTGTGAAGCGACTAAAGAACTGGACGGCCGGGATGCCGAATGGCGTGCAAGCTTACGTAAAGCCATGAAGCCTAAAGAACGAATGGCTATCCCCCGTGTAAAAATGAACGAACTGGATGCAGAATACCGTTCACATAGCCGTAAGGAAGAAGTCAATCTAGGTTTGAATGAAGAGCAAGCTGTAACGGAAGCAAAACGTTGTTTGGACTGCCCCAACCCTACTTGTATGAACGGATGCCCCGTAGGAATCAATATCCCGAAATTCATCAAAAATATAGAACGCGGTGAATTCCTTGAAGCTGCCAAAACCTTAAAAGCAACCAGTGCATTACCTGCTGTCTGCGGGCGTGTATGTCCTCAAGAAAAACAGTGTGAATCACAATGCACTCATCTGAAAGCCGGACACGAAGCCGTTGCCATAGGCTATTTGGAACGTTTTGCTGCTGATTACGAACGTGAAAGCGGTCAAATATCCGTACCGGAAGTAGCGGAAAAGAACAACATAAAAGTGGCAGTTATCGGTTCAGGTCCCGCCGGACTCTCATTTGCTGGAGATATGGCTAAACAGGGATACGATGTCACTGTATTCGAAGCTTTACATGAAATAGGGGGTGTATTAAAATATGGGATTCCCGAATTCCGCCTACCCAATAAAATCGTAGATGTAGAAATTGACAATTTATCCAAGATGGGTGTCAAATTCATGAAGGACTGCATCGTAGGAAAGACAATCAGTGTGGAAGACTTGGAAGCAGAAGATTTCAAAGGTATATTTGTAGCATCAGGTGCCGGGCTTCCCAACTTCATGAATATCCCGGGTGAAAATTCTATCAATATCATGTCTTCCAATGAATATCTGACTCGTGTAAATCTAATGGATGCAGCCAGTGAGGATTCAGATACTCCTGTAACATTCGGCAAACGTGTAGCAGTAATCGGCGGTGGTAACACAGCTATGGACTCTGTCCGCACAGCACGCCGCTTGGGAGCAGAACGCGCAATGATTATTTACCGCCGTTCGGAAGAAGAAATGCCTGCCCGCCTGGAGGAAGTGAAACATGCTAAAGAAGAAGGTGTGGAATTCCTGACTCTGCATAACCCCATAGAATATATTGCCGATGAAAAGGGGCGTGTGAAACAAGTCGTTTTACAGAAAATGGAATTAGGCGAACCAGATGCTTCCGGCCGTCGCAGTCCGATAGCTATTCCAGGAGCAACAGAAACCATTGACATTGATATGGCGATAGTCAGCGTAGGCGTCTCCCCTAACCCGATTGTTCCCAGTTCCATCCCGGGATTGGAATTGGGACGCAAAGGAACAATTGCCGTAAATGAAAATATGCAATCGTCAATCCCGACTATTTATGCCGGTGGCGATATTGTTCGTGGTGGAGCTACAGTTATCCTTGCAATGGGTGACGGACGTAAAGCAGCTGCTTCCATGCATGCACAACTCTCCTCCAAATAAATATTATCATTTTTTTCACTAATTTAGCCCGTTATTAAAAAAATTAACGGGCTATTTTTTTTCTATACCGAAAATAAATCACACAGACAGAATGGACCCCATAAAAAATCCATATAGACCTATATCGCCTATCTGACCAATGTACTGACATCAATTGAAATACATACCATGAATATGAACCCTGTCACTATATCTGGAAATAAAATACAAAACTTGATTACCAAATATTGAAGTAACTATCTAAATGTCTATATGAAATGTGCTCCATGACAACAAAAGAGGTGTAAACGAATCCTTTTATTAACCAAATAAAATTTAAAGTATTCACATTATAAACAATTAATAACTCAAATTTAACCAGCATTAAACTCACTCCAGATTACTTTTGTTACCAATTATAACCATAAAGAAAAAACGAATGACCCAAAGGGTAAATTTTAGCATATTATTCTGCACTATCAGTATACTGACAGCACAAGCACAATGGAACAAACAGGACTCGATTCGTTTACAGGAGCTATTGAATGGAGATGGAGAACTAAAAATCAACACAGAAGCCGTAAAGTCTATCCATTTCGACTTTCAATCGGACAAAGACAATATAAAAGGTACTCCAATCATGTCCGAAGACAAACCGTGGATGAAGTTTCTGAAAGACTTGCCTAAAAACTTCGGCGACACAACCAAATGGGTACGCCCCCCTAACTTTGTGCGTCTTACTCCCTACACTCCTTACACCACATGGCATGAAGATCCGGTTAATGATCCCATTTTCTTGAAAAGAAAAGACTCTCTGACAATATCATGGAAACTAAATATCAAACTGATTCCCGGTTTGCAAAACGGCTATGTAATATTACCTGCCGGCATGGATCAAACGGTAACTCCCAGTAATAACCCATTAATAGGAGGAGTGGATACCGACAAATTCCTGTATGAATCTTTAACCAAACGAGGACGTGCCATCCGACGTAATCGTAATCGTGCCAAAGGTTGGAAAATCTATCAAAGTTACGTACCAACCCGACAGGATTCCATCTTGTTTCCTAGAATCAGCAAAGTATCTGAACAAGATTCATTGCCCAAACAAGACACTTTGCTTATCAAAAAAGGATTCAGCAATTATTAACCAAAACTCATTACTTCTTAAAGACAAAATAAACGGCAAGGACCAAACAGAAAGCCGCTAAATGGTTCCACTTCAGTTCTGTTTTAAATGCCCAAACAGAAAATAATGTAAATACAGCCAATGTGATGACTTCTTGAATCACCTTGAGTTGCATAATATCAAACGGTCCTCCACTATCTTTAAACCCAAGACGATTGGCAGGAACCTGAAGACAATATTCACTTAACTAAATAGACTTGCCCAAGTGAAATCTTATACCTATATTTGCTTCATAATCAATATATTACATTATGATAAAAATTATAGGATACGCACGAGTTTCTACTACAAAACAAGACTTATCTCGACAAAAAGCTAAAGATTAAGGAGTTCTGTGAGAACAACAATTATGAGTTAATTGAAATTATTGAGGACTTTGGAATATCTGGTGTGGTTGCAGACAGAAAAGGTTATATCGAATTACAAAGTAAAACCTACAAAGATGCAGACATGATAGTAATTTCTGAGTTATCACGTTTGAGCAGGCAAGAAGATGTAACAGAGACAGTTTACAATATTCAACAGATTATTAATAAAGGATTATCTGTAATACTCTTAGATAGTCCCAGTAAAATTTATGAAGCTAATAAACTTTTAGACATTACAGAAATACTTATCCTCACTATCAAAGCATGGGCAGCAGCACAAGAAAGATTGGATATTAAAAAGAAGAACCAAGATGGGAAGCAAGCTCTCTTCCAAGCTTATCCTTATGCAGTTGTAGACCAAAAAATACCTTATGGATATAAAGCAGTTCCTAACCCCAATGGGAAACGTCCTAAATATATTTTAGAAGAAGTACCAGAAGAAGTAGAGAATATAAAAAGACTCTTCGCTTTAGTAAACTCTGGTAAGACACTGGGAGCAGTAGCCAGATATTTCAATGAAAGGAATATTACTTTTAGAGGATATTACAGCACTGTTGCCATTCTAAGCAACTATATCCATAGTGATATTTATAGAGGAATCAGAAGAAGAACACAAAGATTAGGTAGAGAAGAACCTTATACCATCGAGGTTAGAATAAAACCTATTATCAGTGAAGAGGATTTTATGAAAGCACAAGAGCTGATTAAAAACAACTATAAAAATACTCCAACTGGAAAAGTCAATCATAATCCATTAAAAGGAATCATCAGATGTAGATGTGGGAGAGCCATGACTGTAAAAGACAAAAAGCCAGCAGCAGGAATTTCAAAACTAACATATAGATGTAGCTGTGTTGATAGGAAATCTCATCCAGACTTCTGTAAATATAATATTGATGAAGTTTCTTACGACCTTACGAATGAAATATTATATAGTCTTTTCAAATCTATGCACACAGCAGAATATATCAACTTCTTTAGGAACCAAACAGACAATAGAGTTACAGAGCTACAAGAGGAAATAGCTGGAATTGAGAAACGTTTGTCTGCCCTATATCTTGATAAAGAGAACTTATCTAATGAAAGCCAAGATAATGCCAATAAGTTTCTACTAACCACCAACCCTACCCTTTTAAACATTATCCAAGAGAAACAGAACCAGTTAGATGAGAAGATAAAATCTATTGATAAAGAAATTATAAGATATAAAAAGTCACAGAGTAAAAAGATGGCAGACATCGAAAGGATTAAAGATAATAATGGTAAAGAGAAGCTTCAAAACCTTAGCATCGAAGAACAAGGAGAACTATATCATAAATATTTGGAGAGAGTGAATTATATTCCTGTCACTACCATGCAGGGATATTATATTGTACAGTTCCTTAATGGAATTAAATTCTATATAGCTATTACGAAAGTCAGAAGCATTGCAATGGCTTCTCTCCTATTAGACAACTGGACGATTGATGAAAAAAGGAATTATAACAGCTAACTATGATACTTTAAAGTCCAGTGATATGAAGAACTTTAGCATAGAAATGATTAGGAAAACAAAGACTATGACTTTACAAGAATATCTTAAATCAGACCTTGCAAAAGAAAGAGCCTTGCATCTTGACCTTAGTTATAGAGAAAGATACTTAGAACAACTTCATAAAGCTGGATTGGATGGTAGGCTCAGACCATTTAAAAAGGAATAACTTCATCCTTTTTTAATTATCTTTGCTTCCAAACCATATAAGCAAAGATATGAGACCAATTGAAAGACTTGAAGAAACTTATTTCCCTAAAGGCATAAAGTTACTTGAATACATGGAGGAAGTAGCAGTACTTTATGTACCAGATTATGATATAGACCATGAAACAGGAGAACAATATATTTATGGCACAACCGCCTTACCCTTATTCATAAGAAGATACAATCAGAATAAGCTATATGGTAACTTCACATACGAAGATTATATAGCCAATGAGGACATACAGAATACACTAAAAGGTTTAGGAATTGATATAGATAAGTTCTGGTTTCTACTTCTGTTCATCTTTGACTATACTTGTGGAACGTGCTTGGACGGAATGAAAGCTACAGGCATTGGAATAGAACAACTCATCAAATTCGCCAAAGCCATAGCTGACAACCATAAGGAGATTAACCAATTTGGAGTAAGTTTTAAAAAGCCTATCACTATCTCTGTAAAAGTAGAGGGCAAGCATCAGATAGTAATTGACAATGCCAATGCAATAGGCTATTTGGCTACTACCATCATCAATAACCTAAAGGAGATAGAGGAACATCCTTGGATGCAGAGCCAACAAGTCAGCATAAGCACCCATGCAGAAGAAAAGGAATCCATTCAGATATACCTATTTTATAAAATGTTTAACGACTTCTTCAATCTATCTCCATATAATAAGCAGTTTAATGTCAGACAAAAGAAAGGAAGCACCATATCACTTAGTAAGACATTGCTCATATCAAGGCTTATCTATTTCACCAAGTTATCCAAACATAATAAATTCTCAGAAGATGAAGATGTTTTAAAAGGCTACATCAAGCAATATAAAGACAAGAAAATTGATACTGTGAACAGCATATATTGCTAATAAACTTCTGATAATTAGCACAGTCCTGCTTCATACCATTAAGAGGGTACATGAAAGCAGGACTTTTTTTCTCTCTTTTAATCCTGCCATTATATCCCATCTTTGCAGCGTCAAAAACGATAGCGGACGAGCTGACAATTAAGAGGGGAAGTAAAGCCACTCATTAATTTCTCTCTTTTAATCAGCCCAGAAGCAGGTAGTTTTGCAATATCAAAATTAACAAAAGCATGGAGCGCACCAGTCTAAAAACTGCAAAGAAAATATGATGACTATTTATTTTTATGGCAGCAATCGTGAAATCGTAGCAGAGAATGTAAAGAAGTGCTATTCTATGATTGAGAAATATGGCTTCAATGCAGCAATGGGTAAGATTAAGTTAGTTGGCAGCGAGGATTTAACAGGAGAGAAATTATTAAAAGTTTCCATTGTACCTAAGTCCAATGCCAAACCTCTTTCAATAGACAACTGGATGCTGAATACAGAAGAGGTTACAAATGCTACTGAAAGAGTAGCAGCTAAAGCTCCTGTAGATGGACAACACAGAATGATAGCCATGTTCATACTGGAGGTAGAAGGTTTTCTTGATTTTAATGAGGAAGAAATGACTGAAACCATTAAGAAGCCAGAGAATATGAGTTTAGCATTATTTACAGCTTCTATCAACAATGGCAGACCTTGGAATTATAAAGACTTTAGCAAATCAAAGTTCCAAACAGGAAACGAGAGAATTGATTATATTGAAGCACAAATTCAAGAAACAGGATTGAAGTCTGACGTAATCTATAGTTTTTATACATTAGGACAAGCAGAAATTAAAGCCAATGTCGCCAAAGACCTTAAAATGGGCATAAACAGACTACCTAAATCTTTAAAGTTGAATGCAACCACCCAAGAGTTAGGGTGATAAAGTTCTAAAGGCTTTCAAGAGCAGTAAAATCTCTGAATCCACATATAACAATGGAAGATTAGCTAAAGGATTTAAGTTGTTCTACAATGAATACAAACCAGAGATTAACCGAATCCAACAGTTAGTTGCCATGATTGACAAAGATGTGTGGTTTAGTAATCAGAAACCAGACGGTAGTGCTGAAGCCAAACAATATTATAAGAATTTTGAGAAATGGTTCCAATATATGAATGAGAATAGCAACAAGCCTGTAGAAACCGCATAACCAATTAACAATAAAGTCCATGTGACAGGTGGACTTACTCTCCCCAAGTTCTTAGACATTCTGAATAGCATCAAGTCTGATTACTAAATGTGTGGTCTTATCATTAGTTCCTCATTCATGGAATTACTATCTTTACAGTACCACAAACAGATAATCCCACCACACAGATTGACGGACTACAAACTATTCAGAATATCTAAAATGGAAGAATTTACTTATGAACAGATAAGGGTTAAGGCTCTTAAACAGGGAGTAAAAGATAACAAGGTTCACATTGGATTGTGGGCTAATCTTAATAACTATCTAAAGACAAGGAGAAAAAAGAATGGAAAGGTTACTACTTATTATATCGCATTACAGAAGTTGGCTTACTGACAAGATAAAAATTGAAACTGAGAGATTCATATTGTCAAATTTGGGAGGTGTGCTTATTCACTTTTTACTGCGTGTCTAAACACCCCCTCTCTACACTCCTATGCTACATTCCAATAAGACCTATGCAATGTCCTTGCGGACACCGCACAGGTAATCTGTAAGCTGGGAGTGACTAAAATCAATGATATGTGGATTTATAACAATCATTTCTATAACAAGCTGAGCGAACTTAGGAAGTCAAACAAATTAAGTTCCTCTAAAATGAGATTCTTATTAAAGACCAACCAAATCATTTTAATTAAACATATTGAGCGATTGCCTTATGAGTTACGAGCAGCTACCTTTCAAGGAATATACAGTAATGAGCAACAATCTGATTCAGAAGTTAGGTTGTGCTGATGTTTACAGGACATACGTGTTACTATTGACAGCAGACAAATATATGCTGACCACTGACACCACGATAGACCAGCTTACATCATTCGTTGGAGAGAAACCTGCCAACTATAAAGGTGGTAAGAGTTCCAAATCATTCAATGACAAGTTAAGAGCCACAGGGGAAGTCAGCATACAGAATAAGGACAGTGGCAGGAATGACAGGACTTGGACAGATTATATATTCTTTCCTGTCAGCTTTGGACATTACAGAAGAATCAGCAGAGAGTTCTATGATTCATATAACAGTACACTGGATTTAAAAAGGCTCAGAGGATTTATACTCAAACTATTCAGTGCAGCAGAGCCACACAGTCATACAATTACCTTATCTGTAAGAAAACTGAAAGAACTAATCCACATGGGACATGGTACTATTTCTAACTACATAGAACAACTAAGGGATATGGACTTGTTAGATGAAGTTGGAGATTCAATCATATTAAAAGCTAAAGGTTTGCTTATAGACCTACCCAAAGATAAATATGTGGAGGAAGTGAAAGCTGACTTTGAACACATGATAGCATTTAACGAGAGCAGAGGAAACCCCATTTCAAGGGAGTGCATGATTTATAAGAAGTACAAGGAGAATAATTTTGAGGAAGTTAAGGATATGCACGCTCTTATGAAATCATTATCAAATGGGTTGGTAGGCAGGAAGCAGGAGGTAAAAGACAAGGAAGAACTGCCAGATTTAATCTTATAAAGATATGGCAATAAAAGCTCCAGACTACTAAAAAGATTTAGAGTTCTTTCTTTTAAAGGCATATTAGTTATATATTTGCAATATAACCTTATATATCAATTCAATGGCACAAATTCATCCTGACTTCTATACAATCCAGCATCTCCACCAACCAGCAACAGAAGGAGAACTAATCCTATTAGACTTTTTACAAAAGAATCTAAATATGGAGTTTGAGATATATTACCATCCTTTCATAAATGGTGACAGACCCAATATTGTTATTCTTAAAAAGGGATGTGGAGCTATAATCATATCTGTAAATGATTGGGATTTAACTGACTATGCTATTAATGATGATTTGGATTGGTGGAATAATTCAACTTCAACAAAGGTTCAATCACCTTTCTCTCAAATAAATTACTATAAAGAGAATCTTGTCTCATTACACATAAGTACTTTCTTAGAGAAGAAAATGAATAAGTGGTACTATTCAAATATTATATATACACTTGTTTACTTCCATAAGATGTCCCAAGATAATATTGAGAAGTTTATACATGAGAATATATCCAAGGAAGATAATAAGACCAAATTTTTAAAAGACATAAAATATATACAATATTGGGGATATGATTCTCTTACACTGCAAAACTTAGAAGAATATTTCAGCAAGATAAGAATAGAACAACCTTCTTTCTTATTTGATGAAGATATTTACAATAATTTCAAACGCTACCTCAAGCCACCTTTTCATCAATTAGAAGAAGGGGGATTGATATTAAGTACACTAAAGCACAAGCAGAACTTATTAGAAGTGAAAGCAGACCCAGACGTAAAATAAAAGGGATTGCAGGAAGTGGTAAAAACTCTTGTCCTTGCAAAGAGAGCTGTCAATGCATATCTAAGAACTAATAGTGAAATATTAATTCTAACATTTAATCTATCCCTTAAGAATTACATTCGCGACAAAATCAATGACGTAAGAGAGAGTTATCCTTGGGAGAAATTCTATATCACCAACTATCATCAGTTTATTAAATCAGAAGCAAACAACTATAACCTACCCATAAAAGGATTAAAATCTTATACAGATATTAATTTCTTTTGAGCCTGTAAAGAACCACATTAAGAAGTACAAAGCTATATTCATAGATGAGGTACAAGACTACCAAACTGAATGGCTGGAAATAATTACCAAATATTTCTTATACGAGGATAGTGAATTTGTTGTGTTTGGAGATGAGAAGCAAAATATTTACAGAAGACCGTTAGATGAGAACAAAGAACCAATAATTAAAACAATCGCAGGAAACTGGAACAAGTCTCTCAACGCTTCCAAAAGATTCACAAGTGAAATAGGGAAGTTAGCGATGAAGTTCCAGCACCATTTCTTAGAGAATAAATACACCATTGACAATATGGTTGTGTTAGATAACCCTATGCTTGATTTTGAACAAAGGAATATTAAATATGCCAATATTGGAGCGAAAGCCAGCACAGAAAGGATATTCAATATCTATAAAGGGACTTGTAAGAAATATTGCCTTAACCCAGCAGACATTACTATTCTATCTGGTACTGCTGATATTTTAAGAGAAATAGAATACTCTATAAGGACTCAATTAAAAGAGAATACAACCACTACATTTGAAACTAAAGAAGAATATGATAAAAGCGAATTAGAGACCAAATCTAAAAACAACTTTGAAGAGAGGATAAATACAATCAGACGATACAGAAGAAATCACTTCTCAATAAAAACAGGAACTGTAAAGCTATCTTCTATACACAGCTTTAAGGGCTGGGAATCACACACAGTCTTTTTAATCATTGAGCCACATAAAAGTGATTCTATACAAGATTTTGAATCTGTTGAGCTTATATATACTGCGATAACAAGGGCACAAGTCAATCTGTTCATTCTCAACATGGGTAATGAAAAGTACGATTCATTCTTTAATGATAATATCCAAAATTAATCTAACAGAACCACAAGCGAGACACCCCTACCCACATAAACACCCCCTTATAGCTCTTAAATAAAAAAGAATGCTTTAACAATGCAGTCTGATGGCTGACAGAAATAAGCATTCTTTTTAATCTGAGAGGGGGCACGATGTACTATTGCCACAGCCTACCAATAATTTACTAATGCTCCTCATTTCCTTTGAAAGAATCTTTAGGGAAAGACATAGAACAGCCTAAGATGCAAGCGAAGTAATTCACTTGTGTTTTAGGTCTGTTCTTGTTAAATCCATTCAATCAATAACCATTTAATTCAATTTCATTATGAGAGATTTAGTAATTATGCCAGCTATGGCACAGCGTAGAGAATCATTAAACATGGGTGAGTTTGCAGAAGAAGCAATTATTGTGGAAGAAGTTGCAACACCCAAAAGAGTAAACCATTTCATTGAAGCCAACACGCAAGAAGTAACCTTGCAGCACTTACAACAAGACTGCATCATTCCAAGTTTTGCATCAATGGAAGAAACCATTAGTCACCAATCCTTTATAGGTGCAGTAGTGGATGCAGCTAAGGATTACTTTCATGGAGAACAGTTTGATATGCCAGAGATTAGAATCTCACACCCTATCAATGGAAGAATACCAAGTGCATTAGGTAAGAAAGCTTCTGAACTGACAGATGAAGAGAAGACTCTGTTCTATCAGAGAATGTGTTTCTGCTTTGAAATTCCATCCATTGTACATGATGAATACGGTAATCGTTTAGCGTTATCCATTGGTGGAGTGAGAGCATATAACGAGATTAACCTGTACAGTAAGAAATCTGTGGAGAGATTTAAAATCTTCATAGGATTTAGGAATAGAGTTTGCAGTAATCTTATGCTCACTACTGACGGTTTACAGGATAAGATAGAAGTCCTAAGCGTACAGGAACTATATGCAGCAGCATTGAATCTGTTCCATGCTTACAATCCATCCAAAGACCTGCACCTGTTAAGAACACTTGGACAAATGTCAATCTCCACAAGCGAGTTTTGTCAGATAATAGGCAGAATGAGATTATATCAAGCTCTTACACCCAACCAACAGAAACGCTTACCTCGTCTATTGTTGGGAGATAGTCAGATTAATGCAGCTTGCAGAGCATTCGTTTCTGATGTGAACTTCAAGAGTACAGGAGACAGCATTACAGGTTGGCAGCTCTTAAACCTGCTCAATGGTTCTGTGAAGTCAAGTTACATAGATAACTTTTTGGAGAGGAATCTTAATTGCACAGAGTTCGTACAAGGCATTCAACGTGCCAAATTAGGAGATAGTGAATACGCTTGGTTCTTGGGCTGAGTGGATTGTTGATTGACAGAGGAAAGGGCAGCTATTCAGTTAGTTGTCCTTTCTTCATTTTATCAATCATCAAATATTACAATCATGAATAAATCTAAAATTGAAAATGCTATCAACCATATCAACTCTTTACAAGAAAGACTATGCTACTGTGAGAACAACCTTCAATACATCAAACGCTTGCAAGCACTTAAATATTGGCTGCACAAGTTTGATTCATTTTTAGATAGGAACAGCAAACAGCATGGTAAATATGCAGCAGTTTATGAAAGTTACTTCCATACTTGTTGCGGGTTCTCATTCTACGACAGAGTTTGTAACTCAATTCTTGTTTATGAATATGGTGACAGACCATTTTAAAGAATTAATGTAAAAAGAAAGAACATTATTTTAAGTGTTCTTTCTGGCATTGTTCTATTAGTCCTTGCAAATATTCATCACTTACAGAACAAAGTAAGGTCTTAGCGGTTGAAGATTTCTTAAAATCTATATTATATCGTTTTATCTCGTTTTTATAGATTTCTTTAATTGCTACCAATGTTGAATTTAAATTAACAATAGATAAACTTAATATAGGTTCAAACAACTCCTCGCTCTTGTCCAAGTCACAGTTACTTATACTTAAGCCATGTACAAACACTGATAAATAACTTGCATAAGTTGAGAAAGAGGGATTTGAATCGACCATTTTATATAAAGAGTTCCAAGTAAATTGATTTTTCTCTTTGGGGTTAAGAAGAGGTTTTAAACTCTTATATTTCCAATTTGCATTCTCAATAATCTGATTAACAATTTTATTATTATTATAGAGTGGGCTTCTTTTTAATTCTTTAATTATGAATTCCTTTGCAATCATATCAGATTTATTAGTATCTCTTACTTGGGTTACTAATGCTATAAACTCATCTTCTTTAATTCGTCCATTATTAACTATTTGATTATAATCTGGATAATCCTTATATCTACAAAGAATTCCATCCAAAACATATAAATAATGTTTGAACACCTTTTCATCTTCGTTGGAGTTCATATATACATGATAGATAGTGGCTAAATTATCAATAATATTTCTACATAAGGTACAAGCTGATACATAATCACGGTTATGTGAATAAATAAGGAATATAGACTCCCATGTTTCTAACATTTTTTTTACAAGTCGCAATACATAGCTGGGAATATCATTAATTCCATCATTATTATACAACTTTTGTAATTCAGTAGTCAAATAGTCTAATTCTGAGAATGCAAATAAATAGACATCCTCATAATTCCATCCCATTCTTTCTGCTTCTGGATAAGAAATTCTCATAATTAATTAATTTATATCCAAAGATAATCGTTTGAATACAATAAACAAAATATTCACTTTGATAATTAGTGAATGTTCCTTTAGTAATCAATGAGTTAGTAAATCCAACTCAGAATTAATATTCACTTCTATTCGTTTCATTATAAAACAGAACATTATGTCACTTAAATATTCAAGCACAACGGCAGACTATCTTGTTTGGTCTGATGCAATGAACCTCATAAGGAAGTTAGCTAAAGACGAGAATTATAAAATCTCACTCCTTATTAGTTTGGGATGCTTCACAGGATTAAGAATATCTGATATTCTATCTCTAAGGTGGAAGCAGATATTAGGCGCTGAAGAGTTTACAGTAATTGAGAAGAAGACAAGCAAGGTAAGAAATATCAGACTGAACCCCCAATTACAGCAGCATATTAAAGAGTGCTACGAGCATATAAATCCAGTTGGAATCAATGCGCCAATTCTTATAAGTCAGAAAGGCACTATCTTCACAGTTCAGAGAATCAATATCATTCTTAAAGAGGTGAAGAAGAAGTACAGGCTAAAGATTAAGAATTTTTAGCTGCCATTCGCTTAGAAAGACTTTTTGGCAGACAGGTCTATAATATGAACAGTGATAATGCGGAGTTAGCTTTAGTAAAGCTGATGGAACTGTTCAACCATAGTTCCGTAGCCATTACTAAAAGATACTTGGGGTTAAGGCAGGAAGAAATCTTACAGACTTATGACTGTTTAAGCTTCTAATGAATTGGGACAGGATTATTAAGATTCATCTTTATAGTGGTCTGAATGGTTCTGTCCCAAATCAATAGAATATTGAGCTTAGATACATCTAAAGTCCAATCTTGGTAGTTTGGCATTTCAGCCTTATAGAAGTAGGTCAATTCCATAAGTTTACAGAATTTAGAACTACCTCAACTTTTATTAATCATGTCGCAGGTAGCACTTCTTGAATATCCACCAAAATGCAGACTTGAAGATGATAATTCAAGGTGGGTAAGAATATTCAGAATTTAGTCTTTATATGGGAAGAAGTGAATTTGATACCCACATGGATTTAGAGAGTTTAGATGCAATTCTGCTTAAAAACTCCATTAATTCCCTGTTTAGTAACACAATAATTACTATTAATCCACACTCCATGCTGATTGATTTAAAACCTTTTGTTATCTTTGCACCAATTCCAATGAACTAATGAGATAGGGAGTTGGAAGGACATATTTAACGAAAGGTGTTATTGAAATTATCTTCGTGATGAAATTCTCGCAAAATTTCAACAGACTGTGAAGATGATAGCAATAGCACCCCACCATTTGATATATACCTACCTTATATTTTATAAGGCTTTAGATATTGTCAAAATTGGTGTGGGTAGCTATTGTTTTATCCACAGTCAAGGCAATGCGAGAAGCCCCATCACAGGATAAGACAGATATAGTTCCCACACCTCTTTTATTTTAACAGCTTATCCATAGGGAACAGGTAGGCGCATAACATATATATGCAATGAGAGAACTGTTTCAAGTCTTAGATAGAGAAGATAGAATCTCTATCCTCAAACTGCTATCATTATTAATAAAAGAATCCAATAAAACCACCTATAACGATAATAGTGATTGGATTTTAGCTTTTAATGAAGCTGGATTTAGAACTGACGACATTAATATTAATGAAATATTGTCTAATGTTGATATGGATGTTTATAACGTTCCATTAGAAGATTGGCAAGTCCAAGCACTCAATTCAATATGCTTTCTTGAGAATATTCTAATTTTTAGATATGTTCCAGACAATGAACCAAAGGAAGCTGTCTATATCCAACGAGAAGCAGAAACCTATCGTAAAATAGACAAATATAGACCATTTCCTTTATGTCCTTTACCATTAATGCCTGAAGAAGTTGTTAGAATTATGACATATAGAGCTTCAAAACTATTTGGCAATGATACTAACATTTGGTTTGATGCAGAACATCTACGCATAACATTAAGTAAAGGATTTGACAACTCATATATTTCTTTCAACGACCAAACTAATGAATTTAACATTTGGTTTGAGGATTCATTTATGAGATTTATTGATGGACCAGATTGGAATACTATCAATAGCGAAAGAACTACAATGTTTGTCAATAAATGGTTCAAATCTGGAACTACAATCGTACTTGACAAACTATTTGAAGGGTTTTCATCAAATGGCTTAGACATTAGATACAATGCTAACGTTGGACTGGGATTACATATCATAATCAACTTAAAATAAATATCAATGAGAACAATAAGATTATTAGCAACCTCTCTATTGGTTGCATTAAGCATGGGAGTTAGTTCCTGTGGGGATGATGAATTGGAGGTAAATCCCCCAACAACATCTGGAGGTGAAACATCGTTAGAACTTATTTGCAAAGAATATGGAATTACGGACTATAAGGATATTGATTTATTAAACTATTTCATCCATGCAAACAACACAATAATAAACAAGGAGCAAGCTAATTTTACAGGATTAAAGGATAATCATTTGTGGGTTGCTACTTACCATAATTCGACTAAAGAGAAATTGGCAGAGGGTACATGTAGCTCTGAGTTTCAACATTCATGCAAAGTCTTTAAAGAGTTTGAAGGATATAAGGACATGAACATATCTAAGATAACTCCAATGTGGAATTATATTATAAATCCATCCCAATTCATTACAATATTTGCATACAATTTTAAAGAAGATGCAGCAGCATCGTTATACAGTACACTTTTTTATAACAATGGTAAGTCTAAAGAGATTAGAGGGCTTGGAGATGATAACGTCTTTAATTGGTACGACAACAGCGTACTCATAAGAGATTATTGCTATACTTTGGATGGTGATAGTATTTGTGCATTCACTATACCAACAGGTGATGGTGTTGGAATGGATGCAGTAGAAGTTTATGCACCCTTATCTCATAGTGAAATTATCTATCGTTGGTTTGACGAAGATGGAGCTTTTATTGGAAGGTGGAATGGAACAACCAAACAGCAGATTTGGCTTACAGAGTTGAAGGAACTATCAAACTTAATTGATAACGACCAATATAAAGTTGATTTTAAACTATCTGACAGTTCCACTAATATTTGGAAATTTGATGCTACCATAACTTCTTATGATGGAGATAAGAATACACTTAGTTATGAAATAGATATTGATAATGGTACAATCAAAGGAGAAGATAATTATGCTTCTCTTATTATAGGTAAATGGAAGATGACAAGTGGTAACGCTATCGCCACCCATGTAACTTATAAGAATGATGGTACATTTGAATATACAAATACAGAAGATAGCTCTTACAAGGAAGTGGGCAAGTACAAGATAGACGGTAACAAGCTCTATGAAATGTACAACGATGAAGAAGAATGGATTATCAATGATATTCTGTTACTTAATTCTATGACCTTATCAGTGCAGGAATTGGAAGCTGATGGAGTAACACCCACAGGTCAGAAGTACTCTTATCAGAGAGTGGAATAAAAGATTTACGCATACTAAAAGTGAGCAGCATTTGAAGAAACTCTTATGCTGCTCTTTTCTATAACTATTTCATAAATACAAAATAAACAGCCAATATCAAGCAAACGAAGGCAGCTATATGATTCCAGTGCAAAGCTTCACCTTTAAAGAATACAGTTGTAAAAACTGTGAATATAATAAGAGTTATTACTTCTTGAAGAACTTTCAACTGCATCAATGAAAATGGTCCTCCATTACCTACATATCCAATGCGATTCGCTGGAATTTGACAAGAATACTCAAAAAAAGCTATTGACCAACTAAAGGCTATTACACCTATCAAAGGAAGAGCTGCAAACCAAGAATATTCCTGCTTCATCTTTAAATGACCATACCAAGCAAAAGTCATAAAGACATTTGATACTATAAGCAATAAAATTGTGTAGAGAGCTTTCATATTATTCTAATTCTACTATACATTATTATATATCAACGTAAAGTGTTAAATTTCCAGTTGGGTTTTTCCGTTTTATTATACTCAAAAAAAGCAATTGCCCAACTAAATGCAATCACACCAATCAACGGAAGGGCTGCAAACCAACTGAACTCTTGTCGCATTTTTAAATGACCATACCAAGCAAACGTCATAAAGACATTTGAAAAAAATCAGCAAAATTACTGAATAAATACCATGAGACAACATATATTCTAATCTATTTTTTTATCTGGAAACAATCTGCCTATAATATCCATTATGCTTTTTAACAACTGCATATCAACAAGCATTTTGGGAGTGCAAAGATAATGGAAATAATCGAATTAAGAATAATACAATGAGTTATTGCCGCAACAAGCATGTTTTATTTCCGTTGAACAAAAAAGCAACCAATTCCACTCTTTCAATCTGCTATTTGTTAAGAAAAAAGTTCATTTGCTAAACCATGTTATAACAAAGCTTTTTTTCTTTCTAAGAATTTGGACCCATCTCAGAAATTCGTATATTTGCACTGTGTTTTTCATAGTATTAGATTTAAGGTTAACAAAAGATTGGCTGTCTGGGAAGATAGCCTTTTTTATTTTATCCTTGTTAGCCCCCCCCAAAAAAAAGTAGTTATACATACGTACAGACTTGTGCGGACGTATGTATAATTATATGTCCAAAATAAAATTCCATATCAAAGACAAGGGCGTTTTTTAAAAGGCGGTTATCTTTTTTAAAAACGTCTTGATCTTTTTTACCGTTACCAGAACTTTGTAAACCGTCATTCTATGGAAATCCCCCCTTATGCACACTTCTTGCGAGAAAAAAGCCTGAAAACACCCTACTCCCTATCAAGCCTGAAATAGCCCACAATATATGTATATAACTGAGGACAAGCATGTTACACGAAAACATATTTTAGAACGCTATGAGAGCATGAGAGCATAAGTGAGAACAAATATTTTTACTATATGCATATAAGTTGTTTATAATTAGTCTGTTATACAGGCAGTGAGGGCATGAGGGCATAAACATCCGAACTTCCTCAAGAGAAAAACTGATACGTCAAGAACATTTCCGGAAGCTGTCAGAGAACAAAACAGTCCTTTAAGAACCAAAGTCCTTCCCCACGATTTTGCAGATAAACCTCAAACAGACCGAAAAAACCGCTTGTTAAAAACTTGTTTTTCAATTGAAAGGACAGAGAAGCACTCTTTACAAGGCAAAGTCATTTAAAAAAAGAAATAAAACATTGCCCGCAAATCAAGTCTTGCTAGCTTGTTCAAGAACTTTCTATTTATCACAAACTTCAAACTTTATTAAATCATTAAACCATTTCTACCCGTATTTGTCATCTAGGAAACAATAAATAGATTAGATTATGGAAAAAATTATTGAGAGAAATGTCCCTATTGCAGAAGAGAATGTAACATTATCAGGACAACCGGCAACAAATATGTTCGAAGACTGGAGTGAGAACATAACTGAAACAGATCTTTTGCATGAAGAAAAAGATAAAGGATTCTCCCCTAAAAAGAATCCCAAAAAACTAATGAAAGAAATGGATCAGATAGTACAGGATGACATTAAAAACATTCATTAATAACTATTCATCCAATCCCCTTTACTATTTTACATTTGTCCTAGGCTAGTGTACAAAAATCACTTGGCGAAAAGAGTATAAGGACAACTGAATACAAATAAATTGGAAACAGCTGCCATAAAAAACAGTTGTTTCCAATTTCAATTATGAACAAAATCTCTATGACGGCAAATTAATTAAGATAACAACACAAGTCTTGATGCCATCCTGTTGGAGCATTATTCACCTCAACAGGGGTAAAATGATTTATCGCAATCACATTCTTCACTCCACGTACTATATCTTTGGCAAACAACGCTGCAAGTCCTAATCCCATTACCCATACTAACACAACAAAAAACTTTCTCATATCCTAATATATTTAAATGGTTATTCTTATGACAAAGAGAAAACAAAGCCTATGCCAAAACAAGACTGGCTTTGATTATCAATTAAATACATTAAGAATAAGCTATTTTCAAAGAAAAAGATCCACATTTTCATTGTAGAATATTTCTACACTTTCCCCAACAAACCAGACATGTACATCACTTTGTATCCGGCACAATAAACAACAGGAAGGATAACTTTATAACATTCTTCCTCATCTAAATACATTAATAATATTGATAGTTGGTTAAGCTGCACACAAGTACAAACAACTAACTATAAGCAGTTTCGTTATATTCCCTAATAACAAAACAACCATATCCACTATAAATCGTGTTCATTCATCCCAGGCAACAATTCTTCCTGAATATTTGTCATGCATTTCCACAAACTATACCGTGCTTCAGGATTCATTTTTTCTAGAGAATATAAAACCTCTTTCATATTTGAACGATTCGACAAACTTTCATAAGGACAATCTTTGATCTGTTTACGAAAACCGCGGATACGTGCCATTTCAATTAAATCCGCTTCATGTACCAAGCACATCGGACGAATAATTGTCATCTCAAATTTACGCATCACTAATTTAGGAGGCATTGTACTGAACGCTCCCTGAAAAGTAATATTCATCAACAAAGTTTCCAAGATATCATCCATATGATGTCCTAAAGCAATCTTATTGCACCCCTGCTCCTTTGCCACCGTGAACAAAGCTTTTCTCCGATTCCAAGAACAAAGGAAACAAGGAGACTTCCGAGTGTCGGTACTCGGATCAAAAAAAGTTTCATAATGCACAAACGGCACCCCTAAATCCTCTGAGTAGCCTTTCAGATATTCCAAATCAGATTGATAAGGAATATTTGTCATGCCTACATGCACAGCTATCACTGTAAATTTCGGTTTCAAAATACGTGAACGCCTTGCCAATAGCTCCAACAGAGCCAAAGAATCCTTCCCACCAGAAAGACCTATCAAAATTTTATCACCATCCTCAATCAAGCGATACTTTACCACCCCCTTGTTAAAGCGTTGCTCCAACCTTCGCATTATTTTCTCGTCTTCCGTAAATTGTGCCATACATCTTCTTTAAAAATAGGGCACAAAAGTACATGAAAAGAATGATTTATGGAAGATTTAACAAAATAGAATTATGTAAAGCATGAGAAATCCAATTAATATTTGTATTTTTGAATCTAAATAATACGGATTATAAACTAACTATGTACAAAAAATATATCATTGGTTTATTTACTTTATGCTGCGCAGGCAACGCTGCGGCACAAAGCTTGGCGCAAGCCAAACAACTTTTCCTGAACGGAGAATTTGAACAAGCCAAACCTGCTTTCCAAAAGCTGGTAAAGCAAGCCCCTTCTAATGCCAATTATAATTATTGGTATGGCGCATGTTGTTATGAAACAGGAGAAAAAAAGAAGCACAGCCCTACCTTGAAAAAAGCGCCGCCCGCAAAGTCATTGACGCATACCGCTACTTAGGAAAACTATATTATGACATCTATCGGTTTGACGATGCCGTAGATAACTACGAACAACACATAGAATGGTTGGAAAAGAAAAAACGCCCTACCGAAATGGCTGAAGCAGAGCTGGAACAAATAAAGCAAGCAGCCCGTATGATAAAAGGAGTGGAAAACATTACTGTAATAGACAGCTTTGTAGTCGATAAAAATGATTTTCTAAAAGCATATAAAATCAGTAGAGAATCGGGGGCACTCTATCACGATCCTGCCATATCCGGGACTGTCTATCAGACCGAAATGGGCAATAAAGTACTCTACGGAAACCAAAGCACAGACGGCAAGATGCAACTGTACTCCCGTATCCGTCTGTTGGACGGCTGGAGCGAGCCCGAACCCCTCACGTCCCTTAATGAACAGGGAAATGTAAACTATCCCTTCTTAATGTCAGATGGCATTACCTTGTATTATGCATCGGATGGAGAAGGCTCTTTGGGAGGATACGATATTTTTGTAACTCGCTATGATTCGGAAAATAGCAATTATCTTCGTCCCGATAATATAGGAATGCCATTTAACTCTCCCGCCAATGACTATATGTATGCCATTGATGAATTCAACAATATCGGCTGGTTTGCTTCAGACCGCTATCAGCCTGATAACAAAGTCTGTATCTATGTGTTTGTACCGAACTCTTCAAAAGAAGTATACAATTATGAAAGTACAGACGAACAGATCATCATAAATGCAGCCAGCCTGCGCTCTATCCGTACCACTTGGAAAGATGAAGAGAAAGTACGAACCGGCAAGCAACGCCTGGCAGCCATAATGTATGCCAAAGAATCCGGAGAACAACAAAAAGACTTCACCTTGATAATAGATGATTCTGCCGTTTACCACACATTGAACGACTTCCGCTCTGCCGAAGCACGCAAACTTTACCAGCAAAGAATACAAAAGCAGAAGGATTATGACAACCTGAAGAAAAATCTGGATGACAAGCGCGAACAATATGCCCAAGGGAACAGTGCACGAAAGAAGAATCTGACACCCGCCATTTTGGAATTGGAAAAAAAACGTACTGAACAACTTCTGAAAGAAATGGCCCAACTGGATATCAGTGTCCGCAACGAAGAAATAAAGAAGTTGAAACACTAATACAAAGATATTTATGGAAGTATTTATTATCGTATCGCTCATCTTGGCAGGACTACTTCTCTTTATTGTAGAGGTTTTCCTTATTCCCGGCATCAGTATAGCCGGAATAGCATCAGCCATCTGCCTGCTATATGCCAACTATTACGCTTTCGACACATTAGGACCGATAGCAGGATTCATTACTTTGATAGCATCCGTCCTAAGTTGCATAGCCATTATCGTTTGGTTTATGCACTCAAAAACCATGGACAAGCTTTCTTTGAAGAAAACACTGGATTATAAAATCGATCCCCTAAAAGGAACCCATATCCGCATCGGAGACAAAGGCATAGCAATAACCCGCCTTGCACTGATAGGCAATGCAAACTTTAACGGACACATCATCGAAGTGCGCTCTGCCGATGGTTTGATTGATGAGAATACTCCCATTTATGTAGAAAGAATGGTTGAAGGAACGGTGATTGTACGCAAATTCAACCAATGATAGGGAAATGACTTACAAATACGAATTTATCAGGTTTCTTGATTGACATTCTCATTCAAGCATATTTTTTTAGACAATAGTGAAAACAGCAAAAAAACTTGATATTGAGCTGTTCAAATATAAATATTTACTTTTAAACAACTGATTATTATGATCGAACCCAACTATCTTCCTTTCATCCTTATAGGAGGTGGAATTATTTTCGTGGTACTATTCTTTCATTATGTGCCATTTTTCCTCTGGCTGTCTGCCAAAGTTTCGGGGGTACGCATCTCATTGGTGCAATTATTCTTAATGCGCATCCGTAATGTCCCTCCTTATGTCATTGTCCCGGCAATGATTGAAGCACACAAAGCCGGCTTAAGTAACATAACCCGAGATGAATTGGAAGCTCATTATATGGCAGGCGGGCATGTGGAAAAAAAGTAGTGCACGCACTAGTATCCGCGTCCAAAGCCAATATCGAACTGTCTTTCCAAATGGCAACTGGTATTGACCTAGCCGGTCGTGACGTATTCGAAGCCGTGCAAATGTCAGTGAACCCTAAGGTTATTGACACCCCTCCCGTTACCGCTGTAGCCAAAGACGGCATACAGCTTATAGCTAAAGCTCGTGTCACCGTACGCGCCAATATCCGCCAATTAGTAGGAGGTGCCGGAGAAGACACGATTCTAGCACGTGTTGGTGAAGGTATCGTGTCCTCTATCGGATCGTCCGAAAATCACAAATCCGTATTGGAAAATCCTGATTCTATCTCTAAATTAGTACTCCGCAAGGGCTTAGATGCCGGTACGGCTTTCGAAATCCTGTCTATTGATATAGCTGATATTGATATAGGCAGAAATATTGGAGCTGCTTTACAAATAGACCAGGCCAATGCCGACAAGAATATTGCACAAGCCAAAGCAGAAGAACGCCGTGCAATGGCCGTCGCCTTGGAACAGGAAATGAAAGCCAAAGCAGAAGAGGCACGCGCGAATGTAATTCAGGCAGAAGCCGAAGTGCCCAAGGCCATGGCGGAAGCATTCCGTAGTGGCAACCTAGGTATTATGGACTATTACCGCATGAAGAATATACAAGCAGATACCTCCATGCGTGAAAATATTGCAAAACCCGAAACAACTTTCGGTAATGAGCCATTAAGTAAATAAAACTAGTATTCAACGATTAATATATTTTTCTTGGATGCGAATGGAACTGTTTTTCTCTTTGATAATGCTAATATCAATGAAAGTTTATAAATCCGTAACATCTGCATCTAGGAAATAATCTGTTTGCATACTCATTAAAAAGACAAGAAATATAACATTAATTATACTGGCCATTAACCACAAAAATAAAGATTATGAAAAAAATATTATGCAGAATCTGAGTTGATTATCAATCCCGACGGCTCTATCTTCCACTTTCATGTCAAACCTGAACAGTTGGCAAATAAAATAATTCTAGTAGGTGACCCCGGGCGTGTAGCATTAGTAGCTTCTCATTTCGATACTAAAGAATGTGAAATAGAAAGCCGTGAGTTCAAGACCATTACCGGTACTTATAAAGGAAAACGTCTCACCGTAGTTTCCACCGGTATAGGTTGTGACAATATAGACATTGTGATGAATGAATTAGATGCTTTGGCCAATATTGATTTCAATACCCGTTATGAAAAAGACCACTTGCGCCAATTGGAATTAGTACGTATCGGTACATGTGGCGGATTACAGCCTTATACTCCTGTTGGTACCTATGTTTGTTCTGAAAAGTCTATCGGTTTTGACGGACTGCTTAATTTCTACGCCGGACGCAATGAGGTTTGCGATCTGAAATTAGAACAAGCCTTTTTATAGATTACATGGGGTGGGAAGGTAATGTATGCATCGCCCACCCATACGTTATTGATGCCGACCGGGAATTAATAGACCGCATTGCGCAAAAATGATATGGTCCGTGGCGTAACTATCGCCGCAGGAGGTTTCTTTGGTCCGCAAGGACGAGAACTCCGTATCCCATTGGCCGATCCTAAACAGAATGAAAAAGATTGAGAAATTTGAATACAATGACTATCGCATCACTAACTTTGAAATGGAAAGTTCCGCCCTTGCCGGATTAGCACGCTTGATGGGACACAAAGCCATGACTGTATGTATGGTGATTGCCAACCGACTAATAAAGGAAGCCAATACCAGCTATAAAAACTCTATTGATGGTTTGATAGAAAAAGTCTTGGAAAGAATATAATTCCCAATTTAGTTGTCTATATAATATGGATAAGATTCACCGGATCATCTATCAAGACTTATTCTTATTATTATCCAGAAGAAGATTGGCATAAACAGATTTTTTACAGAATAAGCCAACTCTTTTTACCTAACAGGGGACATCGCTTCATAGAAGACCATTTTTTGTAAAAAAACAACAAGATGTCCCCTCATAAAACAAATAAAAATATGGAAACCAGTTTCAAACAAACAACTAGTAATAAAGTAGAACGTTACCGTCTTTTCCTCCCTCAGTTTGAACTTTTAATATCAGATGAAAAAGAAGAAATAAGTGTTTTGGCCAATACTGCTGCTGCTCTTCGGGAAGCCTTCGGCTTTTTTTGGGTAGGTTTCTATCTGGTTAAAGACAACCAACTTATTTTAGGACCTTTTCAGGGAAGCACCGCCTGTTATCGCATCCATAAAGGAAAGGGAGTATGTGGAACCTCATGGGCAGAAGCTCGAACCTTGATAGTGCCCAATGTAGAACAATTCCCCGGACATATAGCCTGCAGTTCTCTTTCCCGCTCCGAAATTGTTGTTCCTATTCTTGCTAATGGACAAGTAAAGGGAGTATTGGATATTGACAGTAATCTATTAAACTTTTTTAATGAAACAGACCGCCGTTATTTAGAAGAAGTAACAGCCATTGTAGCTAAAACATTATATTATTAACCAAATGAAAATGATAAACCAAGATACAATCTGTGCCATTGCCACCGCCCAGGGAGGAGCCATCGGAATAATTCGTGTATCTGGCCCAAAAGCGATTGAAATAACGTCACGCATATTTACACCCGCCACAGGCAAGCCACTGACAGAACGAGCACCATATACTCTTACTTTTGGAAAGATTTGTTCCCCAAAGCGAAAAATTAATAATACACTTTTCCAACAAACGAGTGAAATTCCGCAAGAAAAAAGTGAAACGTTACAAAAAACTTCGTCAATTACTTCTTCTGCAGAAGAAGTAATTGACGAAGTTTTAATTTCCTTGTTCCGCGCCCCCCATTCTTATACCGGTGAAGACAGTACGGAAATCATGTGTCACGGTTCATCTTATATCCTGCAGCAAGTTATACAACTCCTGATCTATAATGGATGTCGTGCCGCTCTACCAGGTGAATACACCCAACGTGCTTTTCTAAACGGAAAAATGGACTTGAGCCAAGCCGAAGCTGTGGCCGATCTGATAGCCTCATCGTCTGCCTCCACCCATCGCCTAGCCATGAGCCAGATGCGCGGAGGATTCAGTAAAGAACTTTCTAACCTGCGTAACCAATTACTTCATTTCACTTCGTTAATGGAATTAGAACTGGATTTCAGTGATCATGAAGAACTAGAATTCGCCAATCGTGACGAACTGAGCAGTCTAGCTACCCATATCGAACAAGTTATTGCCCGGCTAGCTCATTCTTTCAGTGTAGGAAACGCAATCAAGAATGGCATTCCTGTAGCAATTATCGGAGAAACGAATGCCGGAAAATCTACCTTACTGAATGCGTTGCTGAATGAAGAAAAAGCCATTGTCAGTGATATCCATGGAACGACCCGTGACGTAATAGAGGATACGATCAATTTACAAGGTGTCACATTCCGATTTATTGATACAGCTGGAATCCGCCAAACGAACGATACAATAGAAAATCTAGGGATAGAACGTACTTTCCAAAAGATGGACCAAGCATATGTCATTTTATGGATGATAGACTCTACAGATACCCAAAGGCGGTTCGAAGAATTAAAAGCCGACATTCTTCCACACTGCGAAGGGAAAAAGATGATTATTTTATTTAATAAGTCAGATCTGTTACTAGCAACACAAAAAGAAGAGTTGTCAGCCATATTTGCTGACATGAAAGTGGAAAAACTATTTATCTCAGCAAAGAAAAGGGAAAATATAACGATTCTGGAAAAGAAGTTAGTACAGGCAGCTGCCTTACCGGAAGTCAACCAAAACGATATTATCATTACAAATGTACGCCATTACGAAGCATTAACACGAGCATTGGATTCTATTCATAGAGTACAGGAAGGATTGCAATTGGAATTATCAGGAGATTTGGTAAGTGAGGATTTAAGACAATGTATCCACGAACTAAGTGAGATTGTTGCAGAAGGAGGTATAACCTCGGAAGAAACATTGCAAAATATATTTCAA